>Ga0114964_10001342_pt1 | contig 17959 bp, 16 predicted proteins | sample C_131016_MF_Meta_FD_92638 | JGI IMG/M metagenome (GOLD analysis project Ga0114964, IMG submission 92638) | Freshwater microbial communities from Lake Croche, Canada to study carbon cycling - C_131016_MF_MetaG | ecosystem: Environmental > Aquatic > Freshwater > Lake | place: Lake Croche, Canada... | reverse complement strand
TTGACGGATATTTTGGAGGGCAAGCCTGAAGGCCTGGCTCTTGATATGAACCAGTCGCGAGCCATTGAAGGTTTTGAAACAAAGATTGTTGGTCAGACCACCACAGTGGATGGTCAAGGCTACGAAGCAATTGCCGGATCTGATGTCGTTGTCATCACCGCTGGATTGCCGCGCAAGCCGGGCATGAGCCGGATGGACCTGATTGAAACCAACGCAAAGATTGTGCGCGGTGTTGCAGAGAACATTGCAAAGCACGCACCGAATGCAGTCATCATCGTGGTGTCGAACCCACTTGATGAAATGACTGCACTTACTCAACTTGCCTCAGGCTTTCCGAAGAATCGTGTTCTAGGTCAGGCCGGCATGCTTGATACTGCTCGCTTCACAAACTTTGTTGCTGAAGAGCTCAATGTCCCAGTGCGGTCAGTGAAGACACTCACACTTGGTTCACACGGTGACACCATGGTGCCGGTGCCATCACGTTGCACAGTCGATGGCAAGCCACTCTCAGATCTACTGTCTGCAGAAAAGATTGATGAACTTGTAGTTCGCACTCGTAATGGTGGCGCGGAAGTTGTTGCGCTGCTCAAGACAGGTTCGGCTTACTATGCACCATCGGCTGCCGCCGCACGTATGGCGAAGGCCGTAATCGAAGATTCAGGCGAAGTGATGCCAGTGTGTGCATGGGTTGATGGCGAATATGGCATCGAAGGTGTCTACCTCGGTGTTGAGGCAGTCATTGGAAAAGAAGGCATTCGTAACGTTGTCGAGAGCGACCTTACCGAAACAGAAATTACTGAGCTTAAGGCAGCAGCGGAAGCTGTTCGCGAAAAACAAGCAGACGTTAAAGACCTCTAAAGATAGGTGACAGTAATGTCCAAGATCAAAGTACAAGGCACTGTTGTTGAACTTGACGGTGATGAAATGACCCGCATTATTTGGTCATTCATCAAAGAGCAATTGATTCTGCCGTACCTCGACGTCAATCTCGATTACTACGACTTGGGTATTGAGCACCGCGATGCCACTGACGATCAAGTGACCATTGATGCGGCAAACGCAATCAAGAAGCATGGCGTTGGTGTTAAGTGTGCGACGATCACACCGGACGAAGCACGCGTTGAAGAGTTCGGTCTCAAGAAAATGTGGAAGTCACCGAATGGAACGATCCGCAATATCCTTGGCGGCGTGATCTTCCGCGAACCAATCATCATCAGCAATATTCCGCGTTTGGTACCAGGCTGGACAAAGCCAATCATTGTTGGTCGTCATGCATTCGGCGATCAGTACAAGGCAACTGACGTCAAGATTCCGGGTAAGGGTTCGTTGACTTTGAAGTTCCAGCCTGAAGACGGTGGGGAACCAATCGAATTGAACGTCTTTGATTTCCCAAGTTCAGGTGTTGCCATGGCGATGTACAACCTTGATGATTCGATTCGCGAGTTTGCCCGCGCATCAATGAGCTATGGCTTGTTGCGTAACTACCCGGTGTACCTATCAACAAAGAACACAATTTTGAAGGCCTACGACGGTCAGTTCAAAGACATCTTCCAGGAAGTGTTCGATGCAGAATTCAAGGCCCAATTTGACGCTGCTGGCATCACCTACGAGCACCGCCTAATCGACGACATGGTCGCATCTGCGATGAAGTGGGAAGGCGGCTATGTCTGGGCCTGCAAGAACTACGACGGCGACGTACAGTCCGACACTGTTGCGCAGGGATTTGGTTCACTCGGTTTGATGACCAGCGTGCTGATGTCCCCTGATGGTCGCACAGTTGAAGCAGAAGCAGCTCACGGCACAGTGACACGTCACTACCGCCAGCACCAGCAAGGCAAGCCAACCTCAACGAATCCAATTGCTTCCATCTTTGCGTGGACCCAAGGGTTAGCCCATCGCGGCAAGTTAGATAACACACCTGAGGTAACAGCATTTGCTGAAACCCTTGAGCGCGTATGCATAGAAACCGTGGAAAGCGGAAAGATGACAAAGGATCTTGCGCTGTTGATTTCACGTGATCAGCCGTTCTTAACCACTGAAGAGTTCCTCGCTGCAATCAACGAGAATCTCCAGAAGGCGATGTCTGCATAAATCATGCTGGGTGTCATCACTGTAAATGCAAACGGAGTCCGTGCCGCTGAAAAACGTGGCGGCTTCGAATGGATTAAGGCACAGCTCGAAAGTGGAACCGCGGACGTGGTCTGCCTGCAGGAAGTTCGTGCGACAACTGAGCAACTCCACGAGGTGATGAAGAACGCTGGACTGGACCATCTGCACGTAGCTCATGATTCGAGTGCGCGCCTTGGTCACGCTGGTGTAGCAATTCTGAGCACACGTGAGCTGTCGAATGTAAAGACCGGTGTTGGACCTAAGGAATTTGCGGACACTGGTCGTTGGGTACAAGCCGACATTCAAACCAAAAAAGGTCCAGTCACAGTTGTTTCTGTTTATGTGCACTCGGGTGATGTCGAAAAGCCAGTCCAGCAGGAAAAATATCGCTTCCTAGATGCGATGACTAAGAAGTTCAAAGCCATTGAAAAGGCAGGCGAACTCTGGCTCGTCAGCGGAGACCTGAATGTCGGCCACAGTGAACTCGACATCAAGAACTGGAAAGGCAACATGGCTCGGGCGGGATTTTTGCCCGAAGAACGAGCCTATTTTGAGAATTGGTTCACGAAAGTGGGCGTTGTCGATTTGGGTCGACGTATTGCTGGTGACGTCGAAGGGCCTTACACCTGGTGGTCCTGGCGCGGCCAGGCATTCGACAACGATGCTGGCTGGCGAATTGACTATCACGTGGCTTCAAGTGCATTAGCGTCATTTTGCAAGGATGTTCAGGTGCATCGGGCGGCAAGTTATGCGCAGCGTTGGAGCGATCATGCACCCGTTGTTGCGCACTTTAATCTGTAAACTCAAAGAGTGATTAAGTTCCTGCCAATTCTCGGCACTGTATTCCTGTTCATGGTTGTCGGTGCATTCTTTGTTGCGGCCGAGACTGCACTAATTACCCTTCGCGATAGCCAAATCAAGCGGCTGGCTGAGACAAAAGGTCGTCGCGGTAGGCGCCTTGAAATGTTGGTCAAGAAGCCCAACAGGTTTTTGGCCGCCGGACAAGTTGGCGTCACACTAGCTGGCTTCATTTCCGCTGCATATGGTGAGAAGAAGATTGCACCGCTTGTTACCCCGACGTTAGAGGGATGGGGCTTGAGTAAAGGAACAGCCGAGACGGCTTCATTTATCGCCTCTACGCTATTGGTGTCGTATCTGGCTCTCGTATTTGCCGAGCTCACACCAAAGCGGATGGCGCTTCAGCATGCTGAACGCTACGCATTGTTCTTGGCTGGGCCTATTGATGTCATGGCAAAAATATTTTCACCGTTCATTAAGTTGTTGTCGCTGTCCACTGATTTTGTTGTTCGCGTGCTTGGCGGAGATCCACATGCAGGCAAAGAACAAATTTCAGGCGAAGAACTTCGCGGCATGGTGGCCGCGCATGAAGATCTCACTTCGCAAGAACGCGAACTCATCGACGACGTGTTTGAAGCTGGTGAACGTGAAATCCGCGAGATTATGATTCCGCGTACCGAAGTTGCATTTCTTGATGCGGATATGCCTGTGTTCAAGGCAGCCAAAATTGTTGCGGATAAGCCGCACTCGCGTTACCCAGTATCTGATGGTTCGCAGGATGATGTGATTGGTTTTGTGCATGTTCGCGACTTACTCAATCCAGAGTTGCGCGAAAGGTCGATTCGGGTGAGTGAATTGGTTCGCGAAGTTGTTCGCTTGCCCGGTTCAAAACATGTCATCCCATCTCTGTCGGACATGCGCTCGACAAACAGCCACATGGCCATTGTTGTTGACGAATACGGTGGTACGGCCGGGATCATCACGCTCGAAGACCTGATGGAAGAACTCATTGGCGACATCCGTGACGAATATGACACTGATGCCTCGGAGGGTGTAATCCCAGTTGGCACAGATATTGTCATTGACGGCTTGCTCAACATCGAAGATTTTGAAGAAAGCACGGGCATACCTCTGCCTGAAGGACCCTATGAGACCGCAGGTGGATTTGTAGCGGCCGAATTGGGGCGCATCCCGATGGTTGGAGACGAAGTGGTTATCCCTGAGGCGTTATTGACGGTTCTAGAGATGGATGGTCGTAGGGTGTCACGCATTCGAGTGCTGCGGTCTGAGACAATAGCCGAGTGAGTCTTCCACGCGTATTGTCAGGCATCCAGCCCACATCCGATAGTTTCCACATCGGTAATCACTTGGGTGCGCTCAAGAACTGGGTTGACATGCAAGAAACACATGAATGTGTTTACTTCATTGCGGATATGCATGCCATCACTGTCGAGCAGGATCCAGCGCAACTTCGCGAGCGCACGCTTTCGTCGTATGCGCAACTTCTTGCGCTGGGAATTGATCCGCAGAAATCAATTCTGATTGTGCAGAGTCAGGTTCCAGAACACGCACAACTAATGTGGATTATGTCGAGCATTACTGGAATCGGCGAAGCCAATCGCATGACGCAATTCAAAGATAAGGCTGCAAAAGGTGGTGCTTCATCTGCAAGCGTTGGTTTATTGACATACCCAATTTTGCAGGCTGCAGATATTTTGTTGTATCAAGCTAATGCAGTTCCTGTTGGGGAAGACCAACGCCAGCACCTGGAACTCACCCGTGACCTCGCGATTCGTTTCAATGGCCGCTTCGGAGACACATTCGTCGTTCCTGAACCGTTCATCGTTAAGGCAACTGCAAAAATTCAAGATTTGCAAGATCCATCGGCAAAGATGAGTAAGTCCTCGCCGAGTGGATGCGTTAACTTATTGGACCCACTGAAGGCAACTGAAAAGAAAATTAAGTCAGCAGTCACGGATTCAGAGACTGAGATTCGTTTCGACCCAACACATAAGGCGGGCGTATCGAATCTATTAACAATCTTGTCTGCCTATTCAGGACAATCGATTGACGAATTAGTGAAGTCATTCGAAGGCCGAATGTATGGTGATTTGAAGAAAGAAACAGCTGCAGCTGTTCTGGAGTTTATTGAGCCTTACCAGGCGCGCGTGAATGAATTACTGGGGGACAAGGCACAGCTGGAATCCTTGATGCACAACGGGGCAAGTCGAGCACAAGAGATTGCAGCGAAGACTGTCGCAGATGTGTATTCCAAGATTGGCTTTGTGTCCTAGTGTCCTGGGATGTTGTACTTTTTGACCTTGATGGGACACTGACGGATTCAGGTGAAGGCGTTGGTAATGGCGTGCTGTACGCGTTAGACAAGATGGGATTGCCTCGGCCTGAATCCGATGCTGCACTTCGCAGATATCTTGGTCCACCATTGTGGACATCCTTTACCGATTACGCCGGCGTGACTGATGCCGATGAAATTGCCCAAGCTGTGGTGTTTTACCGTGAGTACTACAACTCGACTGGTCAATACGAAAATAAGGTCTATGACGGTATTCCTGAACTGCTGACCGAGTTGAATGCCTCAGGAAAACGGCTTGCTGTTGCGACATCCAAAGTCGACTATTCAGCGCTTAACATTTTGCGGCACTTCAACTTAGATCATCACTTTGATGTCATTGCAGGTTCGGATGAGTCTGGTGCGCAACGTGGAACGAAGGCGCTCGTCATTGCTCATGCCCTCGACGAGCTAAAAATGTGCGATGGAACTTCAATTGTCATGATTGGCGATCGAGAGCACGACATACATGGCGCTAAGGAACATGGGTTGCCAGCTATTGGCGTGCTGTATGGCTACGGCGATCATGCAGAACTCTCTGCTGCCGGTGCCTATGGAATTGTCTCGACCGTACCTGAACTTCGCACAGTCCTGCTTTAGTTCATCGGTTCATCACGCTCGTAGTGAACAACACCTGAAAATAGTTGAAAATCAAACAATTTAGCTGATGTTTGCCGTTTACAGTTCGATCAATGTACCGACCTACGCTCGGACACCGATAGCATGATTGAGTTACTCATCAGTACACACTTCGTGAAACGAGCACCACATGAGCGCTGAAAACAGCCCAGAAATTAAGCAATCCGCACAACTGACTCATAAAGAAATCATGGTCGTACTTTCCGGCCTGATGGTTGGTATGTTGTTGGCCGCCCTCGATCAAACAATTGTGTCGACGGCGCTAAAGAAAATTGTTGAAGACTTTGATGGCCTTAGCCACTACACATGGGTTGTTACGGCTTACTTGCTGACGTCGACAGCTTCAACACCGTTGTACGGAAAAATTTCTGACTTGTACGGTCGGCGACCTGTATTCCAGTTCGCGATTGTCACTTTCTTACTTGGTTCGTTCCTAGCCGGGGCATCCCAGAACATGACTCAGCTGATTGCCTTCCGCGCAATTCAGGGACTCGGTGCTGGTGGCTTGATGGCTCTGACATTCGTCATTATTGGTGACATTGTGTCCCCGCGTGAGCGTGGGCGTTACCAGGGTTATTTCGGAGCAGTCTGGGGGCTTTCTGCAGTTGCTGGTCCGTTGCTCGGTGGATTCTTCTCTGACCGCGCGGAGATCTTCGGTGTTGCAGGATGGCGTTGGATTTTCTACATCAACTTGCCGTTCGGAATCGCAGCACTTGTCATCACCACAGCTTCACTGCACATCCCAAAGGTTATTCGCCAACACAAGATTGACTACCTAGGTGCATTCCTGATGGTCATCGGCGTTGTTTCGCTGTTGATGTGTGTTTCTGTGTACGGGCCGCAAGACGGTTGGTCAGATGCACATACTTTGGCGACTGCCGGTGCGGCACTGGTCTTCACGCTGTTGTTCCTGTTCCAGGAAAGTCGTGCGGCCGAGCCTATTTTGCCGTTGGAGTTGTTCAAGAATCACACTTTCTCAGTGACAAGTGCCATGGCATTCATCATTGGTGCTGGTATGTTCGGCGCAATCATTATGCTTCCGCTGTACTTCCAGCTGGTGCGTAGCGATACCGCCACCATCGCTGGACTGAAGCTCATCCCGTTCATGATCGGAATCGTATCTACCTCGATCATTAGTGGAAAGCTAATCAGCAAGCATGGCCATTACAAGCGTTATCCAATCCTCGGCCTAGCACTTATGTCCGTTGGTGTTCTGTTGTTGAGCACTATCAACGAAACAACGCCCTACTGGAAACTATCGATTTTCGAATTGATGGTCGGTATGGGTCTTGGTCTGTCGATGCAAACAATTGTTATTGCGCTGCAGAACTCAGTGGACTTCAAGGACATGGGTGTGGCAACGAGCGCGAATACGTTCTTCCGATCAATTGGTGGAACTATCGGTGTTGCGTTGTTCGGCTCGGTATACGCAAACCGTCTGTCGCATTACCTTGACGAGAACATTAAAACTCTGGCAGCCACTAACCCGGCAGCAATGGTGGGAGCCTCCCCAGGGAAGTTTGCTCAGTTGAAGAACAATTCAGCAGTTATCAAGGAATTTTCACCCGAACTTCAGGCGAGTGTGTATCACTCATTTGTTCAGTCGTTCCACGTGGTGTTCCTATCTGCCGCGCCGGTTGTGTTCCTCGGATTTGTTATGGCGCTGTTCCTACGCGAGGTGCCATTGAGAACTGGTGCTGCACATCACGCTGCGCAACAGGAAGCTGCGGGCGAATCAGTAGGTTAAACCTGAACGCAAGAAACCCCCGATGGTCAATGACCATCGGGGGTTTCTTTATGACCTAATTAAATGCGACCCTTAATGAGTGCCTGCTTTACTTCAGCAATTGCTTGGGTGATCTGAATTCCACGTGGACACGCTTCGGTGCAGTTGAAAGTCGTGCGGCAACGCCAGACACCTTCCTTTGAGTTCAAAATCTCAAGTCGCTGGGTGCTGGCATCATCGCGGCTATCAAAGATGAAACGGTGCGCACCAACGATTGCTGCAGGCCCGAAGTACTGTCCATCCGTCCAGAACACTGGGCAACTAGTTGTGCACGCCGCACACAAAATACATTTTGTTGAATCATCAAAGCGCGCGCGCTCTTCTTGGGACTGCAAACGTTCACGTGTTGGTTCATGTCCACCAGCGACCATGAATGGCATCACTTCGCGGTAGGCGGCAAAGAATGGTTCCATGTCGACGATGAGATCCTTCTCAAGTGGAAGGCCCTTGATCGCTTCGACAGTAATGGGCGAATTGATGTCCAGATCCTTCATCAATGTCTTGCAGGCAAGGCGATTGCGACCATTAATCCGCATAGCATCTGAGCCACACACACCATGAGCGCATGAACGTCGGAAAGCTAGCGTCCCATCCAGGTCCCACTTGATTTTGTGTAGCGCATCCAGAACACGGTCTGTTGAGTATGCCTCGACAGTGAAATCCTGCCAAAAAGGTTCTTTATCAGCATCAGGATCAAATCGACGAACCCGAACGGTGACGTTGAACGGAACCGGGGCGGCTTCGGTGTGATCAGCAACCGCAACAACAGATGCATCGAATGGTTCTGGCATTGCGTCATCGACCGGAGTATTCATTAGGGCAGTCATTAGTATTTACGCTCCATCGGTTCGTAGCGAGTTTGCACAACAGGCTTGTAATCCAAACGCACGCCAACTTCGTCGTCCTTGTAAGCCATGGTGTGCTTCATAAAGTTCACGTCGTCACGAGTCTTGTAGTCCTCACGAGCGTGTGCACCTCGTGATTCCTTGCGGGCAAGTGCGCCGACTACTGATACTTCAGCAAGATCGAGTAAGAAGCCAAGTTCAATAGCTTCGAGGAGATCTGTGTTGTAACGCTTACCCTTGTCTTGGATGCTGACGTTCACGTAGCGCTCCTTGAGTGCACGCACATCGCTCAGAGCTTGGTTCAGTGTCTCGTCGTTGCGGTAAACCTGGGCATTCATGTCCATAGTTTCCTGCATGGCTTTGCGAATTGGTGCAACGCGCTCGGTCCCATCACCATTCAACATGGTGTTCAGCAAAGTCTCGACCGTCTCGGTTGGATTCTCGGGTACGTCAGTGAATTCTGCACCTAAGGCATATTCAGCTGCAGCAATTCCAGCGCGGCGACCGAACACGTTGATGTCCAGAAGTGAGTTGGTACCAAGTCGATTGGCGCCGTGTACTGAAACACAAGCAACTTCGCCAGCGGCATATAGTCCAGGAACCTTGTCGGTGTTATTACGCAAAACTTCAGCGTCGATATTGGTTGGCACGCCACCCATTGCATAGTGAGCAGTTGGGAAAACTGGAACACGTTCTGTTACTGGGTCCACACCGAGGTAGGTCCGAGAGAATTCGGTGATGTCGGGCAACTTTGTCTCGACTGCCTCAGCTGGCAGGTGCGTAAGGTCAAGATAGACGTAGTCCTTATGCGGACCTGCGCCGCGGCCTTCGCGAACTTCCATCACCATGGCACGGGCAACCATGTCACGCGGTGCCAAGTCTTTAATGGTCGGTGCATATCGTTCCATGAAGCGCTCACCCGATGCGTTGCGCAGAATTCCACCTTCGCCGCGAGCACCTTCTGTCAGCAAAACACCGAGTCCAGCCAAGCCAGTTGGGTGGAATTGGTAAAACTCCATATCTTCCAACGGAATGCCCTTGCGGTAAGCAATACCCATTCCATCACCAGTCAAGGTGTGTGCGTTAGACGTGGTCTTAAAGACCTTGCCGTAGCCACCTGTTGCCAGCACAACGCTCTTCGCCTGGAATACGTGCAGTTCACCGGTAGCTAACTCGTAAGCCACAACGCCAGAGGTAATCGGGTTGCCATCGGCATCCTTAGCCATCATCAGATCAAGCACATAGAACTCGTTGAAGAACTCGACATTGTTCTTAATGCAGTTTTGGTAAAGGGTCTGCAGAATCATGTGGCCAGTGCGGTCAGCAGCAAAGCATGAGCGTCGAACTGCCGCTTCACCGTGGTTGCGAGTGTGACCGCCGAAACGGCGCTGATCAATCTTGCCTTCAGGTGTGCGATTGAACGGAAGTCCCATTTTTTCAAGGTCGATGACCGCATCGATTGCTTCCTTGCACATAACTTCAGCAGCATCCTGGTCAACGAGGTAGTCGCCGCCCTTGATGGTGTCAAACGTGTGCCATTCCCAATTGTCTTCTTCAACGTTTGCAAGCGCAGCGCACATTCCACCTTGGGCCGCACCGGTGTGCGAGCGGGTGGGGTAGAGCTTGGTCAGCACGGCTGTACGCGCACGTTGGCTTGATTCAAGTGCAGCACGCATTCCTGCGCCACCTGCGCCCACGATAACGACGTCGTACTTATGGTTCTGCATGTTGTTCCTGCTAACGCTTAGGCGATGTTTGGATCGAAAGTGAAAATAACGAGTGTGCCTAAGAGAATGGTGAATATAACAGCAACGTAGAGCAGCGACTTGAGTACTAAGCGCGTGGAATCGCGTTCGGCATAGTCATTAATGATCGTGCGCAGTCCGTTGCCGCCGTGAATCATGGCAAGCCATAACTGCAACAAATCCCAGACTTGCCAGAACGGGCTGGACCAACGCCCGGCTACGAAACCAAAATTGATGCGCTGGACGCCACCATCGAGAATGTTCATGATCAGCAAGTGACCAAGAACAAGGAATACCAAAATGATTCCCGAGATGCGCATGAACATCCACGAGTACAACTCGTAGTTGCTGCGACCACTGCGTGCCGAACGTGGCGCAAGTAAAGCTGAAGGGGTTTGGTTATGGCTCATGCTCATGCACCAAACATTTGTTCAAAGGTGTGCTTTGTCATGAAATAAAAACCAGGAATCATGACAACAAGCCAGATGACAGAAATAACCCACACCATCTGACGTTGGAACTTTGGACCCTTGCTCCAAAAATCAACCAGGATCAGGCGGATGCCGTTAAGAGCGTGGTAGAGCACTGCTCCAACGAGGCCAACTTCCATGAAGTTCACAATCGGTGTCTTGTATGAAGCAATCACGCGATCGTAAGCATCAGGCGATACGCGCACCAAAGCAGTGTCGAGAACATGCACGAACAAGAAGAAGAAAACGGCAACGCCGGTGATGCGGTGGGCGACCCACGACCACATACCTTCGCGACCTTTATACAGGGTCCCTGAGACCATGCGACACCTTCTAACAAGCTTGAAAATGAGAGTGAATTAACACCAAGAATAGTCCCGGAAATGGACAGAGTGCCATGTGAGAAGGCTCATTGTCAGTAACCTCACATCATGGGTATTTCTGAATCTGGCTTGCCAATCGAACAGGTTTATGGACCAGTTGATTTGCAGGGTTGGGACGCCGAGACCGCATTGGGCGAACCGGGTAAATATCCCTTCACCCGTGGTGTTTATTCCAGTATGTACACGGGCCGCCCGTGGACCATGCGCCAGTATGCAGGCTTTGGTACAGCGGCTGAATCAAATCGTCGCTACCACCACTTAATCGACGCTGGCACAACCGGTTTGAGCGTCGCATTCGATTTGCCGACCCAGATGGGTTACGACTCTGATCATTCGTTAGCGCATGGTGAAGTAGGCAAGGTGGGTGTCGCAATCGACACAGTGGACGACATGAAGATGTTGTTCGACGGTATTCCACTTGACCAAGTGTCCACATCAATGACCATTAATTCGACAGCCTCAACATTGCTATTGATGTATCAATTGGTAGCTGAAGAAAACGGTATTCCAGCGAGTGCGCTGACCGGAACTATTCAAAATGATGTGTTGAAGGAATACATTTCCAGAGGCACATATATTTATCCACCTCAGCATTCGCTACGTCTAGTCACAGACATTTTTAAATATTGCAAGGCAGAAATTCCAAAGTGGAACACGATTTCTATTTCGGGATATCACATGGGTGAAGCCGGCGCCACACCTGCCCAAGAAATTGCCTTCACACTCAGTAACGGAATTGATTACGTACGTGCCGCATTGGCTGCAGGCATGAACATTGATGAATTTGCACCACGCCTTGCGTTCTTCTTTGTGTCGCGCACAACTCTATTGGAGGAAGTTGCAAAGTTTCGGGCGGCTCGACGCATTTGGGCGCGCATCATGAAAGAAGAATTTGGCGCTCAAGATCCCAAGAGTCAGATGCTTCGCTTCCATACCCAAACTGCGGGTGTGCAACTAACAGCCCAACAACCAGAAACAAATTTGGTGCGCGTCGCGATTCAAGGTCTTGCTGCCGTACTGGGTGGAACACAGTCCTTGCATACAAATTCCTTTGACGAGGCACTTGCTTTGCCGAGTGAAAAGGCGGCCCGCCTTGCCTTGCGTACCCAACAGGTCCTTGCTTATGAAACTGACATCACAAAGACTGTTGATCCGTTTGCCGGCTCGTATGTTGTCGAATCCATGACTGACGATATTGAAAAAGATATTTTGGATTTGATGGCAAAAGTTGAAGCATTCGGCGGAGCGGCGGCAGCCATCGAGAAGAGTTTCCAAAAGGGCGAGATTGAACAGTCGGCATACGACTATGCCATCCAGGTCGACAAAGTTGAGCGCATCATCGTCGGCGTTAATAAGTACCAAATTGACGTCGAGGAAGATTACGAACCACTTCGGGTAGATCCAGCTATTGAGGCAGAGCAGTCTGCTCGCATCGCGGCAATTAAGGCATCTCGCAACAATGAGGCAGTTGCCACCGCTCTGGAAGCGTTAAAGCAAGCGGCACGCGGCACTGACAATGTGCTGTATCCGATGAAAGATGCGTTGAGGGCTAAAGCAACGGGTGGGGAAGTAGCCGACGCACTTCGCGAAGTATGGGGCGCTTACAAAGCTCAACAAGAGTTTTAGCCTTCGGCCCATACTGAACCTACCTGCTATTAGCATTAGCAGTGGTGGTGATACCCGGCTGGCTGTTCTCGAGTCGGCGGTACATAGACCTCACGCTCGGTGGTTGCAATGACTCACAGTTCAGCTGATCCAAATCGTATGCATCAATTTGACCCCGCATTAACCGACTTGATTTTCGACTACATGCGGGACCGTTTGTCGATGCCAGAGGTTCCCCTTGATTTTCCCGGCGATGCCCCAGAAATTCTCAAGGCGCTCGACGGGTTGATTTCCGCAGAAGGAAATTCTGCAGTTGAAGTTTTGAACATGTACGACGATGTTTTATCCCGATCAGTGTTGTCAGGCGATAGTCCGCGATTCTTGGCATTCATACCGACTGCGCCAACTAAGGCAGCCTTATTATTCGACATGATCGTGTCTTGCGCATCGTTGCAGGGAATTTCGTGGCTCGAGGCTGCTGGCGCTGTTGCTGCCGAAAACCAAGTATTGCGCTGGATGGCAGACGCTGCTGGAATGCCTGCCAGCGCTGGTGGCACTTTTGTGTCAGGTGGATCAGCAGCTAACCTTGCCGCGCTCACGGTTGCGCGCGACATGGGTCGGCAACGGCTTTTCAGTGGTGCGCGTAAACCTGTGCGAATTGCGATGAGTAAACAAGCGCACTCATCAATCGGCAACTCGCTGTCGATTCTTGATGTTGAACCACTCATTATTGACACTGCCTCACATCGATTGACGGGCGAGGATGCCCGTCGCGCACTAAATGCAGTTGGTCCCAATGACATTCCAGTAGTTGGCATCGTGGCAACGTCGGGTACGACGAATGGTGGAATTGTCGATGACCTGACTGGCGTTGCAGATGTCGCAAATGAATTCAATCTGTGGTTCCACGTTGACGCTGCGTATGGCGGTGCCGGATTGCTGGCACCGTCTGTCCGCAAAATCTATGACGGGGTGGAACGTGCAGACTCGATCACCATGGATCCCCACAAGTGGTGGTTTGCCCCATTTGATGTAGCCGCCATCATTTATCGCAACCCTGCGTTGGCTAAGGCTGTGCATACCCAGGATGCGTCGTATCTTGATGTGCTCCACACATCCGGCGATGAATGGAATCCAACCGATTATGCCTACCACCTCACCCGTCGCGCACGGGGTTTGCCGCTGTGGTTCTCTGTGGTCGTTAACGGTACTGATGCATATCGCGATGCTGTTGAAGCATCATTAACTCTCACTCGACAGGTTGCCGACTTGATTCGCAACAGCGACAAACTCGAACTTGTCATTGAACCGACACTTTCGGTCATTTTGTGGCGGCGCATTGGCTGGACAGCCGCAGATTATGTAGACATGCAGAATCGACTCATTGAATCGCAAACAGCGTTTGTTACACCGACATCTTGGGATGACGAAACCGTTGGCAGATTTGCATTCGTGCACCCCGCGACCACATTGGCTATGGTCCAGGAAGTTTTTGACGCACTGTAAAAGCACCGCGTGCATGTCTGACTGACTCTTAAGGGACAATGGGTAGGTGACTCGGGTAGTAATCATCGGCGGTGGCCCTGGCGGCTATGAGGCAGCCCTTGTCGGCGCCCAACTCGGTGCGCAAGTGACGTTGATTGAAGCGACCGGAATAGGTGGCTCCGCGGTTTTAACGGATGTGGTTCCGAGTAAGGCCCTTGTTGCGGTGGGTGAAGCAATCACAGATACCCGAGGCGCTAGCGCAATTGGCGTGAACGCCTCCGATATATCCCTTGATCTTGCTGAAGTAAACGCGCGCGTCAAGAAGTGGGCAGCCACCCAAAGCCGCGACATTTTTGATTCGTTGATTGCCGCTGGTGTGCATGTGATTTCAGGAACTGGCTTGTTGCTCTCTGAACAGCAAGTGCAAGCTACGCATGACAGTGGCGCCGTCGAAGTGCTTGCCGCAGATGTCGTTCTAATTGCCGTTGGCGCGCACCCACGCGAGCTGGCGTCTGCACAACCCGATGGTGAGCGGATTATGACGTGGAAGCAGCTCTATGAACTCCAAGAATTGCCCGAGAAACTTATCGTCGTGGGCTCGGGTGTGACTGGCGCTGAGTTTGCCGGTGCTTATCAAGCACTTGGTTCTGATGTCACTTTGGTTTCGTCGCGTGACCAGGTTTTGCCAGGTGAAGACGGCGACGCAGCCGCAGTTATCGAAAAGGCATTTCTCGATCGTGGAATGAATGTCTTGGATAAGTCGCGTGCGGTCAGTGTCCAGCGCGTAGGTTCAGGCGTAGAAGTTGCCCTTGAAGATGGACGCATTGTTGTGGGCAGTCATTGTTTGATGGCCGTTGGATCCGTACCTAACACCGAAAATATTGGCTTGGAACATGTAGGCATTGACACAAATGATGCTGGGTTTATTCAGGTCGACGGTGTCTCGCGCACAAGTGTCCGCGGTATCTATGCAGCTGGAGATTGCACAGGGGTACTGATGTTGGCATCTGTTGCTGCGATGCAAGGGCGTATCGCAATGTGGCATGCCCTTGGTGACACAGTCGCTCGTTTGAATCTCGAAACAGTGTCAAGCAATGTTTTTACTGACCCAGAAATTGCCACAGTCGGTGTCAGTCAAAAAGATGTGGACTCTGGCGCATCGGAGGCACTCGTTTTCACGTTGCCACTGGCGACGAATGCCCGAGCCAAGATGCAGGGAATCTCTGAAGGATTCGTAAAACTTTTTGCGCTCCCAGAATCGGGAACTGTTGTTGGCGGTGTTGTAGTTGCACCTAAAGCCAGTGAATTAATTTTTGCAATCGCGCTCGCGGTAGAGCATCGTTTGACGGTTGATCAAATTTCTCGAACGATTACCGTGTATCCGTCATTGTCAGGATCAATTGCTGAAGCAGCACGACGGCTACATCAACCTAACTAGGTTCAGGCACTTCCAGAGCGGCGCTGAAATACGCGTCGTGACGATCCCGGGCTTGCGGTAGCAGATGCGGATTTGCTCGTCGTTGCGTTCGAACCACCCTTTTTGGATGACTGAGCTTGCTTCTTATCTAGAGCAGCCTTGAAAGCCGCTTTTGCATCATCTGGTGTTTCGCCGTTTGTAGCCATGAGTTCATTGAACCATGAAAGTGCCGTCTTGTGGAACCTCCTACGTGGGCGCTTTTGCACAATGTTTGGCGGATGTTAAATCTTTTGTAAATACCTGCATTTAGGGATTTCCCGACATGATTCAACCTTGATGTCACTAGCGTATGAGCATGACTTCATCGCAGCTAGGTTCGCGCACACTCCACTCAGCACTTGTGAAAGTGCCCCAAGTTACGGCGTTTTTTTGGATCATCAAGGTTTTGGCGACAACCGTAGGTGAAACTTTCGCTGATTATCTCAACAGCACTCTCGGGTTTGGACTCACCAAAACCACTTATGTCATCAGTGCACTATTGGTTGCAATATTGGTTATTCAGTTTCGTAAGTCAACCTACGTTCCCTGGGTTTATTGGTTAGTAGTCATTCTGATTAGCGTCGCAGGAACACTCGTGACAGACAATCTCACGGATAACTTCGGAGTTCCGCTGACGACTACAACAATTATATTTTCGATTTGCCTAGCAATAACTTTCGTAGTTTGGTACAAATCTGAAGGCACGCTCTCGATTCACAGCGTCATCACGCGTAAACGCGAAGCCTTCTACTGGATGGCAATCTTGTTCACATTTGCGCTAGGTACTGCGTCAGGAGACTTAGTAAATGAAAAGTTTGCTATCGGATACGGCAAAGGATTAATTGTTTTTGGTGGACTTATCTTGCTGACTTCAGTTGGATTTAGGTTGGGCGTGAATGCTGTGCTGTCGTTCTGGATTGCATATATATTAACTCGACCTTTAGGTGCCTCACTTGGTGATCTCCTCACCCAACCAAAGATTGCTGAAGACGGCGGCTTCCCAGGCATGGGTATCGATAAGTACATCATCAATGGAGTGTTCGCAGTGGTCATCGTTGCCTTGGTTGCATATCTCCAAATCGCAAAACCAGATGTCATTACTGAAGTGGATGTCACTGAACTTGGAGATATTGACGCGTCAACAATCTGAGTCTTAACTGCTCAGGTGCACTTGACGAGCTAGCCTTACCTTTGAGGAGCCCAGATGCCACAGGAATTGCACACCGCACAGGAACTCGTTGCGCTTTTTAATCGCACAAAATCGGTTGCTGTTGTTGGCGCTTCTGACAATCCAGCCCGCGCCGCCTATGGCGTTGGTGCCTATTTGCTCGAAGTTCCCGGTTTGACAGTGTGGTTTGTGAACCCCAACGCGGAAACAGTATTGGGGCATCGTGCTTACCCGAGCCTTCGCGATCTGCCCGGTGTACCTGACTTAGTAGATGTTTTTCGCAAACCTGAAGATCTAGATGAAGTCCTCGCTGACGCAATTGAAGTCGGCGCTAAAACCCTCTGGCTACAACTAGGAATCAGCCGTGATGATATCTCGGCATCTGCGCAACAAGCTGGGCTTGACGTAGTGATGGACCGTTGTATTTACGTGGATCATAAAAACCTTGTTGCCCGTTAGAGTCCTTCGCTGAATTCGCAACCTCTCAACGCCTTGAGTAGTCTTGAGTTCATCATGGAAAACCTCAGCACTCGCCGCAAGCACATTGTGGCAATCTCAGGTTCGGCCACTGCTCCATCAAAAACCACCGAACTCGTCAAGGCGATCTCACAGCGGTACATGACACATTTTGATGCGGATTTAACACTCATCGAAATTAACAAAATTGGTCCAGGGATGTCCGGAGCTTTGACCCGCGCAGATCTTTCCCCTGCCATCGAAAACGTTCTGGAACAGATCGAACATGCTGATTTGTTGGTTGTTGGCAGTCCTGTCTATCGCGGTAGCTATACCGGACTGTTTAAACACCTATTTGATTTTGTTGACCAGTTTGCACTTGTCGAAAAGCCAGTGATGCTTGCGGCCAGTGGTGGAAGCGAGAGACACTCGCTGATTATTGATCACCAGATGCGTCCACTGTTTGCATTCTTCCAATGCAACATCGCACCACTCGGTATTTACGCAAGTGAATCTGATTTCCAAGGAAGCACAGTATCAAGCGAAGCATTAGTTGATCGCATTGAACTTGCAGTAGACCTGAGCGTGCGAGCACTGCCGAAAAGTTTTATTTCCTAAATCACAGGTTTTAATCCGCGGTGTTTATTCCGCGGTGTTTATTCCG
>Ga0114964_10001341_pt1 | contig 17962 bp, 14 predicted proteins | sample C_131016_MF_Meta_FD_92638 | JGI IMG/M metagenome (GOLD analysis project Ga0114964, IMG submission 92638) | Freshwater microbial communities from Lake Croche, Canada to study carbon cycling - C_131016_MF_MetaG | ecosystem: Environmental > Aquatic > Freshwater > Lake | place: Lake Croche, Canada... | reverse complement strand
GTCACTGCAAAGCAACCAGCGGTCGCCGGGTCTCACTTCGAGAACCTCTGCGTCCAGCTGTGGCACCTCGTTCGAGTCACCGAGCACGCGCATGATCACGTTGCGCCTCGGGTGAACCAGCGCCTCCTCAGGCGTGATGCGCCCTAGGTCGACCAGTCGCTGAACGAAGGTGTGATCTTTGGTTATTTGAGTCAGTACGCCATCTCTGAACAGATAGACGCGAGAGTCACCAATGTGGCCAATAACGACCTGCTCGTCAACGAATAGAGCGCCAGAGAACGTTGTTCCCATTCCAGCTAGCTCCGGGTGACCGCCAACCGTCTCGGTGAGTGTGTGGTTGGCTTCCAAAATGACGTTAAGCATCGCCGCTCCGGCGTCGTCTGGCGTCGCGTAGTTCGCATCGATCTGGGCGATTCGCTGCGAGCAAAGGGCCGAGGCGAACTCGCCACCTGCGTGACCACCCATGCCGTCGGCGACAAAGAACAACTGGTACCCGCTGTAACCCGAGTCTTGGTTTGCCGAGCGAACCCAACCCACGTGCGAAGCCGCGGCACTGACCAGTTTGACGGCCATGCCTAGGCTCGCAACTCAAACACGGTCTTGCCGACCTTGACCGGCGTATTGAGTTTGACCACGGCCGGGGTTCCCACGCGCGTGCCGGCAAGATACGTGCCGTTCGTCGAGTTGAGGTCTTGAATCAACCAGTCGTCGTTCATCAACACCAACTTGGCATGTTGGGTTGATGCGTATTCGTCGGTGATCACTATGTCGCTTGAAATTGCGCGTCCGATTGTCACCTCGCGCTCGGTAAGCGGTAGTTCGAAACCGGTGTTTTCACCCTCGGTGATTACCAGCTTGGTAGCGCCCGCCGAAGCCGGTGCGTCGGAGGTTGCCAACACCCGAACGGTTGAATTTGGGGCTGCCGGCAGAATCGGCTTCGAAACCACGGTCGGCGAATTCTCTTCGGTGACCCTCGAAACCACCCTTTGCCCGAACAGGTCAGCGCGAAGCACGGAAATTATGGTGAAGATGAAGATCCAGAGGACCCCGACGAAGGCAACGCGAACCAGGAACAGCGCTAATTCACTCACTACCCACCGCCTTTGCTATTACGCGAAACGAAAACTGGCTTTGACCAGCGGTTATCACGCTATCGGCAGGCAGAGCGGTTTCGGTTACTGCCTTGCCGCCAACCTTGGTGCCGTTGGTCGAGCCGAGGTCGCGAAGACCTGCGTTTTGGCCGTCCCAGAGAATTTCGAAGTGGGTTCTTGAAAGCCTGGTGTCGTTGATTGGGATGTCGGCAGTGGCGTCTCGCCCAACCGTGGTGCGGTCCTTGGCGATGATGTAACGCTGGCCATCGATCTCAAGCGCCGGTGTCCACTCAACATCAATCTTCGCCGTGCTGCTAACCACGTTTAGCTGACCAACAGCAAGGTTGGCGTCAACGGCGATGTCGATCTTGAGTGCACTACCGAACTGGTACTTCTGTTTTGTAGCGTGACGCTTGGCGGCGTCGTTGAGTTCTTCAATCAGGCGCTCACCGAGGGAGCGCAGTCGGGTGAAATCGGCACTGGAAAGCGAAACCTTGAAGTGGTTTGGCACCAGGATGCGCTCGCGGCTAACCACCGAGGCGTGAGAGTCCATCTGGTTCTTGATCGCGGAGGCAATCTCAAGCGGCTGAAGCTCGCTTTTGAAGGTTTTGCTAAAGGCGCCGTTGACGAGTCGCTCAAGGTTCTTTTCAAACCTGTCGAGAAAGCCCATGCGCACCTCTTTGATAGCGAAATACAAGTTTAAGCGCCGAACCTGAATCTGCTAATCTCATCTGGTTGCCTTTATGGGCACGCGCAAGTGGCGAAATGGCAGACGCGCTGGCTTCAGGTGTCAGTGCCCGCAAGGGCGTGCGGGTTCAAGTCCCGCCTTGCGCACAGTTGATCGATTAGAAAACCCAACCTAAAAACGCACTATTTCGACTTATTTTCCTAAATCTACCAATCGGTTGCCATTGTCAGATACCTGTTGTTTACAGGGATATAGCGTAGTTATCAAAATGTTATCGTTCTATATTGGAAATCGATTGCCAAAATTCATTTTGTTCCCTAATCTCTTCATTAGTTGGAATATTAAACTTCCCCATTCCAGCCAGTCAAACTAACAAAGGAAAATTTGATGAAGATACGAAAGAGAATCGCGGCTATCGCAGCTGTGACATTCCTCAGTTCGCTCGCACTGGCCGGCGGAGCGGGAGCTCAGGCCGCGAGCACAACCAGCCTGACCATTGGTTCGGTTGTTACGGTTAAGTCCTGGGAGCCCTCACAGGCCGACATTGGGCACGGTATTCAGTACTACCAGGCTGTCTACGACAACCTGATCCTGCGCTCACCCGATGGTTCATACAAGCCAAACTTGGCAACCAAGTGGACCATCAACAGCGCCTCAACCGCAGTGCTTCTAGACCTGCGTGCAGGCGTGAAGTTCACCGATGGCTCGCCGTTCAACGCCGACGTCGCGGTTAAGAACCTTAACGCGTTCATCAACGGAAACGGTCCACAGGCCGCGGTGTTCACCGGCGCTACCGCTAGAAAGGTTGATGCCGACACCGTTCGACTAACGTTGGCAAACCCAAACCCTGACATTCTTTACTACCTGTCAACCACAGACAGCTTTATGGCAAGTGGTGAGGCGGTCGGAACTGATGGGCTAAAGACCCTTCCGGTCGGATCCGGTCCGTACGTTTACGACAAGTCCTCTATTGCGGGCTCAAAGGTTGTTCTAAACGCGAACCCAAATTACTGGGATAAGTCCAAGCAGAAGTTCAAGAAGGTGACGTTCATCTTTATGTCCGACATCGCTACGCGTGTTAACGCTCTGCGCTCAGGTCAAATTGATGCAACCATTCTTGACGTGGCAAACGCCGACACCGCAAGCGGAGCTGGTATGAAACTCACCACTTACAACACGGACTGGTCCGGCTTGCTTCTCTTGGATCGCGCTGGATCGGTTAACCCGGCTCTCGCAAAGGTCGAAGTCCGTCAGGCAATCGCGTATGCGATCGACAGGACTGCTCTGCTAAGGACAGTCCAAGAGGGCAAGGGCAAGGTCACTAACCAGATCTTCTCGACAACCTCGGGCGTATACGACCCTAGCTTGGATAACCTTTACCCCTACAGCCCAACCAAGGCAAAGGCCCTTCTAGCTGCCGCAGGTTACGCCAACGGTTTCACCTTGGACATGCCATACGGAAGCTTCATGGAGCCAATGGCATCATTTCTTGCCACATACCTGAAGGCAGTAAAGATCACGGTCAACTGGGTCAGCACCACCGACTACCGAGGCGCGGTTCTTGGCGGACACTATGCAGCAGCATGGTTCCAGCTATTCCAGGGAACGGCTTACGTGAACTACAACCTAGCGGTTGCTCCGAATGGACCACGAAACATTTTCAGCTTCAGTGACTCGACTACCCTCGCGGCGGACGACTCAATCAAGGCAAATGCTTCGAACGCAAACGTTGTTGCCCAGCTTAAGAAGGTGAATAAGCACATCGTTCAGGACGCCTGGTTTGTTCCTTTCTACACGGTGCCACAGATGTACTTCACTAACAAGCGAGTATCAACTGTCCCGCAGGCACAGAACGCAGTTCCGTACCTTTACAACTACGCGCCAACCGGCAAGTAAAGTAACCAACTGTTGGGGGCGGGAACCTAGGTTCCCACCCCCAACCTCCCGGTCCAACTGAAATAGAAAGAGGAATAGATGCTCGGGTTCATTTCACGCAGGCTTCTATCAGGAGTTCTGCTTTTGCTTGTGACATCCTCTGTCGCCTACTTCTTGATGTTTGCATCATCAAACAGCATCGCAATCAACCTGCTTGGCGACGCAGCAACGAAAGATCAAATCGTTGCCAAGGAGCATGAGCTAGGACTCGACCGCCCTATTCTTGCGCGTTACTTCGACTGGCTAGGCCACGCAGTCACCGGAAATCTCGGCAAGTCTTGGCTCTCTAGCGAGTCGATTTCGGAGTCACTTCTTTCGCGACTCGGTGTGACTCTGACGCTCGTGGGCGTGGTCATTATTCTCGCAGCCATTATCGCCACGATTTTGGGAATGTTAGCCGCTGTGAAAGGCGGCTGGATCGACCGCTTGGTTCAGGTTATAGGCATTACCGGTTTTGCTGTGCCGAACTTCGTGGTTGCAATTTTCTTAGTAACCGTCTTCGCAATTCAAACCCCGATTTTTCCGGCAACCGGATGGGTGCCTTTCTCGGAAGACCCAAAGCAGTGGCTGATGTCACTGGCCCTACCGGTCTCAGCATTGGTCCTGGGGACCGTAGCGTCATCTGCCCAACAAATTCGCTCTGCTATTAAGAGCGTTTTGGAACGAGACTGGGTTCGCACCCTCAAGAGCCGTGGAATTCCGCAGCGTGAGATTCTCTTCAAACACGTTCTTCGCGCGGCAGCCCCTGCTGGACTAACTGTCTTGTCACTCCAGTTTGTAGGTCTTCTCGGCGGTGTCGTTATTATCGAACAGCTCTTCGCTTTGCCTGGCATGGGTTATCTGGCTGTCAGTAGTACCACCTCAGGTGACACCCCAGTAGTGATGGGCGTTGTCGTCTACACCGTGATTCTGGTCATAGTTGTAAACCTATTAGTCGACCTGCTAAACGGTTGGCTCAATCCGAAAAATCGTGTGAAATGACAAATAACACACCCACACAGAATGCTCATTCGACAGAGATCATTCGCAGATCTCTCATAGGTCGTCTGCTCAGAAACCCTCTAACTCTGGTATCCGGAAGCTTCCTTCTGATTCTTGTTGTCTCGGGAGTATTCGCCCAGTTCCTGGCACCATTCGACCCCCAGGCGACAGACATCAATGCTGTCCTATCCCCGATCAATTCAAAACACCTGCTTGGTACCGATTCGGCTGGCCGTGACGTCCTTTCCCGAATCATATTCGGCGTGCAGAGCACCTTGATTTCGGCTGTTATTACGATCGTCACTTCGATTGTTATCGGTGTTCCTGCGGGCATGATTGCCGGCTATTTTGGGCGAAAGCTTGACGCAGTTTCGAACTGGATTTCAAACATGTTGCAGTCATTGCCAGCCATCATCGTGCTGCTTGCTGTTAGTGCATCCTTCGGAAACTCGATCTTTGTGTCGATGTTCGTGTTCGGAGTCTTGATTACGCCCGGATTCTTCAGGCTGACACGCACCGCCGTGATGGGCGTTCGCAACGAACTATATGTAGACGCGGCCAGAGTTTCTGGACTCGGTGACTTCAGGATTATTATTCGCCACATCTTCGGAGTGGTGCGCGCGCCGATCATCATCCAAGCTGCGATGATTTCTGGAATCGCGATCTCGGTTCAATCCGGACTAGCTTTCCTTGGCTTAGGAGATCCCAAGTTGATCAGTTGGGGTGTCATGCTCAACGAGGGGTTTGTGAATATCTTTTCGAGCCCAACATTGGTCGTCTGGCCAGGGTTAGCAATCTCGTCAACTATCGGAGCTTTCGCATTGCTAGGCAACGCAATACGTGACGCTCTCGAAGATTCACAAAAAGTGGAGACATCTTCGTCAAAGTCGAAGTACAAGCGCAATTCTTCCAAACTTGCGACGAACGACTCTTCAAAATCAAAGAGCAACCACATGCTTACAGTCCAGAACCTGAGCGTCGGATACGCGCAAGGAGACGGCAGTCTAAAGAAGGTTGTCTCGGATGTTTCCTTCGAGCTCAACAAGGGTGAGGTCCTGGGAATCGTCGGGGAGTCTGGCTCAGGAAAATCTCAGACGGCGTTCTCAATTCTGGGTCTTCTGCCGGCAAACGCGATTATTGCTTCAGGTCACATCGAATTTGAAGGTCATGAGCTGGTCTCCCGTGAAACAGGTGCGATTCGTCAAAAGGAATTGGCAGCGTTCAGAGGCAAGCGCATCGCTTATATTCCTCAAGAGCCAATGAGTAACTTGGATCCAGCCTTCACGATCGGGTACCAACTGATCCGCCCCGTAACTCAGATCTTGAAGCTTTCGAAAGACGAGGCACGCAAAAAGGTTCTTGGAATCCTAGACATGGTGGGAATCGTCAACCCTGAACGAGTCATGTCGCTGTACCCGCACGAAATCTCTGGTGGCATGGCCCAACGAGTTCTTATTGCCGGAGCAATTTCGTGTGAACCAGACCTTCTGATCGCCGATGAACCGACAACCGCCCTCGACGTGACGGTCCAGGCCGAGGTTCTAGACCTACTTCGTGATCTGCAAAAGCGACTTGGAATGGGTATGGTTCTCGTCACGCACAATTTCGGTGTCGTCGCTGACTTGGCAGATCGAGTGATTGTTATGCAATACGGAAAGGTTGTCGAACAGGGTGGCGTAAGGGAGCTACTTAGAAGTCCACAAGAGCCTTACACCAAGATTTTGCTCGGTTCGATGCTCGAGGGTAAAACCCCTATGACCATGCTGACTGAAAGCCAGAGGGATTCGAAATGACAGATGTACTTAACGTCCGCGATCTAGATGTCACCTACCCCGGCAAGGGTTTCAAGAAGTCAGGCTTCAAAGCACTGAATTCGGTGTCGATTGAAATTGCCAAAGGTGAGACGCTCGGATTGGTCGGAGAATCAGGCTCCGGAAAAACAACTTTGGGTAGATCAGTATTGGGGCTAGCGCCAATTTCTTCAGGCACTATCGAATTTCTTGGTCAAGACATCACAAAGGCTAGCCGCAGCGACCGTAAGGTCTTGAGTCGAGATCTTCAGGTTGTTTTTCAGGACCCTTACACTTCGCTAAATCCCTCAATGGAAGTCGGGCAGATTTTGGCCGAACCGCTGCAAATTCAGGGCATGGAAGGTGCCGAGGCCAAGAAAAGAATTGCCCAGCTGCTAGATCAAGTGGGGCTGCCCAGTGATGCGCTAAGAAGGCTCCCTCGAGAATTCTCTGGCGGGCAAAGGCAGAGAGTGGCAATTGCAAGGGCTTTAGCGCTTTCGCCAAAACTGATTGTCTGCGATGAGCCCGTCTCGGCACTTGACCTAACCACCCAAGCCCGAATCCTGGACTTGTTCTTGCAAATTCAGCTGGACACCGGCGTTTCTTACCTTTTTGTCTCTCACGATTTGGATGTCGTAAGGCACATTAGCCACCGAGTTGCCGTCATGTACAAGGGCGAAATTGTTGAGCAAGGTCTAGCCGCAAAGGTCACCGGTCAGCCCGACCACGCTTATACCCAGAAACTTTTGATGGCGTCACCCGTTCCAGACCCAGATCGTCAGGCCGAACGTCGCAAGGCGAGGCACGAGCTTTTGGAACTTCAAAAAGCTCAGGCGTTGGCTTAGCCATAGAATTGGGGTTGCCATTGTTGCCAAACTTGGCAACAATGGCAACAAACAGGAATCGAGATCCGCAATGAGTGAAGCCAAGGATGAATCTCAGGCACGGCCAAACGCTAGACGAAAGTCTGCGGCGACCATCTATGACATTGCCGAATTGTCGGGCTTTAACCCGTCAACGGTCTCGCGAGCTCTAACCACACCAGGGCGAATCAACGCCAAGACCGAGGCCAAGATTAGGGCAGCTGCGAAGGAACTGAACTATCAGGTAAACCCGTTTGCCCGCGCGCTTCCTACCGGAAAAACTAAGATGCTCGGCGTCATCATCGCCGACATCACGAACCCTGTTTTCTTCAATGTTGTTCGCGGAGCTGAAGCTGCGGCGGCAGCCGCCGGCTACACAATCGTTATTACGGAATCTCAAGAGTCGAGCGCAAACGAGGCCGAGGCTCTTAACAGAATTCTGCCAACCGTCGACGGAGTGATTCTGGCGACCACAAGACTTAGTGACCAAGAGATCCGAGCAATAAACGAGTCAAAGCCAGTGGTCCTTGTGAACCGGCAGGTCGATGGTGTTGCCGACGTTGTGCCTTCGAACGAACCTGGAATTGCAGCTGCGGTCAAACTGCTCGCAGATTTTGGCCACAAGCACATAGCGTTCTTGTCCGGCCCAAGAGCTTCTTGGATGAACACGAATCGCTGGACCCTGCTTATGAAAAATGCAATGGCAGCCGGGATGACCATCGTCGAAATCGGCCCCAACGACCCAACTTTAGAAGCCGGACGATCGAGCCTCGACCGAATCCGAGCCGCTGGCGTCACTGCGGTGGTTGCGTACAACGACCTGATGGCCATCGGCTTGGTCAGAGAGGCTATAGCTCAAGGAATCGATGTGCCGAGTGCCTTGAGTGTTATCGGCTTCGACAATATTTTCGGCAGCGATTTCACAAGCCCACCGATTACAACGGTTCAACTGGAGCTCGATCGCTCTGGAAGCGAAGCGGTGAACGCTCTCTTGGAGCAGCTGAAAGGCGATGGCTCTAAAACCCCGGGACACATCGAACCGGATCACGGGGCGAGTCTCCTGGTTCGAGGCTCTGTTTCTAAGGCCCGAGAGGCCTAAAAATGTCGATTGTAACGATTGGGTTTCGTTCGCCATTTGGCTTTGGCAACCGATTGACAAAATCCCGGAAAAAAGGTTGAATATCGACATGAAGAATTCGACTTCGCAGAAACTTTTTCCGCAAGACACCGAGACCAAAGCGGTTGCATCGCACCTCTATGGCTTGGTGAAGGACCTTCCGATCATTTCGCCCCACGGTCACGTTGACCCTAATCTCTTGCTCGAGAATCGACCATTTGCAAACCCGTCCGAGCTCTTTATCTATTACGACCACTACGTGACCCGACTCCTGCATGCGGCCGGCGTCGAACTCTCTGAACTTAGCGATTCACAAACTTTCGACCCCAAATCTGCTTGGCGCTTGCTTTGCGCGAATTGGCACGTGCTACTTGGCACATCGAGCGGATACTGGCTCCAGCACGAGTTTGAAACCCTTTTCGGTATCACTCAAGTCCCTAGTTCGGAGAATGCCGACGAGCTTTACCAAGCTATTTCGTCTCGCTTAGAAGATGAAGGCTTCTTGCCGCGTGCGCTCTTCGAACAGTTCAACATCTCTTTTTTGGCGACCACCGACGATCCATGTGACGATCTAGCTGCACACAAGGCTTTGAGCCTCGATCCGTCATTCAAAGGCAGAGTAGTGCCAACTTTCAGGCCAGACAAGTACCTTGACCCTAGAGCCACGGGTTTCAGCGTAAATGTCGATCGATTGATTCAGGTCGCTGGCCTTGCTTCGGCCACATTTGCAAACTACCTGGATGCGCTAAAAAGCCGCAGAGCCTACTTCATCGAGAACGGCGCTATCAGTGCTGATTTCGGCGTTCGAGAGCCCTATACGACATGGTTGAGCGAGGCTCGTGCCAGCCAATTGTTCGACAAGGCTTATCAGGGGTTAATCTCTGATCAAGAGGCTCGGGAGTTCCTAGGTCACATGCTCTGTGAGAGCGCCAAGATGAGCTGCGAAGACGACCTGGTTATGACCCTTCACGCTGGTGTGTACAGAAATCATTCAACCGAAACATTCCAGATGTTTGGCCCAGACAAAGGCCACGACATACCGCTCGCTGTTGAGTTTGTTGCCAACCTGCACCCGCTACTCGAGAAGTTTGGCCTAGATCCAAATCTGCATTTGATTCTCTTTGCACTCGATGAATCCGTTTGGTCGCGTGAAATCGCTCCGCTCGCTGGTTTCTATCCGAGCGTCTTCGTCGGTGCTCCCTGGTGGTTCTTGGATGCGCCAGACTCAGCCATGCGATTCAGAGAGCAGACGACTGAAATCGCCGGTTTTTATCGTGGCTCGGGCTTCATCGACGACACGCGCGCGTTTTTATCGATTCCAGCAAGGCACGACATGGCTAGGCGCGTAGATAGTTCTTACCTAGCGAACCTGGTGATGGCCGGTCGAGTCGACTTGCTTCAGGCTGAAAGAATCATCGTTGACCTTGTGACCACAATTCCTACCAAGGCGTTCAAGCTATGAAACTGACAAGATCCTCGCTTTCACAAATGAACAAGCAGAGCTCGAAGGTTCCCGAACAGCGCATAGTTCACATCGGCCTTGGTGCTTTTCACAGAGCTCACCAGGCCTGGTATACAGCTACCTCAGACCCAGAACAGCTTTGGGGAATCCTTGCCTTCACCGGCCGAAGCCCTGAAGCGGCTGAGTTACTTCAAGCTCAGGACGGTCTTTTCACGCTCATTGTGCGGGATTCACTAGGAGACAGTTTTCAAATCGTTGATTCAATCGTTGAAGCGGCAGATGGTAACGACCAAGACAGGTTTGTCGAAGCCATCACCTCCAGCGAGACGTCAATTGTCACATTGACCATTACCGAGGCGGGCTATGCATTCGATGTAAATGGCAAAGTCGATCCGGTGAACCCTTCGCCAACGCTGAAAAAACTTGCTCTCGCTCTCGACACTCGGCGCAAAGCCAACGGCCTAGGTCTTGCGATTGTTTGTTGCGACAATATGCCCTCAAACGGGTGGCTTCTCAAGGAGGCCATGCAAGAACTTTTTGAACCTTTGGGCGACGAGGCGGCCGAATGGCTAAGAACCAAGGTCTCTTTCGTTTCAACCTCAATTGACCGAATCACTCCAAAGACAACCGAAGCCGACATCGAACTCGTCAAAGCCGCTACCGGTTGGGATGACTCTTCTCCGGTCGTGACCGAGCCTTTTAGCGATTGGGTTCTGGAGGGTGAGTTTCCGCAAGGTCGCCCACAGTGGGAGAGAGCCGGAGCAAAATTCGTAAAAGATATCGAACCATTTGAGAATCGCAAGCTGTGGCTTCTGAACGGCGCTCACTCGATACTCGCCTACTCCGGTCTTCTTCGTGGTCATTCGACCGTAGCAGAGGCGATCAACGACACAGTGTGCCGCGACTTGGTTTTGGCTTTTTGGTCGGAAGCCAGCCGCGGGCTTCAATCGCCTGGCCTTGATGTAGCCAATTACCAAGAGAAGCTACTAGCCAGGTTCGAGAACGCCCGCATAGCTCACCGACTCGAGCAGATTGCCATGGATGGCAGCACCAAACTTCGAGTGCGAGTAGGTGCGGTAGCCCTAAATGAACTTTCAACCGGCCACGAGCCCATCTCGTGCGCAAGTGCTTTTTCAAGTTGGCTTGCATATATCTTGTCGGGAGCCGTCTTGAATGACAGCAGAAGCGCGCAGATCGAGCAACTTAGGGCGGCCGAACCCGACGACCTCGTCGAACAGCTTGTTGGGCTGGTCGAACCGCGCTTGGCAAGCAACGCTCAATTCATGGAGTTGATTGAAGAACAGCTCGAGTCGATTAAAAAGAACGAGTTTGGCAATCGTTTGCCAAATGAATCTAGAAAGGTAAACCACTAATGCTGAAACCACAGGCAAGCGCAACAAGAGAAATGCAAAACCTCGACGGTCTCTGGAGGTTCAAAGTGGACTTTCATGACGAAGGCTTCGCCAAGTCATGGCAGGCCGATGAACTCGAGTCAGATCTCCAAATTGCCGTTCCTTCTAGCTTCAACGACCTTTTTACCGATACGAAAATTCGTGATCACTCAGGCTGGGTTTGGTATCAGCGCACCGTGAGAGTCCCTAAGGGCTGGTCGGGCGACGAAATCTTCGTTCGGGCTGACAGTGCAACTCACGAAGGTGTGATATTCGTGAATGGAACCGAAGTTGTCCGTCACGTTGGCGGTTACATGCCTTTCGAGGCAAATATCACCGATTTGGTAACACCCGGCAGCGAATTCAAACTCACCATCGCAGTCAGTAACGTGCTAACCAATGAAACCGTGCCACCCGGTCTAGTCGTAAGCAAGGCCGATGGAACAAAGCAGCAGACCTATTTGCATGACTTCTACAACTACGCCGGTCTTGCTCGAAGCGTTTGGATTTATAGCTCCCCAAAGGTACGTACAACCGATGTAACGGTCAGAACAGACTTTGAGGGTTCGACCGGCAAAGTCAATTACGAGGTAGAAGTTTCGGGCGAAGCCCTAGTTTCGGCCAAGTTGTTTGACGAAACGGGCAAGCTCGTTGCCCAAGGAGATGGCCTTAGTGGCGAGCTGACAGTGCCGCAAGTCAAGTTGTGGCAGCCAGGAGCCGCCTACCTCTATGACCTAATCATCGAAAGCGCAGTTGACGGAAACGTTGTCGACAGCTACTCGCTAAAAGTTGGAATCCGAACCATCAAGGTTGATCACGGACAATTCTTGGTCAATGGTGAACCGTTCTATTTCACCGGATTTGGAATGCACGAGGATCACGTCGTCAAAGGCAAAGGGCACGACAACGCATTTATGGTTAACGACTTCCAACTACTCAAGTGGGTAGGCGCAAACTCTTTTAGAACCTCCCACTACCCCTACGCCGAAGAGGTGCTCGACTATGCCGATCGCCAGGGAATTCTGGTCATAAACGAAACCGCGGCAGTCGGTTTCAACCAGACCTTCACCTCGATGTTTGGCGGAGAGAGGATGCCTACCTACGGTCCAAATACGGCAAATGAAAAAACCCAAGCCAACCTGCTTCAGTCTGTTCGAGAGTTGATTCAGCGCGACAAAAACCACGCTTCTGTCGTACTTTGGTCTATTACCAACGAATCAGAGACAGGGATTCCCGAAGCAGTTGAGTTTTTCAAGCCAGCCATTGAGTTGGCTAGGACCCTCGATTCAACTCGCCCGGTCACATACATCAATGTGATGACCGAACCATACGACAAGTGCCTAATTGCACCTCTAGTCGACGTCATCTGTCTCAACCGTTACTGGGGCTGGTACGAGGATCACGGCGATCTATCAAACGCAGCACTTCACCTTGAGGCCGAACTAAAGGGGTGGACCGATAAATACGACGTTCCGTTCATCATTACCGAATACGGAGCCGACACCATCACCGGCGGTCACAGCATCCACGAGTCTCCTTGGAGCGAGGAATACCAGAGCTCGTTCCTCAACATGAGTCACAGCATCTTCGACAAGTTCCCGCAGGTCGTCGGAGAGCATGTCTGGAACTTCGCCGACTTCCAGACAAAGCCTGGCATTTTCAGAGTCCTAGGCAACAAGAAGGGTGTTTTCTCAAGAGATCGCCAACCGAAGGCGGCGGCTCACACCTTGAAAGCCCGTTGGACCCAACTAGCAAACCGTAAGCCAAAGAATTAGCCACTGAAGGAGAAAGAACAAAATGAAGATTGCAAAAGCGGAAGTATTTGTACATTCCCCGGGTCGAAACTTCGTCACACTGCGCATAACCACCGTTGATGGCCTTGTTGGTCTGGGCGATGCAACTGTCAATGGTCGCGAGCTCGCCGTTGCGAGCTACCTGCGCGATCACCTGGCACCAATGCTCATCGGTCGAGATGCCCACAACATCGAAGACACTTGGCAGTATTTTTACCGGGGCTCATACTGGCGCAAGGGCCCAATCACCATGACAGCGATCGCCGCGATTGACATGGCACTCTGGGACATCAAAGCAAAAGCTGCCAATATGCCGCTCTACCAGCTACTCGGTGGCGCGAGCCGCGAAGGTTGCTTGGCTTACGGTCACGCCTCGGGTCGGAGTTTCAACGAAATTTTCGACTCAATTCGAGCCCACCAAGAAAAGGGTTACCGGGCCATCCGAGTTCAGACGGGAGTTCCGGGCCTCAACTCCGTTTACGGAGTAGCGGCCTCGGCCAACGCCCAAGCTGGCTCAGGTTCGGGTAAGGGTGCTAGTTCTGCTCGCTACGACTATGAACCTGCTCGACGTTCGACCGTTCCGGTTGAAGAGGAATGGGACACTAGAGCCTATTTGAACTACATACCGAGCGTCTTCGAGGCTGTCCGCAACGAGTTCGGCCCGGATCTGCCACTTTTGCACGATGGGCACCACCGTCTAACCCCAATTCAGGCGGCTCGTCTCGGCAAGTCCCTTGAGCCATACGATCTCTTCTGGCTTGAGGATCTAACTCCTGCGGAGAACACCGACGCATTCCGTTTGATTCGTCAGCACACCACTACGCCTTTGGCCGTGGGCGAAATCTTCAACAGCATCTTCGACTACAAGGACCTTTTCGAAGAACAACTCATTGATTACGTTCGCTCACCGGTAAGCCACGGTGGAGGCATCACTCCGTTGAAGAAGATCTTTGACTACGCGGCTGTCTACCAAATCAAGTCAGGTGTTCACGGCCCGACCGACGTTTCACCAATTGGTCACGCAGCATCGCTTCACCTAGGTATGGCTATTCACAACTATGGAATCAGTGAATACATGCAACACTCAGACGAAACGAACGATGTGTTCCAACCCGAGTACACCTTTAGCGATGGCCTAATTCGCCCTGGAACCTCACCAGGACTGGGCGTTAGCTACGACGACAAACTCGCCTCGCAGTTTGAGTATGAGCCAGCCTACCTACCTGTAAACAGGCTTAAGGTAGATGGCACCATGCACGATTGGTAGAAAGAGCGGTGATGAGTTGCCCTTCCATATAGTGGTTATGGGTGTCGCCGGTTGCGGCAAATCTACTGTTGGTCAACTTTTAGCTGATCGATTAGGCGCCGCCTTCATCGACGGTGACGATCTGCACCCGGCGTCAAACCGCCGAAAAATGGCATCTGGGCAACCTCTTGATGATGACGACAGGTGGCCTTGGCTCGACCTAATAGCAGATTCGCTAAATCAAGCGCATTCGACGAGGGGTGTTGTGGTTGCGGCTAGCGCCCTGCGCCGCAAGTATCGAGAGCGAATACTCAAGCGAGCTCCCGGAACCTTCTTCGTTCACCTGCACGGCGAAGCCGAACTGTTGCATCAAAGGCTAGAAGCTAGGAAGAATCACTTCATGAAGCCCGAGATGCTTGAGAGTCAACTAGCAACGCTCGAGCTCCTTGAGCCTGATGAGCCTGGCGAAGTCTTTAACATCAAAGAGCCCGTCGAAAAATTAGTCGAGAGCGTTTATCGGAGACTAACCGACTGATTCGTGGCGACGACCCCTGGTGTGGGTCGGCTTGCAGGCGAGGTTTACCTCGGCGGCAGCGCATTCATCGCAAAGCAAGACGAGGTCTTTGCAACCAAGATTGGCGCAGTTTCTGAACTGTGAGGTCGGCCCTGAGCAGTTTTCGCACTTTCCGATGGTCTTGGCTTTGTCGGTGAAGTTGACGTTCATGCGGTCGTCGAAGACGTAGAGCGAGCCCTCCCAGAGTGATTCGTCGCCCTGGCTCTCGCCGTAGCGAACGATTCCGCCCTCGATCTGGTAAACCTCTTTGAAGCCGCGCTCGACCATGATTGCGCTCAGAATCTCGCAGCGGACACCGCCGGTGCAGTAGGTGACTATCGGCTTGTCTTTGATGGCGTCGTATTTGCCAGATTCGATCTCGGCGATGAAGTCGTGCGTGGTTTGAACATCGGGGATGATCGCGTTCTTGAACTTGCCGATTTCGGCCTCGTAGGCGTTGCGTCCGTCGAAGAAGACGACCTCGTCGCCACGTTCAGCAACCAGTGCGTCGACCTGCGACGGCTTTAGGTGCTTGCCGCCGCCAACAACGCCCTTGGCGTCAACCTTCACGGCATCTGGGTCGCCGAAGGCAACGAGCTCTGAGCGGGTGCGCACGCGGAGGCGCGGGAAATCGTTGCCGTTGCCGTCAGACCACTTGAAGTCGATCTTCTTGAAACCGGCGAACTCTTTGGTTTGCCGAACGTACTTTTTTAGCGCCGACATGTCGCCACCGAGGGTGCCGTTGATGCCGTGCTTAGAAATCAGGATGCGTCCTTTGAGACCAAGCGACTCGCACAGGGTCTTCTGCCAAAGCTTTACCGCCTCAGGGTCGGCGACCGGCGCAAAGCCGTAGTAAAGAATGATTTTCTGGAGTTCCACGAGCCCAATTTTACGCCCGAAAAGGTGTGCGCAACAGGCTTAGGATAAACCTATGACTCTCAAGCCAGGACTAGACGTAGATAACTTCGACCAGAACGCTCGCCCTCAGGACGACCTGTTCCGATACACCAACGGGCATTGGCTCGACACCTATGAAATCCCCGCAGATCAGGCCGTGCACGGCTCGTTCTACCTTCTTCGCGATGCATCCGAGGAGGCCGTAAAGCAGATCCTCGAGGACGCCCAGGCCAACCCATCTGCCGGTGTCAGCCAGCAGATTGGTGACACGTATGCGTCGTTCCTGAACGAGGCGCGCGCCAACGAGCTTGGTGCCGCACCAATTGCAGCCGACCTAGCGCTAATTCAGGAGGCCGACCTAGAGGGTCTCACCCACCTTCTCGGCAAGTTCTCTCGCGAAGGCATCGCCGGTTTCTTCGGCATGTATGTCAACAACGACCCGGGCAATCCGGAGCGTTACCTACTCAACATGTTCCAGGGCGGCCTCGGCTTGCCAGACGAGTCTTACTATCGTGAAGAGAAATACGCAGACTTCAGAGACGCCTATGTTCCTTACATCTCTTCGATGTTTGAGCACGCTGGCTACTCGTCGGCAGACGCGCTCGCCGCGGCTCACAAAATCATGGCGTTCGAAACCGAACTAGCCACCCACCACTGGGACGTCGTTGCCACCCGCGACGCCGAGAAGACCTACAACTTGTATGACTTCGACAAGCTTCAGGCGATGACCCCGACCATTTCTTGGCGCAAGTTCCTCGAGGGTAGCCAGGTTTCGACCGACCTGCTCTTCGAGTCGGTTGTCATGACCCCATCTTTCTTCGAGGGTCTCGAGTCTCTCTACAACGACGCTCGCATTGAAGAGGTTCGCCTCTGGCTTTCATGGCAGGTCATCAACTCGATGGCTCCTTACCTGAGCGAAGAGTTCGTCAACACACGCTTTGCCTTCTACGGCACCAAGCTCACCGGCCAGCCAGAGATGCGCGCTCGCTGGAAGCGCGGAGTTCAGCTGGTTGAGGGCTCGCTCGGCGAGGCCGTCGGCGAGATCTACGTCGAAAAGCATTTTCCGCCAGCCGCCAAGGCTCAGATGGACGACCTTGTTCACTGGCTGATCGAGGCCTACCGCGAGAGCATCAACAACCTCACCTGGATGACCGAAGAAACCAAGAAGAAAGCTTTGGTCAAGCTCGAGAAGTTTGTTCCGAAGATTGGTTACCCGAAGAATTGGAAGGACTACTCGTCGCTTTCGATCGACCGCGATGACCTAGTCGGCAACGTCCGCCGTTCGAGTGCCTGGGGAACCGACAAGGAAGCCGCCAAGATTGGTGCGCCTCTAGACCGTGACGAGTGGTTTATGACCCCGCAGACCGTGAATGCCTACTACAACCCGGGCTTCAACGAGATCGTGTTCCCGGCCGCAATCCTCCAGCCACCGTTCTTCAGCCCGCTAGCCGACGCAGCCGTAAACTTCGGTGGCATCGGTGGCGTAATCGGTCACGAGATCGGCCACGGCTTCGACGATCAGGGCTCTAAGTACGACGGCGACGGCGCACTTATTTCTTGGTGGACAGACGCCGACCGCGAGGCCTTCGAGAAGCTAACCAAGGCTCTAATTGCCCAGTACGACGAACTCACTCCTGCCGGCTTGAGCGACGAGTTCAAGGTAAACGGTGCACTCACCATCGGTGAAAACATCGGAGACCTCGGCGGAATCATGATCGCCTACAAGGCCTACCTGTTGAGCCTTGGCGGCGAAGAGCCACCGGTTATCGACGGCCGCACCGGCGCCGAGCGCTTCTTGCTCAGCTGGGGTCAGATTTGGCGGGGCAAGAGCCGCGAAGAAATCGCGATTCAGCGCCTGGCTACCGACCCGCACTCGCCTAGCGAGTTCCGCTGCAACCAGGTTGCCCGCAACTTCGATGTCTACCACGAGACATTCGGCACGGCACCCGGCGACAAAATGTGGCTCGAACCAGCCAAGCGCGTCTCGATCTGGTAACCCGTGAAGCTCTGGCTTCGGCTGATTTGGGTTCATGCGTCCTGGAGGTTTAGGTCGCCAGTAAAAGGCTGGGACGCGGCATCGCGCGATTTCAGAATTTGGCCGACCGACATCGACATTTTCAGACACATGAACAACGGTGTCTACCTAACCCTGATG
>Ga0114964_10001340_pt1 | contig 17963 bp, 25 predicted proteins | sample C_131016_MF_Meta_FD_92638 | JGI IMG/M metagenome (GOLD analysis project Ga0114964, IMG submission 92638) | Freshwater microbial communities from Lake Croche, Canada to study carbon cycling - C_131016_MF_MetaG | ecosystem: Environmental > Aquatic > Freshwater > Lake | place: Lake Croche, Canada... | reverse complement strand
CCTCCAGTGACCCGGACAGGTTAATTTTTATTGACTTGGCGAACTCGACCCACTTCTCTCCATCATCGGCCGTTTTCGCCTCCATTACTTATCCTCAACACTTTACTCCCGGAGAACTCCCTCGGACGGATGAACGGGCATGGAGGCTGCCGCGACGACATTCTCTAACGCGTTCGCCTTACGACGACGCTCATTCTCCTCCTTCTGCTTCTTGATCGAGTCCTCACGCTGGTCCGCGAAGAACATCTCCTTGTTCACCTCGTTCTCCTTGTACCTCCGCATCAGCTCGTTCAGCTCACGCTCGGCGTACTCCACCTCCGGCATCAGGTGCTCCGAGGGATCCCACGGCAGCCACGCACCGACCTTGCCGATAAACAGGTTGTCCTTCGGGTAGCGACGCTGGAGGACCTTGGCAAACATCTGCGTCTCCTCAACCGACGCGAAGCAACGACGCACCTTGACGCCACGCATGTTCGTCTGGAACTCGACCTTGTTGTCGTACAACTCCTGAAGGTCCTTCTCGTTCTTGAGGAGAAACACCTGGTACTGCTCGTGGACGTCCGTCTTCTTCACATCCGCATTGTGAACGGCCGTGAACTCCTGGGCGTCCTTGAAGAGGTCGTCCACCTTGAGACTGTACTTGGTCGCGAGGAAGGACATGAACTTCTCCATGCCCTTGATCTTCCAGTCATAGTCCATCCACTCAATGAACCGCTCAAACATGAACTCGTTCTTCTGCTTGATCACCTTCTCCGGGCTGAGGAAGGAGATGATGCAGTACTTCTGCGTCGGGATCTCGCTGTCCTCTTCCAAGTAATCGATATGGGAACCATCGTCCTCCTTCTTGGGTAGAGTCTGAGGCGTGCTGGGCATTTACTTGAACGTGTCACTTCATCGTAAGTTCTTTCTACGCAGGGTATAAATGTATGACCTCATCACCACCGCGTTACTCTTCCTGCTGCTCACGCCGGGCGTGCTGCTGTCCCTTCCCTCGTCTTCCCACGGCGACATCACGACGGCTCTGGTTCATGCTCTGGTGTTCTGGATCATTCTGCGGTTCATGAGTGCCATCATTCCATGGTGGGTGATCTGGGTTGCGGCGATTGGACTGGTTGGATACAAGTTCTCTACGCCGTCGTCTTCGGGGACATAAAAAATCCTCGTACGTTACAAACAAATGGATTCTAAGCCGAAGCCTACGCCGTCTGGTGTTGATATGAGTGACCTGCTGATGCGTCTTGTCAAGTATGCCCTGGAGGGTCTCGCAGTTGCGATTGCCGCGTATGTCCTGCCGGGCAAGACACTCAAGGCGTCGGAGGTTGGCATGATTGCCCTGGTGGCGACGGCGACGTTCGCGATCCTGGACATCTACGCCCCGAGTGTGGGTGCCTCTGCCCGCACGGGTGCTGGTTTCGGTATTGGTGCCGGCCTGGTTGGTTTCCCCAGCGGGGGCCTTAAGATGTAAGAGTCTTGACTCCGGTTAAGACAGCGGTCGCCACCGCGGTGGACACGACCACACCGTACGCATTCTGAGTCGTCTGGCCGATCGTCACCAGAGTCGAGCACACAGGGCTTGCTGTGACCACAAGCCCCTTCAGAAGGTCGACCAGCGAATGCGGTATACAGAGCATATTGTGAGCGGTCATGCTCACATAGTGAACGCCATAGTTCAACGCGACGCCCAACAATAACTTGCCCGCCATTTCCATTTACCACTTACCCTAGAAGAACAACCAATATGAAGGCGGCTATCCGTTTTCGTGGGCGTTGGAGAGAGATCTCGCCACGCCCATATGAACCCGAGCGTATGACCACGGATGTCGCGTGGATTCAACTGAAGGAGGAGGTCACTCCGGAAGAAGCCTATCGACTGTGGTATGAAACGCAGCGTACAATTTCTCGCCTCTTTCAACAATGTGGATCGAAGCCGCCTTCCTCGTCTTGCTCTTAGTCATCGTGTACCGTTTCTGGAGGAGTCAGCCGAAACGCGAGGTAAAGACGGACACTGCCCGCCTGTACTTTTTCTACACAACCTGGTGTGGACACTCGAAGAAGGCCATGCCTCAGTGGGAGAAGGTCGAGTCTGAACTGAGACAGTCGCCACTCTTTGGGAAGACGAACGTTGAACCCGTGAGCGTCGACGCTGAGAAGGACCCGAAGACCGCCTCGCTGTACGAGGTCAATGGCTACCCGACGATCAAGCTTGAGACATCAAACGGAGTCTACGACTTCGATCGTGCCGTTACCTACGAGAACGTCATGGACTTCCTTCGGGAGACGCTTGGCAAAGAACCGCATCGTCTGTGAGTACCCGGCGTCAATCATCCGCGTCTTATCCTCGTCCTTCAATTCATCCAGCAGGTAGATTCCGTCGATATTCAAGTTGATGGCATCTGCGTGTACGCGAACCGATCGCAACCCTGCCCAGAGCGTGCGGACCATATCAAATACAGAAATGGTTTCCAACGTCGAAGGGAAAATGGCCTGCTTGATGTGGGCGATGTCAAGCACCAACGTACCCTTCGGAACCGCATCATACATGTTCTCTGCGTAGACACCGCCGTCAATGTACAGCTGATTGTGAATGACCTGTGGATGGTAGATGAACGGGAGGCAGCAGGATGCCTTCATCGCCGCCAAGAGCGGGATGTTACCGGTCAGTAGCGTCGGACGCTGGGTGGTGATATTCGACGCGAGTAGGTACAGTTTCTGCGGTGTGTCGGAGATCATCTTTCCACGGAGATCAATGCCCATCGAATCAAAGATGCGAAGAAACAACTCCTCCATCAAATCCATCGTGAACAGTCCCTTCTTCTGCGTGAAGGCAAGGATCGTCGCATGACGGTACGACGGTAGGAACGCCGATGTATTCACGTACTTCATACAGACCTCCTCGGCTTGCTTGTACGACAGCCCGAACGCTACACCTGTCGCGATCACGGCACCTACCGAACAACCGTATACGCCATCGGGAAAGTTCAGATTTCCCTGCTTCTCCTCCACCGCCTTCAGTGCCCCCAAAATCAGGAAGCCGCGAATTCCGCCGCCTCCGAGTGCCAATGCCTTGAACATTCTAGTTGATAAGAACAACAATGCTGAAAGCCCGTGATGTCATCCAGGAGCAAGAGAACCAACGCGAGCGACGCATGTCCGCCATGCGTCCCGTGTTGGCCCAGTTGTACGCCCAGATCAAGAAGCAAGCGATTCACTCTCCCGATGCCCCGTACATTGTCTTTGAAATCCCCAAGTTCGTCTTTGGGTACGCACTGTACAAGCTGTCAGAAGCCCGCGAATATCTGCTCAACTCGCTGGGAGAATCGGGGTTCAATGCATGGCCGGTCAATAACGACTACATCCTGATCTCATGGTCTCGCCAGCAGATGAACCGCGGACGTCCGAGTCTGCTCACGAATTACCGTCCACAGGTCTATGATCCCGTCGCATTAGGACGTATGTTCCAACAGTAATGCAAAACGAAACGTCATCTTCACACAGCAACTCACTCTCATGAACTGCGACCATGATACTACTACGTGCTCTGATGGCGAACGTGTGTGTACAGATTGTGGAACGATTATCGGCAGCATTGTGGACGAAGGTGCCGAATGGCGAGTGTACGCGAACACCGAAGATGACCCCTCCCGTACGGGGGGTGTCACCAACGAGTTACTCCCCGATTCCTCCTACGGTTCGATGATGATGCGTCGACGCATTCCCGGACAATCCGAGGAAGCCAAGACCATTGCGAAGCTCTCGTCGTGGTCGTTCTCGAGCCACGGTGAGAGGTCTTGGATGGGAATCTTTGATGCGATTCAGGCGTCGTGTGGCCGCATTGGACTTCCCAAGGCGATCATTCACGATGCGTGTGCTCTCTTCAAGCAGGTAGAGGACGCCCGCAAGTCTCGAGGAGAGACACGCAGGGCCCTGATGGCAGGTGCGGTGTTTACGGCCTGTCGCCAGCACAATGCCACGCGGACACACGAAGAAATTTCGAATCTGTTCCACGTATCGATCCGTGCCATGTGTAAGGGTCTGAGTCGGTTCGATGGCGAGGTGTCGTCTGTTCTGAACACCCAGCTCGGCATCGCGGAACGGATCTGTGCGGACATGGGGATTGGTGACTCTGAACGCGACGCCATTCTCCTGCTTCTGAACCAGCTGCCGGAGATGGAGCATACGCCCAAGACCATTGTGGCTGGCGTGATCTCCCATGTACTGGGCGGACGACTGACGGACATTTCCGCGGCATCCGGAGTCTCTTCGGTGTCCATCCGCAAGATGACCGAGAAGCTCAGCCGATAGGGAAGAAGGTGATGTTGTAAAAGTACGTGAGGTTGGAGGACAAGCCCGCCGAATTTACAAACGTGATCGTGGGGGGCGACACTACAATGCTTCCGGCAACAGTTAATGTCGCAGCTCCGATCGTGCTTGATGCGGTAAGCGTGCCTCCACTGTTCGAGTTGTAGACGATATAGTTCGCCGCAGCGTAGCCGGCCGTACTGTTCATGAGTGTAATCACCATGAGACCATTTGTTTTTATTACGTTAGTCAGTACGTTCGATGCAGACGCCGATGAACTTGGATAGGTAAACCCAGTCGAGCCGCTCTGCAGCGACCAGTACCCTGCCGACTGAACCTGTCCACTGATCACCGCCGCCCCAGTGAGTGCCAACGTCATTGAACCTCCGCCTATCACCGACTTCATCTCAACAAACGACGCAGTCGACGCTCCCGATGTGTTCGTGGACCCATCATACATGTTCGACATGGCGATCTGCCCGTAGCCGTCTGTAACACGAAACTGTCCGTTGACGTCCAGCTGATACTGACCGGGATCGCGTCCAATCGATATAGCGTTCTGGACACGTACACTACCGACCACATCGAGCGAAAGTGTACCCGCACCCAGTGGAGTATAGGGATACGTGTAGGAGTTCGCGTTCGTATTGGTCGTCCCGATCGCAGTGACGCCGGTCGAGAAATCGCCCGCGATCAAGGCCGTCTGTCCCGATCCGATAAAGAACTTGTTCGAAATCGTTGCCGGGACGTTGCAGGAAATCGTTGTAGCGGTGATTGTTGTACCGTTGTAATTCGAGTTAAAGATGGCATACGGTGCCAGTCCAACCGCAACGGCTCCCGTGGACGTGGACAGCGGACCTGTCGTTGCGTTACTGTATGTAAAGGACGTGGATGTAGGCGTCGACGTCACGACCGCGGTTCCGTTGAATCCGGTGGGCACGAGTCCAGAGATCACAACCGATTGTCCGATCACAACACCGGTTGCCGTTGACGTCGTACAGGTGACAATGTTGGATGCGAGCGTTGCGGTCAATGCAGTCGAACTCGTCGGACACACGCTGTTTCCGATGATCAAGTTGTTCGACCCAGTGATTCCATATCCAGATGCGGACCCAATGATAATGTTCGAAGAACCGGTGGACGATGTGCCGTTCGATGTGCCAAGATACACGCTCCATGACCCAGCCCCCAGGGTGTTGCCGCCGATGCTGATCGTATTCGACACGTTCGACAAGCCCACTGAGTTCGATGTGCCGATCAAGACGCTGTTGGCAATGTTGGACGCACTGTTCGCAGAGGCTCCGACACCAGCGGCAAATGCCCCGCCTACGAATGTATTGGTAATGAACTTGGCACTATTGCCACACAGATACCCAATGAACTCCGAGTTCGACGCGTTGGAGATGCCGGCACCTGCAGAGTTTCCGATACTCGTGTTATAGTAGGTCGCAAACACGGTTGCGTTCGACGGTAAATTACCCGCATTGTTGCCAATGTACACGTTCAAGTTACTGTCACCGATATTCATGCGGTTGATTGTAGCTGTGCCTACGGTCAACGCATCAATGTTCGAGATGTTGAACGTGGTGGAATAGGCCCCGTTCGAGTATGCGTGGACTGGCCGAAATACATACGGCAGATACGACTGGATGTTTGTCGTGCTACTCATTGCTTTACAACCACAACTTTTCGTTTATACGCTTTCCCCGTAGTATATCAATGACGTCGTACACTCTCTTCCCGATCAAGGCATCCGAGCAGCACCTGTACCGCAAGTACAAGCAGAGTCTCGCCGTGTTCTGGACGTCGGACGAGATTGACTTTACGAAGGATGTGTCGGACTGGGCAAAGCTGACCGCGGACGAGCGGGCGTTCATCGGACAGATCCTCGCGTTCTTCGCAGGGTCGGATGGCATCGTACAGGAGAACCTGGCGTCGCGGTTTCAGCGTGAGGTTACGTCTCCGGTTGTGAAGCTCTTCTACTCGTTTCAGAACGCGATGGAGGGCATTCATTCGGAGACCTACTCGCTCCTCATTGATGCGTACATCAAGGATGAGAAGGAGCGCGATCGTCTGTTCCGTGCGATCGACACGATTCCATGTATCGGCCGAAAGGCACAGTGGGCACAGAAGTGGATCGAGTCGCCGGACGACTTCCAGACCCGTCTGATTGCCTTTGCGTGCGTCGAGGGCATCTTCTTCTCGGGTGCGTTCTGCTCGATCTACTGGCTGAAGAAGCGTGGTCTCATGCCGGGTCTGACGTTCTCGAATGAGCTGATCTCTCGCGACGAGGGGCTACATACCGAGTTTGCTGTAGAGCTGTACCACACAATGGAGTCGCAGAGTACGACGCTGGTTCACACGATCATCAAGGAGGCAGTCGAGCTGGAAAAGGAGTTCATCTGCGAGGCCCTGCCTTGCTCGCTGATTGGCATGAATGCGAAGATGATGAGCCAGTACATTGAGTTTGTAGCGGATCGTCTGGCTGTCCAGTTGGGCACGCCGAAGATCTACAAGACTGCGAATCCGTTTGATTTCATGGATCTGATCAGTTTGGAGGGCAAGACCAACTTCTTCGAGAAGAAGGTCTCCGAGTATTCGCGGCCGATGGGCGGGAGTGACATGCGGTTTGACGAGGAGTTTTAGTCCCCGCCCTCGGTGTAGAGGACGTTTCCATACGGGACAAGTAACTTCTCCGGCCTCTCGGGTTCCTCGGATGCGGGATACATGGTGAACCGCTCACGAGAGAAGAACGCAAGCACCAGACACACCGCCAGAAACGCCAGACCATACTTGAACCACGTTCGCATTGTATGGTGGCCGGAAGATTTACCGACGACGGTTGGTGCGACCACGTTGACGACGGCGGTGACGGCGTGTGCGTGTAGAACGTCGCCTACGACGACCACCGAGGGCCGGGTCTTCTGAACCCCGTCGACTAGGCGGCGGTGCGGCGGGTGCAATGCGTGGAACTATCTTATCAATGACGTTCTTGACGTCTTCACTTACATTAGGACGTTTATACAGATCATTGACTATATAGCGAGCTACCTTGATGGCGGCGTCTGGACCCGTCTCGAGGATATCGCCAAGCTGGGAAAGAAAGCTGCGTGCATATCCATCCGCGTCACCCTTGAACGGATCACCTGAGATACGCTCTGTTACATACGCTTTGACAGCATCATGTGCAAGTGTGGAGGGTATGTTCAAATGACTCGTGGCAGCCGCAGGACCGAGACCAGCAATCGCGGTTTTCTGGTCGTCGCTTAGCGGACCTAGCGGGTCTTCGTCCGCCATTTACTTAATACAGGAGAGTATTCCCTGCGGGCGTCGTAAACTGGTGATCACCTGTGGACGATGGAGTCGTCGGTGGAAGCTTAACCGGCTTCGCAGCCTCTGCCGTCATCGAAACAACTACCGCAAACGCAAGGAGGGCAAACAGTACGTAGAGAATGCGAGACATTTGTTACTCACGCACACTTTACTTCGTTCCACTTACAGTATTCCTCTCGTGCGACAACATAAATGGAGGCCCTTTCCTTTGATCCCATGATCGGTGCGGTAGGTCTTCTCGGCACTCTCGTCTTCGCCCTGGTTGGTGCGGTCGCCTGGCTCTACTGGCAGCAGTCGAAGCTCTTCACGAACATGAACAGCCTGGTGTCTGCGTTCTCGGATCTCGTTCATCAGCAGCACGCGTCTCAGTCTGCCGCGGCACCCCCGCCTCCTCAGCCGCCCGAGGACGACCGTGCCTCGGTGGACGAAGAAGATGAGGGACAGTCTGAGAAGGTCCCTGCCCCCGAGGTTGTAGACGGCCCGCCCGGTCCGCTCGACACGGATACGCTCGAGACTAAGACGAAGAAGGAGCTGCAGGAGATCCTGACGAAGAGGGGGATACCGTTTGGGAAGGCGGACTCGAAGACGGTACTACTGTCGCTACTGAAGGCGACGGCGTAGAGTACTTGACCCAACGTAAGCGAAACGGCTGAACAGGCACGTTTGAAACACAATCACACGGCATTTACAACTTACTAGGACAAACAAACAATGAAGGTTGTATCGTTCGACGTCGGACTACGCAACCTTGCCTTTTGCGTCCTGGAAGGAACCAGCCGCACGGATGTGGCCATCGTAGACTGGAACATCATTGACATCCTCGGAGAGTCGGCGGGCGTCGGGGCCGTCAAGTGTCATAAGTGTGCGACGGCCGCACGCTATGAACACGCATCCAACGGGACGTTCTCGTGTGCGAGACACGTTCCGAAGAAGCAGAAGAAAATGACGAAGGTTGAATTGAACAAGAGAACCCCCAACCAGCTTCAGGAGATGATGACGGAACTGAGGTTGACGTCGGACGCGACCAAGAAGACCGACATGGTCAAGTTGGTATACAATCACCTCAAGCAGAATACGTGGAAGAAGTGTATCTCCTCCGCATCGTCGGGATCCTGTCTCGATCTAGCCCCGGACATTATTCGTAGTCTCGACCGGCGATCGGAGTCTTGGAGGGGGGCAGACCTGGTGTGCGTTGAGAACCAGATGGACCGGCGGATGTTTGGCGTACAGGCGATGATCCAGATGTACTTTGCGTGCCGAGGGTTTCGCGTTCAAGGGGTTTCAGCGACTCACAAACTGTCGAACATTGTGACAGTGGATGATTCAACTGCAAGCTATAAAGGACGCAAAACGACAGGCATAACGCATGCTCGCGCGCTCGTACCTCAGGCAAACCAGGCCCATTTCGAGACACATCCGAAGAAGGACGACTTGGCTGACTCATTTCTACAGGGCTTGTGGGTCTTGGAACATCCTACTAGTAAGTAGTAATGGACCCAAACGCGAAGGCGTTCGTTCCAGTCCCCGAACGCGTCAAGGCGGTCATTCGATATGTTATGAACCCCTCATCGGACAAGTTCAATCCATACGCACTTGCATGGACGACGACACCATCCAGAATCGTCGTATATAGAGGGCAGTGTGCCCAGTCCACAAAGAACATACCGAGAGTCGGGAGCAATCCACGTGAAATATCGCTTGCGTATGGAAAGCCCATCTCAACCAGCAGGGAGCTCACGGACAAGATTCGTGGATTCTCATGTAAGCCAGATGGGCGGCTCTTTGAAATTCATGTGGTTCCAGGTGTGCGGATTGCAGACCTTCGAGACTCGTTGAAGGGGTACGATGTGAATTCAGACGCAACCTTTGAATTCCTCACGGATGAACTGCCTCCTTCCTCTGCGTGGAAGACGAAATCCCTCGGTCAGCTGCGTGCGGCGTTCTTCGCAACACTTGGAAAGGAAAAGGAGGTCTTGCTTGACCCATTCGCAGGTCGGTTCCTTAAGGAATCTGGAGAGCCCGAAGATTGGTCGTCTCCTGAAGTGAACGGGGTCTATGTCACTGGGTTCTTCCCAAAGAAGGCAGGCCGTCGGCGCACACTGCGTTCTAGGCGTAAGAAGCGCACCTATCGCCGCCGGGTGTAGCAGTTCTTGTACGGACGACAACTCGCCTTTTGCGTGAACCCCATGCGACGGCACGGCGTCTTCTTGCAGTATTTGCGGGACATGAGCCAACGACGGCGACGGGTCTTGCGACCGCCACGCCCAGACGGCGTATTGCCGGGACCTGCCAGATTCTTCTTCACGGTAGCAAGCTGGGCTGCCGCACCCGGTATAGGTGCAACCGCAGGCACTGTTTTGGACACAGTATACGTTGGAAGATTTAACGCGGGGGCAACGCCGGCCATTACTCCTTCCTTCGAATATTTACCGCGTTCCAACCTTCATAAACAGACCGAAAGGAGAAGTAAATGGAGACAGACCTCCTCGTGAATCCCAAAATGATGGGAGGCATGACCAACCTCGAGTCGGTCGAGCTTCCCACGCTTGATTTTAACGATATTGGTGGCGGTGAAGCCCCGCCCCCGCCGCCGCAGGGACCGCGTCTTGTGCCAACCATTGAGGAGACGGGTCCGACGCACATGGGTGGAATGCCGAACCTGAACGCCGAGCCGTACATGACGCCGTCTGCCCCGGTCCGCATGTCCGAGGAGCATGTGATGAAGGAGAAGTACGATCTCCTTCGCAAGTTCGAGCGTCTCGGCAAGATGGGCGTGCCGATGCGGAAGCGGTTCACGATGGATTCGCCGATCGACGAGATGCGTCTCGAACTGGAGTTCATCAAGCGTGAGAAGTCGATGGACTCCACGATCAAGCAGTTCTCCGAGTGGTTCGTGACGGGCATGTCCGCAGCCGAGTGGGGGTCGAAGAATGTGCCGATGGTCAAGGCGTTCGGTCTTCAGCTCGACGGTCTGTCTGAGGCCGCACAGATGAACGTCGTGGATCTGGAGGACGATTTCGAGGAACTCTACGATCTCTACGGCGACAATATGAAGATGCACCCGCTGGTTCGCATTCCCCTTCGCGTCTGTATGATGGTGTACATGGTCCATTTAACCAATCAGATGGCCCAGAAAGCCCCTGTGCCGAACATCCAGGATATCATGCGTCAGAACCCGGATATTGCCCGTCAGCTGGCTGGTGCGGCGATGCAGAACCAGGCCCAGCAGATGCGGTCAACTGCGAGTGTGCCGCCGCCCGCCCAGGCTCCCAATCCTCTCGCGGGACTGATGAGTTTCATGCAGCAGAGTCAGCCACCTGCCCCACCCCCGAACCTGGTTCCCAAACAGCCTGCGGAGAACAAGCCAGTGCGGATCGGCGTCCAGCAGCAGCGTCGTCCGCAGGCACCGCCGGCCGAGATCCGCCCACCTCCGAACATTGATGAGCTCTTGAAGGACATCAAGGCGAGCGTATCGTCGGGTCCGCAGACGGGTTCGGCAGTTTCGAACGGCAAGAAGGGCCGCGGATCCACCGGCAAGTCCGTAAAGATTAGCTTGTAAAGGACTAATGGGTGATGAGATTCAGCGGCTCCTCCAAGAAAATATGAGACTCTTGAATGCTAACACGGCTGGACAAATCGTGCCTGGATCTGTGGATCGTATCGTAGCGAATACGAATCGAATTGCTGCTCTTCTTGGCATACATCTTATTACGCCGACCGATCCGGTTGCTGCTGCACCACCGCCGGAGCGGAGGACGGACACTGGTGACCGATCACCGATGCCAGGGCAGGGTGGCACCCGTCGTCGTCGTCGTCGTTCCTATCGCCGCCGTCGGTAATTTCTGCGTTAGTTGTAAATGCCCAAGGGTGTCAAGACACTTGAAAAGGAGCTAGCGGACTACAAGTACAAATTGGAGCATCACACTAAGCTCGTTGCCATGAAAGACTTGTCTTCATCGATGACGCGAGAGCGACTGGGGGCATTGATTGAGAAGACGGAGAAAGCATTGGAGAAGGCAAAGAAGAAGGGCAAGGGCGGCACGCGTCGTAATCGCCCGTTCCGTCTGCGGCTCAGTCGCCGTTTTCTCAAGTGGTAAAACGAATCCTTGACGACAAACACTAAGTCTAAGTAAAATGCCTACACTCGAAGTTCAACTCATCAAGGCACAGACGTCTCTCGCGTCCCTTGAGGAGGGTCGATGGATGATCAACGGACAGTTCTGCTGGCCACCTAAGCGTGCGGATCAACTGCATGGGAAGGACGCGGAACTACGCGGACTCAGGGAGCGGGTTGGATACCTTCAGCAACGGATTGAGATTCGAGACGCACACGCTGCTCGGACGTTACTACAACTTGCGAATCGGTGGGTTGAGACGTATGAGTCAGTGACCCTACCCACGTGCTAACGGCTCCGCCTTATCATACATGCTCGACGTGCCCTCCTTCAGCTTCTCCTGGAATCCCTCGGCGGGGTGTGTCCGCGAGATGCCCATGGCCAGTACGACGAACCCGGCTGTCAAGAGCAGGGCGTGGACCAGATCACGCGTGCCCATGTAACACACCGCGAAGATGGCCACGCGACGGATGAAGATGTTCCGTTGGTACTCCTCCTCTTTGCTACTGAACTCGTCCACAATGTAGCGAGAACCCACATTCATGAGCATCATCATGACGCCTAGGAATAGGATTTGGGGTTGGATCTTGAACTTCATTGTGTATGTATGAGAGATTTACACGGACTTGGGCATCGCTGTGCCGGACACGAGTCCCTCCTTCTTAGCATCCTTCGGCTTGTCGAGCGTGGCATCAACGCCCTCGTACCCCGACCCCGCCTTGACTAACGCGACGGCAAGGAGGAGGGCCACCAGCTCATTGTGCTGCTTCCACAGCCAGGCAACAAAGGCGAACGCGGCAGCCTTGCCGACCTGGGAGCTGACGACAACACTCAGCATACGCGGCATGAACGAGATCAGTCCGACGAGAACAGCGACGACGAGGAGTTCCGTGTTTCCAGTGAGCTTCATTTGTAGTATCTGAGGCATAATTTTCTGCCAGGGGAAAGTAATGGCACTGGTGTGCACGGATTTAACGGAGGCACATGGCTCGCCTTTCAAGGTTGCGAATCTCATGTCAACACCTGCGGCGCCTCCCGGGAATTCGAAGAAGGGTGTACAGGCGGTCGTGGAACATATGGAGACAACCCTGCCTCTCGACAAGAACCCCGCGACGGCGAACTTTTCCGCGACACAGCCGCCGCCCAACCCTGTGGCGGTCCAGTCGCAGATGAACAACCAACCCGATAAGATTGCTCGTATTCTGAGCCTTGTGGAGCAGAATAAGACCGGGTATGAACCCTCGTCGGGGAAGGATATGTTTTTGTACGTATTGACGGGTGTCGTGTTCCTGTTCACGTTTGATACGTTCGTGACACTGGGACGGGGGATGCGGGGATGAGTCACCCCGGTGACGTGGTTAACCCGAAGGGTTAAGCAGGGGGGTTACACCTGGAACTTCGGGGTATAGTCCGCATTGTCCAGACGCGTCTCGAAACTTGATACGTCCTCAAACACATTGTCAATATACTCGATCTCGAACGTGAATGTGTTCTCGGCGGGACCGAATGTAATCGGAGCGTTCGCTGGGTTCGTGATTGACACAGAACTCAGCGGAAGGTGACGACGGAGCGTAATGTGCATGCGATCCAGAGTTCCGATCGGCGGGTTGTAATACGTGATGTTGGGTGCATACGACATGTCGTTGTACGACAAGATCTGCGAGATGAGCGATGTGCCGGCCCCGTTCTGAATACTGACGGGTCCGTTGTTCACATTGGTGGTCTCGAACGTCCCAACGGTGATAGGAGATGAGGATGTGAGGGGAATACCGGGCGACGACTGGACGATCTGTGCAGACGCATTTGCACCGGTCGTGCTGGTTAATCCCGAAATCACAAGATACTGTCCCGTCACGAAGCTCGTCGCCACCGGCGTGGTGTACCCATACGAAAGGTTGTTCACGAGGATGTTGGTCGCGGCCGTAACGTTGGGAGTTGTCCCAGTGAACGTCGTTGTGGTGGTCAGTACGAGCGAAGTCCCGCTGGGAACCGATGTAATGATTCCGCTGAACGTGGACGGCGTAGTTCCGAATCCGGTGACCGTGAAGCTCTCGCCAATAGCCAAGTTGTGGGCACCTGTGAATGCAATTGTCACGGTTGATCCCAATACAGACGTTCCAGTGCCGGTTATCAGCGGGTTTCGGTTCGCTGTGGAATATACATAGGTTCCAGTTCCACTGGATGCTCCCGCAGACGTCGGGTTAAACACCGTGAATGTCGTCGTCGTCGACGCGATGATTTGGAAGGTTCCACTGTATCCTGCCGCAGTGAGGCCGCTGATTGTGACATAGTTACCGACTGGGGGTGCGACACTGACACTATTGACCTGCGGCGGGGAAGTCATCGTATACGTCACGGTCGTTCCCGTCGCATCACCGGCATTGGCAACCGATACGTTTCCGGGAACTGACGGATTCGTCTGGTAGAACGTGCGGTTACCAACCGCCACAATGGTCGCGAACGTATACGCCGCACCCGTCGACACCGCAGGGCGATCGTTGATGATCTTCGCAAAGTAACTGTCTACATATCCAGCCCGGTCCGCACCCGGTGCACACTCGTCGCATCGATTCAGGCCCTCAATGCTCATCAGTGTATACATATCCGTAGGCTGCATACCCAACAGCACCGCGTTCATCAGGCGAATGCGAGTCACCTTCTGAAACGGACGCGGCAAGTACACTACAAAGTCACCGGGATCCGACGAGGTCGAACCGCCGTTTACCTTGACGTACTTCGTCGGATCACGGTCACGGGAGTCCACCGTGACAACACGGTAGCACTTCCGCAGAACCGGTTTAGGCCGGCTGGTTGTCACCAGAACTCCGTTGCGATCAAAGTTCATCTTACTCTTAGAAACGATAGTTTTACTGTGTGTAAAACAAACATGGGTGACTCTGGGGCTACCGATGTCGGTACGAACGTCACATGGACAGTCCTCCTCGAAGACTACTTCGCACAGACCGGCGAGAAGGCCAACGGTTTGGCGATCATGCACAAGCGTGCGGAGAGTGTGTTCACTCGCCGCAAGGTCTTCATCGATTTACCTGTGATCGTGGGATCCGGTGCCGTCGCCTTCCTCAACGCCGGTTCGTCGAGTCTGTTCGCGGACCACCAGCTTGCGGCCACCGCACTCGGCGTGGGTTCGCTTGTGATTGGTGTACTGAACACGATTGGCAGTTACTTCGGTTGGGCCAAACGTGCCGAGGGTCACCGCATGTCCAGTATCCACTACGCGAAGCTGTACCGCTTCATCAATGTGGAACTGCGTCTGCCCCGTGAACAGCGTATGCAGCCGGGCGATTTCCTGAAGTACGTCAAGGACCAGTACGACCGTCTGGCCGAGCTGAGTCCGCTGATCCCGAGTTCCATCACGTCCGTGTTCGCGAGGCAGATGGAAAAATACAAGGATATCTCGAAGCCCGAGGAGACGAATGGACTCAGCAAGATCTCCATCTTCGTGGACACTGCCCACGAGCTCGAACAGGCCGTCAGCCCGTTGCCTCCACCGCCTATGAATCTTCCGATGACTAAGCAGGGGGCAACGCCATCTTCGTAACGCGGTATTGACGTTTCTTGTATAGACCGTTCCGCATACCGAACTGCCGCCTGAACTGTGGGTCGACAATATCCACAATCAATGGGTGGACGATGCGACCCGTCTTCTCGACTCGTAGAATCCGCCCAACAATCTGGTCAATGTCTGGACGAGGAGTTGCCATTAGAAGGGTATTAAGTGTCGGAACGTCGAATCCTTCGCGACACATTGTGTACGTCGCAATCAGAATCGACTTCGTTTTACAATATTCAGCACGAACCTCCGCTTTCACGGCTGTGCCCAGAATACACGCAGTCTCACGCAGCTCCGGACTCAGCCCCGCTAAGATGTCTTGGCAGTGCTGAACTCGATCGGACAAGACCAAGATCTGTCGACCGCCTTCCGTTACATCCTCCAGGATTCCACACAGCCACTTCGTGCGGTCTTCGCAGCCTGTCAGCTTATTGACCATGATCGGGACGGATACCATTCCCTGCGAGGACATGACAATCTCGTTGAATTCAGGGTCGTCGTTCTTGTACTCGTAGACCTCTACATTGACCTGGGTGTCCACTGAGTCACCGGTTTCTGACTTGTATAGTAGCGGACCAAGGAACCAGTGAATCGCATACATGAGCTTGTCCTTGCGGTCAGGGGTCGCAGACAGCCCAAGCATGTACTTCGATGTGACCTTGGGCAACGCCTGGACAAACACCTCAGAAGCAATGTGGTGACACTCATCAACGATAACCAAGCCAATCGAGGCGAAGAGGTTATCATTTAACTCCTTCATCGAAAGCGTTTGGAGCATAACAATCACAACGTCCTTGTCCGCGACATCTGCGACATCTGCTTGGACTCGTCCGATCCGAGCATTGGGCAGGAACGCCTTCACACGGTCGATCCACTGGTCTCGAAGGAAGGTGTTGTGGACGATCACCAGGGTAGGTACTCGCAGTCGAGAGGCGATATACAAGGCACAGACTGTCTTGCCTCCACCCGTGTGAAGCGAGATGATGCCATCATGCGGCTCGGGCAAGAGGAAGGAGTTCACAACGGGAAGCTGGACTGGGCGAAGGCTTCCGGTGAATTCCCAGAACCACGCAGCGGTCTGGGCGACATCGCGGGTGGTTGGGACCTTTCCGTAGCGTTCAATGCCGAAGTGCTTGGGCAGATACAGTGACTTGGCGTCTTCGTGCCAAACCTTGTACTTCGGCTGAGCCATCGGGTTCACGAAGGAGAAGGGTCGAACCGTCAACGCCTTTTTGAGTGCCAGCTCCCGAGAGTCCTTGGGAAGTTGGTATCCATTGAGGGTCAGCATTGAGAGTAGTAGTCTTAAGAACGCATACGTTCGTTTTACACAACGATACGGCGGATGGACACGTTGAACGTCGTGTAGATCATGTCGCGAATCGTGTGAAACACATCGTCATCACCGAGGGTGCCGACGTCGTAGATGACCGCGGGGAACATCGCAGACGTGATCTGAACACGGTCGAACGGCTCGACGTCCTTCGCGAGGGCAGACAGCAGGGTCTCCACGTAGTGGGGGCAGTTGCCGATCGGCAGAGTGTACCGAAACCGAGTCTTGTCGAGACCCTTGAACTTGGACGTGACCTCAACCATGTCAGGCGACTCGAGCGAACTGTGAAACTCGATGATGTCGTCGCCGTCATTACCCTCGTCGATGCGCGTGATGTGAAGAGCAAGAAGCTTAGCCATTTGATAGTATTCTCGGCCCGTATCTAAATCGGTCCGTCGTGGTCAATCTCGGGCAGATCGCGGTCGTGTTCACGGTTGCCCCGTGCGAGGTGGTCGCCGTAATCACCCTGATCCGCATTGAAGTCATCATCATCCGGTGCGTCCCGCGGTGCCCCGACACCCACGTCCACGTCCACATCCGGCTCGGCAAGCGGTGCCAACTCCCGTTCGATCTGAGCCGCGAAGATATCGCGGTCGGCATTGGTCAGGATGTGCGGGGCCATGCCGCGGTCAAGGAGATCCTTGGTGATCTGACGCTGACTGTCCGTCATGTCGCGGAGACGCTCGGTGAAGACGTGGCGTTCCTTGGCACGAAGACTGTTCGTCTCGGTCACGGCCTCCTTGAGCTCTGCTAGCAACATGAACAGCGTAAGGTCCTTCTCGCGAAGTTCCTCGTACTCTCGCCGAGAGGATGGGTCACGAACGATCTGCGACATCGCCTCCTTGACAAGTCCCTCGGCAATATCGCGGAGAAGATCGGGAGACTGGGATACGTCAATGGACCTGGTATCAATGCCCAACCCAAAGGCGTTGCTCACACGCTCGGCGATGAGGAGGTTTGTACGCCAGGTTGCCCCCTGTGTCTTGGGAACCGAAGGAAGCTTGATACGACGCTGAATATCCTTGACGGGCATGGGCGTCAATGGTTTCTGGACCACAACTCCACGCTGCATTGGATGTGTGGATGCCCGTGGACGAATGCTTGAATCCAGCGGAACACTTGGCTGGCGGATCGTGGGTTCGCGTGGATCGGCCCACATGGATCGAGGCCCGGCACAGACCGGAAACGACGTAACCACACCCAGCTTTGCCGGTGGCAGCATGACGAGAAGTAGCCCAGCTCGAGATACGGGGACAGGATGTAGAGTCGCTTCTGCCTTGGCACGTGCGATGGGTGCTCCGAACTTGGGAAGCAT
>Ga0114964_10001339_pt1 | contig 17966 bp, 15 predicted proteins | sample C_131016_MF_Meta_FD_92638 | JGI IMG/M metagenome (GOLD analysis project Ga0114964, IMG submission 92638) | Freshwater microbial communities from Lake Croche, Canada to study carbon cycling - C_131016_MF_MetaG | ecosystem: Environmental > Aquatic > Freshwater > Lake | place: Lake Croche, Canada... | reverse complement strand
CAGCATCAGGAAAAATCCATAGGCGAGGCTTTGGTACTGATACTGCATGTCCCAACCGGCATTGTCGTAGCCGTTGTTCCAAGAGAGGGGCTGAAGGAAGGCCGAGAGACAGAATCCTATGACAAGCAGGTAGAACCAGATGCGCTGCTCGCGTGGGAGTCGCCAGAAGAGGAGAAAAGCGAGCAGGGCAAAGACTAGCGGCACCAAGGAAACGTTCCGAGCCATGACCTGCCAGAAGACTTTGCAGAATCCATTGAAGGACTGAAGCGTGGACTCCTCATCCGGAGCCTTGGGTCCCTTCGGCTTCTCGACGGGAGGAACTCCCATCAGCTTTCCTACCGATCCCTGAAGCTGATCAGCGAGCGTTCCCCAATATTGGGAGCGGTTGATCGCGTAGAAAAATCCCTCCGGCGTGCTGCAGTAGCTCCAGTTCATGGGAGGATTCGTCGAGGAGGTGAGAGGCATGTAGGCGTAAGGGAGCAAGCCTGCAAACACTGCCACAAGAATCAACAAGCCCTGACGCCACTCCGTCAGCTTGCGGCGGATCACCAGAAGAAGAAGGAATCCGGCGCCCACCGTGTAGAGGAGGCGGATGGCGGCTTTCATCGCCAGTGCGTGATACTGGTCGGTGGAGAGATAGGCGAATCCAAGATAGAGCAACGCCGCCGTGAAGATGCTGTAAAGTGCGTACTCCCAAAAGAGCTCGGTATGGAGAAGTAGGATGACCAGGAGAGGCAGGAAGGCCATCGCCAAGGTCATGTGATGGTTACTCATGCCCAGGCAGAAGATGAAAATCAGCCAGACAAACGCATTCTTCCAATATGGGCGCCTGATCCAGACGTAGGTGAACATCAGGAGCATCATCATCAGGCACACATGGAGTGCGTAAAGTCCCTTGCCGACAACGGCATGCGACCAGATGGGAGTCACCCATGTGAAGGTCAGTGTGGCCGCGATAGCCAGAACGGTTGCGGGGGTGCGTGCCACGTTGAGCCAGCGGGTGGCGTTCAACGAGATCAGCGAGAAGATGCCTGCCCCGATCGCCATGCAGAGACCCGAGAAGAGATTGATCTTCCAGGAGCCATTACCTAAGGGGATGAGGTGGCTCCAGATCCCTGCGAGGATCGTCCAGAGTGGATATCCCGAGGGGTGCATCACGCCGAAATGCAGGGCGGCGGTGGCCATTTCACCATCGTCGTTCAGGCCGATATTCGGCATGACCGTTGACCAGTAGGTGACTAGCGCCACCAGGAAGCAGAGGAGCGCAGTCAGGCGTTCATAGCGGTCAAAGACCCGGAAGGGGTGTGCCGCTTCCTCCTGCTGGTTGGGTGGAGACGGGAAGTCAGGATTCATGGTGAGAATGGTGCTCATCGTGATGATTGAAAAAAGGTGGGGTTGCTAACGCCTTCTAAAGGTTCTGCTTAAAAGGCCCGTTAGGGCCTCCTTGGGGATCTCCGGAGGCCGTTCTGGATCAGAAGACCCCAGACCATGAGAAGGGCTTCGATCACAATCTTCTTCGACATCTTGGATGTGCCCTCGACGCGATCAGCAAAGATAATGGGCACTTCGACAACCTGAAGCCCCCGACGCCAGACGCGGTGGTTCATCTCGATCTGGAAACCATAGCCGTTGGACTTCACCGTGGAGAGGTCGATGGCTTCCAGTGTGCGGCGACGCCAGCACTTGAAGCCGCCAGTGGGATCCCAGACAGGAAGCCCCGTGATCCACTTCACGTAGTAGGAGGCACCTACGCTCAGAACAAGACGCTTGAGAGGCCAGTTGATGACGCGGATCCCATTCACATAGCGGGAGCCGATGGCAAGATCTGCTCCAGACTCACGGATCCCAGCAAGAAGCTTGGGCACATCTTCCGGGCTGTGCGAGAAATCGGCATCCATCTGGACGACCAGATCATAACCATGCTCAAGCGCCCATTGAAAGCCAGCTACATAGGCGCGTCCGAGTCCGTTCTTTGCTGTCCGAGCTAGCAGGTGGATCCTTGAATCCTTGGCTGCGGTCTCAGCAACCCAGTGGCCGGTACCGTCGGGAGAGCTGTCATCAACCACCAAGATCTCCACAGGGTCATGAAGAGCCAGGAGTCGATCGACAAGTTTAGGAAGATTATCCCGCTCGTTATAGGTGGGGACGACAATCAGAGTGCGCTCAGACATGGTTAAAAAGTGATCCACTAACTTACTCAAACTCTCTGAAGCGTCGAGTGCCAATGGAGCAAATGCAGCGGGGAGATCGGATTATTGCCATCAGGTGCCTGCTACATTATGAGGAGAGCATTTGACGAATCCCGTGGGAACTTGAGAATGACATTGCCCGAGCTGGCACACATCCCCCTTAATACAGGGATGAATCAACCTTGGGGTGTCCTCTTTGACTGGGATGGTGTCGTGATCGACTCCTCATCCCAGCATGAGCGTTCTTGGGAGTTGCTTGCCGCGGAGAGGGACCTTGAACTCCCAGAGGGCCATTTCAAGGCGGGCTTCGGCAAGAAGAACGAGGTGATCATCCCTGCTTTGGGCTGGGCTGAGGATCCGCTCCTTATCGCCGCACTCGCAGACCGCAAGGAGGAGCTCTACCGTGGCCTTGTTGCTGCCGAGGGGGTGCTCATTCTTCCTGGAGCAAGGGAGCTCCTGGCCGCGCTGAAAGCGGCAGGCATTCCGCGTGCCGTCGGCTCCTCCACTCCGAGAGGGAATCTCGACGCACTCTTCGCCGCGACCGGACTCGACGCCTACTTTGACAAGGTTGTCTGCGGAAGCGACGTCCTTCATGGAAAGCCCGATCCCGAAGTCTTTTTGAAAGGGGCGTCCCTTCTTGGCCTCCATTCAGAGCGTTGCATCGTCATCGAGGATGCCTTTGCAGGAATTGAGGCCGCTCGTCGCGCGGGAATGCTCGTCGTGGGCGTCGCTACGACCAACCCCGTGGAGCAATTGGACAACTGCGATCTCGCTGTCCAGTCACTGGCGGAAGTAACTCCGGCAATTCTTGCCGATCTCGTTGGGGAGAGCGCGTCATGAGCACACCTCTCGATTTCCTCCATCTCGCCGAGCATTACGCCCTCGTTCTTCTGGCACCTTTTGCCCTGATCGTCACCGGCGGGCTCTTTGTGATGGCCGATGTCGTTCTCCTGAAGCGGCGAGGGGACGCTGATGGTGTCGGCTCATTCCTCGGGGCGGGAACCCGTCCTCGTCCTGGTCTGCGGCTTGCCTCGGTTTTCTTCTTCACTTTGGCCTCCGTCCTTGCGACACGCGACCTCCTGATTCTGCTTAAGGATGCCCCCGGGTTGCTTCTCTCGCTGGCAATTGGAATGACTGCTACCGTTCTTGCCTTTTTGATCCTGCTCTTCGGCATCCTACTCTCCAGAGCGCTGGGTGAGTCCCTACACGATTCCCTGCCCATCCGTGGGGTTTCCAAGGTGGCTCATTGGTTGACCATCTGGGTGGATCCACTTGCCGAAGTGGGATGGGTTGTCGTGGCAACAGTCCTCCGACTTCTGCATCTTGATCGGAGAAGAACCCCGGAGCAAACCGAAGAGGATGTCCTCCAGATGATGGATGAGGGGCTTGAGAGTGGAGCCTTTGATGCCGCTGAAAAAGAGATGGTGGAAGGGGTGTTGGATCTCGACGAGCAGACCGTTGCCGAACTCATGACACCGCGCTCACGGGTTACCTGGCTTGATCTGGATGAGCCTGATGAAGTGAACTGGCGCAAGATCGCGGGAGCCGGTCACTCTGACTACCCTGTCTTCCAGGGGACCCACGACAACATCAAGGGAATGGTCGCCGTGAAATCGCTCTGGGCCAATGTTTCAATGACTGGTGAGGTTCGTCTGGCCGATGTCCTCAACCAACCCCTCTTCGTGCCTGTGACCATGTCCGCGCCGCGTCTCATCGAGGAGTTCCGCAATACCCGCCGTCATATCGCCCTTGTGGTCGATGAGTTCGGGGTCGTCGAGGGAATGGTGACGCTCAAGGACGTGGTCGAGGCAATCGTGGGGCGCTTGCCTGAGCGAGGTGTGCGCCAGCATTATCCCGAAATCATCACCCGTGAGGATGGAAGCTGGCTTGTGGATGCCCAACTTGATTTTGAGGAGACGACACTGGCAATCGGCCTCTCGATTTCTGAGGAGGAGCTGGAGGCCAATCGCTACCAGACGATCGGGGGATATGTTCTCCATCATCTGGGCCACATTCCCGGGGAGGGAGAGTGGTTTAGGCAGGATGGATATCGCTTTGAGATTGTGGATATGGATCGCCAGAGGATCGACAAACTCCTGGTGACCCGTCTTGAGAAGTCCACTCTGGATACCACTTCAACAGAATCTCACTAACTTTTATCATGATCGCCTCCGCTTATCACCCCGAACTCTTTCCCATGCAGACCACATGGTGGCTCTACGGGCTTTTCTGCCTCTTGATTCTGGGGAGTCTTTTTATCGACATGCGGAGGCGTTCCGGAAACGACCACGAGATTGGTCACCGAGAGGCCGTCATCAACGTGGTGATCTGGATCAGCCTCGCCCTTCTTTTCTGCGCCGGGCTCTATGCCTACGGACTCTGGCGGTTCCCACTCGATCCCTCTCTCGCGGGCTACGACGCCCACGCCCTGGCGAAGCAGTGCAGCCTCGAGTTCCTCTCTGGCTACCTCGTGGAGAAGAGCCTTTCCATTGATAACCTTTTTATCTTCCTTGTCGTCTTTGACTTCTTTGCGATTCCTCAGAAGTACCGGCACCGGATTCTCTTCTACGGCATCCTCGGTGCGTTGATTTTCCGTGCTGCGTTCATCGCGATCGGTTCCGTCCTGATGCAAATCTCCTGGGTGCCCCTTGTCTTTGGCATCTTCCTTCTCTTCACAGGGCTCAAGGTCGCCTTCGGCCCCGAGTCACACCCCGATCCCTCCCAAAATGTCTTGATCCGATTACTGAAGAGGTTTCTCCCAATTTCACAGAAGTTCCATGATGAGAAGTTTTTAGTCCGGGAGGCGGGTCGCTGGGTGGGGACCCCCTTGCTCCTGACCCTGCTCTTCATCGAGGTAACGGACATTATCTTTGCCCTCGACAGCGTGCCGGCGATCTTTGCGATCACCACTGAGCCCTTTATCGTCTTCACTTCCAATATCTTTGCCATCCTTGGCTTGCGGGCTCTCTACTTCGTCCTCGCCGGAATGGCCTCCAAGTTCCATTACCTCAAGTATGGGCTGGGATTCATCCTCTGTTTCGTGGGACTGAAGATGTCCTGGCTCGACCATCACTACGGGGGGCATTTCCCGACCAGTTGGTCCCTAGGTATCATCCTGACCGCACTGCTCGCCTCAGGTGTCGTCTCCTGGATCTTTCCATTGAAGCCTTCCGAACCCAGCTAAGAAGCCGATGGGGTTGACAGGTGTCTGCTCGGAGATGCCGTTATGCCCAGGGATTCCACTTCGCAAGGCCGATGCCCTTCGAGGAATTGATGGATTGGTGGAACAGCATCAGACCGCTGGAGTCCGCTGAATGAGCCCCATAGAGACCCGAAGCGTTGGGGAGAGGGGAAGGGTAGGGGGACGCTCCGTGATCAAAAGGCGTCACTTCTTGCGACTTACGCTTGGTCTGTGTGTCGGGGGATTGAGTCCGCGACTCTCGACATCACTGCGAATCAGGCAAACGACGTAGTTGGAGAGAGTCCGATGTTCTTGCAGGGCAGATTTCGTCGCCAGCATTTTTCAGGGTCGCATCAACTTTAAAAACGGTGAGAACCTTCTCCGTATCCATGGCTTTAACTGCATCCAGCACACCGACTTAAAGTGGCGTCATGGCGAATAATGCCGCGGTGCTCGGAACATGTTCTTTATGACAGGAAAATGTCACGCCTTGGTTCGGGGCGATTTTGGCGTGCGTGAAGGCGTGGATGCCCTGGCAGCATTTTTTGTGAGTGACTTCTTAATCTTCAACAGACGTTGCATCGGAGCCTCATGACGCTTGTACTGTAGGGGCAGAAATATACCTCCATCGCGTTCGATCATTTCAACGGCGGCCTCGATTGCCATTCTGGCAATTGCGTTGACAGGCAGGCGGGTTTGTTCGGCAACGAACTTGAGGCGTTCGGCCAGTTGAGCAGAGATTTGGACCGACAGGTTGGCGGTCTTAATAGACGTCATCCTTTTTTACCCTCAGCAATCTGCTTCATGGACGACACAACCGCACCTAAACCAGTGGAACTCCTCAAGCTGAATCTGACGCCCCGTGCAGAGCAGATGCTCCAGCAGATCACGGAAGAGCATGGAATTACCATCGGCGATGTCGTGGAACTTGTCATCAGCACCGGTCTTCCCAGTGTGGTCAGTGAGGCAGTCCGTATTTCCACCAAGTAAAACCTGACTTAAGTCACGTGAACTCCTCTTACACTCCCGAATACGATGAGGAGTTGATGTCGATTTGCGGATGCCCGGATGAAAAGGGGAATTTGATGAATATCGATCAGACGCTCTACCACTCCGCCACTACGGGTTTCTACCTCAAGTCGAGTCATGGACAGATTAAAAAAGGAGGCCGGTGGAACACCGCGTTGCTTGATTACTCCCACGATAACACCAAGTCTGAGAAATCTCAGGCGAGCAGGCGGGTCATCACGGTGTTTCGGCCCATGACGCCGGAGCAGTCGCTCTCTTGGATCGTTGATTCATGGCTGCCGAGTGACTCAACCGGAAAAGAACTACTCTTAACAGCTCTCACAGCGCGTGTTGGAAGGGAAGTGCGGTCCTGACACCTCGAGGTGTAGGTAGGATAGGAGAGATTCCTCCGGCGGAAGTGAGGTAAGGTAAGGGTCTCGCGCGGAGGCGGAGAGGGGAGAAACTCTCCAGTAGTACTTCTCCTACAGTCCGCTCGGGTAGGTTTCGTCGGTTTCACCGGGTATCCAGTGGACAGATTTTTCCAGGGGTTCGACAGCCCTGCTCTTGTCGTAGTGGATGATCCCGTCGAACTGATCCGGGAGGCATGAATGAAAATAGTGACTCTGTCGTTCCGTTTCCGGGCGGTAGATGACACCGATGGCCCTCTCCAGTCGCGGTTTGCGAAGCACCGTTTTAATTTCGGGTGAGGCATGGCAATCAAGCCAGAAATTAGGGATGCCAGTCTCGTGGAACATAAGTTCATAGCTCTCGGGAAGTGCCGGTCGGACCGTCTTTCGTTCTGCCGGGCCATCCCAGTCAGACGAGGCAGTGACCGTGCCGTGATACGTGGTAAAGCCGACGGAGAGGGAGTCGCTTCCGAAGTGTTCACGGACAAGCTGCCCGATGTTGAACTCTCCGCGCGCACCCATCGAGGTGGCCGCAGCGTTACCCAGATGCGAGTTGTGGGCCCAGACCACCACCTTGGACTGCATGTAAGTCTCCCTCAAGTGATGCATGAGTTGAAGAAGGGTCTGCATCATGTGGCGGTCGCGGAGGTTCCACGAGGAGACATCGTGATGGATCATTGTCCTGTAGTACTCCTCGGCGTCATGGACAAGGCGCGCATTCTGATCCGCGTCAAAGAACTCATCGGCCGCCTTGGCTCCGTCCCGCCGTATATAGGCATCCCTGCGTCGGTGGAGTTCCAGCATCACGGCCTCGACCTGTTTTTTGCAATTCTCCGTCACGCCCGATCCAGTAAGAAGACCGTAGCGATGCGTGTCACCGTCATAATGATCGAAGCAGGCGTAGTGGGCGGCTACGCGCCGCGCAGCCGCAGGGTCGATCTTCTGGAGAGAGTCGATCACCGCCTTCCTTGAGGCATTGAGGCTGTAGAGATCCAGCCCGTAGAATCCCACCACCGTGCCGCTGCCCGACCTTCCTTTGCGCTCGCGATCGGTGAGAGAGTCGTTCCAGTTCCTGAGCCATCCAATGAAGTCCAAGACATCGGTATTCCTCCACATCCACTGGGGAAAGCGGAGAAAGCCTCCGAGGGCTTCCACGGCATCGGAGTCCAGCCCCGTCCCCCGGACATAGGTATTAATGCGGTGGGCGTCCGGCCAGTCGGCTTCGACCGCGACCGCGTTGAATCCCTGCTCACTGATCAGACGTTTGGTGATTTCCGCGCGGATGCGGTAGAACTCGTGAGTTCCGTGTGACGCCTCGCCAAGCAGCACGACGCGCTTCCCCTCGGCTCGCTTCAACACGGCATCGAAATCAGCGGGTGCCCCGTGGAATGCTACGGCCGCATTCCTGATCAAGGTGGTATCGTTCTTCATGGGAATCTAGGTTGATGAGGGGGGGTGAGCGGAGGCACGCCAGCATTTCCATTGATTTCCAGAAGACGGTGGACCTCCTCATCGCTTGTCTGAGAGAAATCCTCATACCAGCATCCGACCCCTCCGAAGTACCTCGGCCTGAGGACGCAGACCACCTCGTCGACAACCGCCTCGAGTGACGCGATAACTGATTCGGGAGCAACAGGAGATGCAACAATGATCCTTCGTGCCTCGCGTTCTCTGAGAGAAAAAATAGCGGCCTGGATGGTGGACCCTGTGGCGATTCCGTCATCGACCAGAATGATTGTTTTTCCAGCCACATCGAGGGAAGGAAGATTGCCCCGATAACTCTTCTCCCTCCTTTCCAGTTCAGCCCATTCTCGTTGTTCTACTGCTGAGAGTGCTTCCGAAGTCACTCCCAGAGCCGAGATAATATTGGGATTGAGAATCTTGATGCCACCTGAGGCAATAGCTCCCATCGCCAGTTCCTCGTGGCCGGGCACGCCAAGCTTCCTGACCACCAGCACATCAAGCGGGAGACGAAGGACATGCGATATCTCATGGGCGACCGGCACCCCTCCGCGTGGAAGTGCCAGAATAACGCATTCCTTCTCATTTGCGTGGTGGGCGAGTTCGATTGCTAGGAGTTGTCCTGCCTCGCGTCTGTTGTGAAAGCGTCTCATGGCTTCACTCCTTCCATTGGATTCACCTTCACGGATGAGTGATGAATCACCTGATCGTGTTCAAAATGGTGCGTGAACCAATTTGCGGCTAGCACCGCCACTTGGTCGAGCATTCCAGGTTCTTCAAAAAGGTGCGTTGCCCTCGGAATAATCACCAATTCCTTGGGGCATATCATGAGGTCGAGTGCCTTGCGGTTTAGGTCTGCCACCACCGGGTCGTTACCCCCCACCAGCAACAGGGTGGGGGAGGTGACATGAGGGAGGCTATCACCAGCCAGATCTGGTCTGCCCCCCCGGGAGACAACCGCGGTAACTCTCTCTCGCAATTCTCCGGCAGCGACCAGTGCAGCAGCAGCGCCCGTGCTTGCTCCGAAATAGCCAAGAGGCAACCCCTTAGCCTCGCCTTGAGAGCTTAGCCAGTGGGTTGCTGTGACGAGACGTTTGGCAAGCAGGTCTATATCAAAGCGCAACCGCCGGGTTATGTTGTCGATCTCTTCTTCCACGGGGGTTAGGAGATCGAGAAGGAGGGTTCCCATCCCCCGTTTGACGAGATAGCGTGCCACGGCCTGATTGCGCCTGCTGTGGCGACTACTTCCGCTACCGTGGGCAAAGAGGATAATGCCCAAGGCATCCGGAGGCATGTTCCAGTCAGCGGTGAGGGTATGTCCCTCGCTCCGAAGGTGAACCGTTTTGCTGAATCCCTCTTTCATGAAGAAAGCATGGCTCAGGAATGATCGGGCCTCAATTGGTAGAAATACTTAGTTCCCGCTGAGAGTGAATGGAGAAGAGGAGGGGAGAGATTTCGAACAGAAGCGCAGAGGAGCTGAGAAAAAGACTAACGAGGTAGTTTTCTGATCTTATTGATTACAATGCGTAAGAAGTATTTCCAATCAGCACAGATATCCGCCTTTTACAAATGACTCTTCGTTTTTCGGATGCCGCCGGGGATGATTGCCGAGTGCCTCAAATTTCCTGGGGAACCGCTGATTAAATTCCATGAAGGCCGCTGAAGAGCCGTGACTGATTTTTGAAGAAGCGAGTGCTGGGCGTTATCCTCTGCGGTCTTGCCCGAGCGAGCAACGCCGCAAAAATCGACAACTGACTTCAGCCCATCGGGTTGTGGGGATCCTAGCCAAAGGCCACAAAGCCTTTGGCTTCGTGACGTGGCACGGAGGGCAATTTGTTGGCTTGGCACTTTGCTAGCCCGGCCGTTGTTTTCCATCCGCCACGGCTTTCCACCACGGCCTCTATGCGATCGAATCAGCGATTACCTAGAGCAGAACGATCCGGTTGCGTCCTTCCATCTTGGCGCGCAGCATCGCCTGATCGGCTAGCTTGATCAGCGCTTCGGGGGTTGGGTTAGGGCAGCTTCTCGTCGTGGCGATGCCGATGCTTAGGGTAATCTGTTCATGAAGAGTCAGTCTCATTTCCTCAATCTCCATCTTTTCCACGCTCTCCTTCACCTTGTTGGCCATTATCACGGCCTCCTCCTCATTCGTCTCCGGCAAGACCATCACAAACTCCTCTCCCCCCCATCGGCAGCAATAATCTAGGGGGCGTCTGGAGAAGTTGGCGATGCATTGGGCCACATTCCGAAGGACCCTGTCGCCCAGATCGTGCCCGTTGAGATCGTTGAAGGACTTGAAGTGATCAATATCGATAAAGAGCACGCTCAGCGGAGTATTCATGCGGAGGGCTTGTGGAAGCAGACGGGAAAGCTCCTCCTCCAGAGCCCGTCGGTTCTTGAGGCCCGTGTTGAAATCCGTTATCGAATCCAAGAGGGCCTTCTCGAGGTTTTCGGATTGTCTCCTGAGTCCAGCAAACAGCAGGACGATGAGAACGATCGTTATCAGGGTGAAAAGGAAGAGGCGGAAGTTTTGTTTGAAAAACAGTGAGAGGATTTGCCGCTCCGGAATTAGAACCGATGTCGACAGTCCGTAGGAATCCAGTGGCAGGGTGATCACACAGGTTGCACCTTCATGATCCGCCCCGCTGAGACGATACGGTTCCTCCACTCCTTGGTGTGCAGACTCCTTTGGAACAAGACCACTCTTGCCTACGAGGTAGGGATTGGCCGCATCAGGTAGGGGAAAGAGAGGGTACTGGAAGACAACGTTCCCATCGGGCAGTTGAACGATCAGCCTCTCCTTGGGATCATTCAGGATGGGCTTTAATTCAGTTTCGATCTTTTGTGCATCAAGTTGCAGTGCGAGGACCCCAAGAAGCCGATTTCTGGAATCCCTCATCGGAATGGCTGCGTGGAGGACCGGTTTTCCAGAGCCCTGGGCACCCGGGGCAAGACGCAGGTCGCCGACTGTGAATTGTTTGACGGGGTTATCTCGGAGAACCTTGAAGAAGTAGTGATCCGAGAAATTAAGCCTCTGGGGAGATGGTTCTCCGCTTTGAGCAATCAACTGCCCGGAGGGGTCGATCAGTAGCAGTCGGCGGGATTGCTCCTCTGTGTTGTTCGGGCCATCCTGCTCCATACTGGAACGCAGGATGGCGATGATTGCTGAGGACCCGCTGATATCACTGCTCCTCAGGAGTATCCCAGCAAGTCTCGGTTGCGTGACCTTCAGGAGATGGAAGGCACTCTTGATTTCTTCATTCACCAAGATCGAGAGGGTCCGTAGATCCTGCTGCATCTGAACGCGTGTTTCCCTCACTCGGGAGTTCCAGGCGGAGTAAATACAGACTCCGATGATGAAGAGATCCAGAGCCATGACCAAGGCAAAGTATTTCCTGATCCTGATTCGGGATGTTGGTTTTCCTGTAAGCATTACTGGGGGGAGACAGTTGGGGCTTGGGCGATAGGCCACCCATGCGATGCAAAGGTTATGTTATAACGAACGGTCCTAGATACAAACGTCATCTTTAAATATCATTCAATGCAAGATAATAGTTTCTGCTCATCCTGCGGCTAAAAACTTTGGCAATGACCACATCAGCCGATGACGACCCGATCGCGTCCCTCGCTCTTTGCTTGGAGTAGGGCCTTGTCGGCGCGTGCGATAAGATCTTCGGGAGTGATTCCCTGATCGATCTTGAACAGAGACTTGGCCCGGGGCATCGATGAGGCAATGCCTATACTCAGGGTAACCTGCGGAAGTGATGTTCCATCGAGCTTCAGTTTCATCCTAGCGATGCGCTGCCTGATCCTTTCGGCAACGGATCGGGCCTCCTCAGCGGTCGTCTCCGGGAGGACGCCGAGGAACTCCTCGCCTCCCCAGCGACAACAGATATCGAGGGGACGGTTCAAGGAGCGCTTGATCACACTTGCCGTTGCCCTGAGCACCCGGTCACCCGCCGCATGACCGCAGGCATCGTTAAAACCCTTGAACCGATCGATATCCATGAAGATCACCGTGATGGACATTTTCTTGCGGACAGCATCGACCCAGAGACGATGAAACTCATTTTCGAAGCTACGCCTGTTCCTGATATGGGTCAGGTGATCCAGGGAGGCATCACGGAAGGAATATTCCAGTGAGAGGGCCTTCCTATAGAGGGTGTAAAAGAGAATGCTGATGCCCAGGGAAGCCAGGAGGGAGAGCCCGATGAGGCATTCATTCTGCCAGAGGAAGCTCCTCATGAGTTCTGATTCGGTAACTCTTGCGGTTGTAATGAGTCCGAAGAGGGGATCCCTCACATAACCGACATACATCCTCTCCGGGAAGACCTTGCTGGATTCACTGGTTACGATCACTCCCTCTTCATGACCACTCTTCAGTCCTCTCTGCTGGATACTCTTCTTGATGCATCTGACGAGTTCCTCGGTGAACAGATTTTCCGCCGGTGAGATTTCCACGGTCGAGGGAAAGAAATAGGCGGTTCCATCCTCGGGGATCTGGACAAGGATCCGAGTGTTGATCCCATGAAGCATGTGATCAAGGGACTCAGAGAGTTCCTTCTCCCTGATCTGGCAGACGATGACACCGGAGAATGCGCCTTGGTTGTCATGGATCGGCATTGAGAGGTGAAAGACCCGCTTTCCCGTCGTGATGGCTGTCCTCATTTTACCGAGTGCAAACTTCTTTTTGGGATCATCCCTGAGAGCGAGGAAATAGAGCCTGTCCGTGAGATCGTAGGCGGGAGTCGGGTAGATCCCGCTCTGGGCAACAAGAAACCCGTTCTTATCCAGGTAGAGAATCAGGCCCAGCGTATCACTCGTGTTGTAGATGCTGAAGTTCTGAACAATCGACCGGATGATCTCGTGGGCCTGACGGCGATCAGGGGAGGAAACCGCAATCACCTTCTCAAGGGCGAGGCGGGTTGCATCGAGGATCTTGCTGGCATCGACGAGTGACTCGTGAATAAGGGTAGAAATGACGTTGGCATAGCGCATCATTTCCTTCTCCTCCTGCTTCAAGCGAACCATCCACTCGACGTGTAGAGCGTAGAGAATCACACCCCAGAGCGCGATCATGGTCAGCACTGAGAGAGTGAGAATGTTCCTTCTCAGTTGGCGAGTCCTCTCTCTGATGGGTTGCATGATCGGTTCGGAGGGCAAGTTATTGGGGAAGGACTCTCAGCGTGCCGCCCGATTCCTGGATGAGGGCTCGTCCGGGTTGTCCTTGTGATCAGTATCTTGCTTCTGGATCAGGTCATGGAGTTCCTCAAGCGGCATCGCCTTTCCGTAGAGGTAGCCTTGGGCGAATTGGCAGCCGAGATCGCGTAGATGATCGGCCTCGGCCTTCGTCTCCACCCCCTCTGCGACGATCAGGAGATCGAGGTGCTTTGCGATGGCGACGATTGTTTCGAGAACGGCCCTCAGCCTCGTGTCCCCCGAGCTGATCCCACTGATCAACTCGCGCGGTATTTTCAGCTCATTGATCGGGAGCTTGGAGAGCCGCACCAGATTGCTGTAGCCGATACCGAAATCATCCACGGCGACATGGATCCCCGCCTTTTGAAGCACCGTCAGGTTTTCTCTCACCGTCCCGTTGGTCGGCATGAGTCCCTCCTCGAGGATCTCGAGGGTGAAGGAATCCGGTTTGGCCGCACCCTTCGAGATCTGGGCAAGGATCTTCTCGGCATATCCCAGCGTCGCCAGGATGCCGGGAGAGATATTGAAAGAAAACCGGAAGCCTGATCTCCGGAGCAGCGGCTCCATCTGCGCCTTGCTGGAGGCGAGAAAGTTCGAGATGACCATTTCATCGATCATGGAGAGGGAGACAGTACGGATCAGGGCGTCCATGAATTCCCCCGCAGGCAGGATCGAGCCATCTTTCTGGCGGAATCGCAGTAACCCCTCGGCTCCCTGGATCATCCCTGTTTCGAGGCTGACGATCGGCTGGAAGAGCAGGAAGAGGCTCTTGGTTTTCACGGCCTCCCTGATCTCCATGTCCAGCAGGCTACGTCGCTTCATCTCCCGGACGATGCTTTCATCTGCCATGAAGACACCCTTTTTCTTACCCTGTTTGACCTGTCGCATGGCCTCCCCGCACTGGGAAAGCACATCTGCAGGGGTATCTCCAGGGATCTTCAGGATTACCCCGCCGATCGAGGCCTCGATGCTGATGTCGAGATTCCGGAGATGGAAAGGCCGATCGAAACACTCCCCGATTCTCTTCAGAAGAACGGGTAGTTCCTTTTCCAGAGCGGTACGGCGTAGGAGCAGGAAGAATTTGTCCCCTCCAAGGTTACCAAGCAGATCCTTTTCCCCGCAAAGGGCGGTCAACCTCCGGGCTGTCTCGACCAGCACTTGGTCCGCGAACGCCATTCCGTAGGTGGCGTTGATTTTCTTGAAGTGATCGAGATCGATTGAGAAAAAGGCCGTATCGGGAGCATGCGGATCGATCTCGGAGATCGCTTCCTGCAGTGTTTCCATCAGGAGGGGCCGTGAAGCCGTTCCGGTCATGGGGTCATGGGTGGCGAGACGCAGGAGTTCGACGTTGAGTTGGGCCTGCTGCTCCTCAACGCGCCGTCGCGCAACGCGGTTGACGGATTCCTCGATCGCTCGCTCAACGACACCGACCAACCGGCTGGACATCCGGTCCTTGAGCACGAAATCGGTGGCTCCCTTTTTGAAGAGCTCCACGGCGGTATCCTCACCCACCGCCCCGGTCACGACGATGGATGGAACGTCCGGGCAGATATCCTTGGCCATGACGATCGCCTGAGCACCGTCAAAGTCGGGCAACTTATAATCCACCAGGATCAGGTCGGGCTGGTAGCTCCTGAGCGCCTGCTCATACTCGTCACGTCTCTGGACTCGGTTCCAGACAAAGTCGACACCCCCCTTGCGGAGTTCCCTGATCTCGAGTTCCGCATCGAAGTCGGAATCCTCCAGCTGGAGGATCCGGATGGTCTTTCCGTGAGGCATGGTGTTTGAGATCATAATGTTTTCCCTATGAGGGGTGGCTTGTTGAGCAGGAGCCAGTAAAGGCCGAGTTGCTTGACGACCTTGGAGAAGTTCTCAAAATCCACCGGCTTTACGATGTAGCTGTTGGCGCCGAGGCTGTAGGCCTTTTTCAGGTCACTCTCCTCCTGAGAGGAGGTGAGGATCACGACGGGCACAACTTTCGTCCGTTCATCAGCCCTGATTTTTGCAAGGATCTCGAGTCCGCTGATTTTGGGCAGCTTCAGATCGAGTAGGATAGTCTTGGGTGTCTTCAGCGGATCCCTGTGATGGTAGACCCCCTCTGCAAAGAGGTAGTCAAGGGCCTCCTGGCCATCGCTGACGTGGACGATATTGTTGGCCAGATTGTGTTCCTTGAGACTTCGGATGGTGAGAAGGGCATCGTTCGGGTTGTCCTCGACGAGCAGGATGTCGGTTGATTCACAGTTCATGACGTTTGGTTGGGGGATATGTCTGGGGAAAGTTTGGTGGCTGCTTGGGCGAGCTTACTTGTCTCTTTCCGTTGGTCCGGGATGGTGAAGTAAAACGTTGCCCCTTTTTCGACCTCACCCTCTCCCCAGACACGCCCGCCGTGTCGATGGATGATGCGCTGGACAAGGGCCAGACCGACGCCGGTTCCGGGGAACTCCTCCGAGCTATGAAGCCGCTGGAAGACACCGAAGAGTTTGTCGGCATAGCGCATGTCGAAGCCTGCCCCGTTATCCCGGACGAAATAGATCTGCTCGGCCGCTTCTTCCTGTTTCTCCGACCTGCTCTGCAGCACACCGATCTCGATTTCGGCGGACTTGCGTTTCCTGGTGAACTTGACCGCATTGCCGATAAGATTGGTCCAGAGTTGCCTGATCATGGCCTCGGTGCCAAAGGCAGCCGGGATCGGATGGAGTTTGAGATGAATTGTGCGTTGCGGTTCCTGCGCAATCAACTCGTCGAAAACCTGACGGGCCATCGTTCCCATGTCGATTGTCGTTGGCTCAACCTTCTGACGGCCTAGCCGGGAGAAGGCCAGGAGATCGTCGATGAGGCGTCCCATCCGTCTGGCCTCGCCACGGATCACTCCGATCACGCGCCTTCCTTCCTCGTCGAGCTTGGGTGCATAGTCCTCCTCGACGATGCGTGAAAAGCCGTCGATAGCGCGCAGTGGGGCTCTCAGGTCGTGCGAAACCGAGTAGGAGAAACTTTCCAACTCATGATTGGAGGCTTCGAGTTCGGCAGTGCGTTCCTTGACGCGATCCTCCAAGGCCGCGTTGAGACTCAGGATTTCGATCTGTGCCTGTTTGCGCTCGGTGATGTCACGTGTGACTCTTGAAGAGCCGACGACGTGGCCGTCGCTATTCTTGATCGGCGAGGCCGTGACCGAGACGGCAATCCGTCGTCCTCCCATGACCAAGTGCACACTTTCAAAATGCCTGACCGGAGCGCCTCGCCGGATCATTGACGCGACTTCAAGTTCCTGCGGGTGGAGTTCAGGCGGAATCACCCTCAGCAGGGAAGTTCCCAGCATTTCCAGGGCGCTGTAGCCAAAGATTAATTCCGCTCCATGGTTCCAGCTCGTGATGATGTCGTCCGGATCCAGTCCAATGATGGCATCATCCGAGAACTCAACGATTGATGAGAGGCGACTGATCGCGAGTTCCGCCTTTCTGATTTCGCTGATATCGCGTGCAGCCGCAAAGACACCCTGCACCTGCTCTTCTTCATCACGGTAGAGGCTGGCGTTGTAGAGTACCTCGGTGCAATGGCCGTCGCTGCGTCGGATCGTCAGGGGGTAATCTCTCACGAACCCATTCTGGAAGACTTGCTCATAACCCTGGTGTGCTTTGTCGGGTTCGGTGAAGTAATCCGAGAAATCCGTTCCGATCAACTGCTCGCGTGCTCGTCCAGTGATCTCGATGGAGGCTTTGTTCACATCGGTGATCTTCCCATCGGCGCTGATGGTGACCAGTGGGTCGAGGCTTGCCTCGATGAGACTGCGTGTGTAGTTCGCCCTTGTCAGTGCCACCGCTGCAAGTTTTCTATCGATGACGAGTTGTGCGTCTTCGGTGAATTTCTGAGCGAGCTCCTCGACCTCTTTTTTCTTTCTAGCGATGATCTCAGTCAGGTCGGTCAGGACCATCCAGAGATGATCAGATTCTCTGCTCGGGAGCGTCTTCCCTGCTGAAATAAGTACCGGTACCAACATGCACTCGGTGTCCGTCATCAGTATCTCGCTCTCCTTTCTGGCACCTACCTTCAGGTTCAGCAGTGACGTCAGCACGGGTTGAACTTGCGGTGCGATCCAGCTCGAAAGAGCTGATCCGATCACCTTTTCAAGCGGCGCCTTCAGCATGGAGGCAAAACTTCGGTTCGCATACAGGATCACCCCCACATTGTTTACGATCAGCGCACCCTGCTGCATCGCCTCGATCAGAATCTGGTAAGCCTGATTGGCGCCCTTGAGCGTGAAGATGCGTTCCTCCCCATCCACCGAGACCACCAGTGCGTCCACACCGCCGCTCCGGATGGCCTCCAGCGTTTGCCGAGCCTCCGCAAGTTGCGCGCGCAATTCCCGGTTTTCAGCCAAGCGAGCCTCATCACTGGTTATCTGCCGTGTCATTTCGTTCTCCTCGGGAGGTCAAGCCCCATCAGCACCTGCTGGGTATCGGATAAGTCTCCCACCACGCGGCGCAGGGGTGGGGGGGATTCCCTGATCAGTGTCGGTAGGGCCGT
>Ga0114964_10001335_pt1 | contig 18003 bp, 17 predicted proteins | sample C_131016_MF_Meta_FD_92638 | JGI IMG/M metagenome (GOLD analysis project Ga0114964, IMG submission 92638) | Freshwater microbial communities from Lake Croche, Canada to study carbon cycling - C_131016_MF_MetaG | ecosystem: Environmental > Aquatic > Freshwater > Lake | place: Lake Croche, Canada... | reverse complement strand
TCGTTAGCGCCGCGACATCTATCGAACGAGCATGACAACCTGCCGAATGTCGTGTGACGTTTTTATGAAAAACCGGAACAGCTGAAAGCACGGCTCACTGTCACGGGCTCGTCGTGAAATCAGGCCATGTGTCTCGCCAGTTTTTTAAAGAGCGTGAGGAGCAACGCTGTGAGCTCATTTATCGTCGATGCAACCGTCAGTCTGTTTGAACCATTGACGGGAAACGTGATTGCCAAAGCCCAGTCCGGCGACGCAACCCGCGAGCTTCATGATGCTTGCCTTGCCGACATTCCGGCCTTTCATGCGCTTGAGCAAGTGCCGTCCTCAGTGCCTATGACGCCCATGCGATCGAATGGTCGGTTTGTTATTTTTTCGTGGAATGCCGAGCGACTTAAATATGACGTGCCGTCGCGCGCTTTAGCAGGATCGGTGGCCCCTGACGTCATACTGCTCACCGAGGTCGATATCGGCATGGCGCGCTCGGGCAATCGCCACACGGTCAGCGATTTTGCACGCCCAATGGGGGCTGGGTATGTCTATGCGCTTGAATTCGCCGAGCTTGGCCTTGGCGATGACCGAGAGATGATTTGGCATAAAGACGAAGCCAACAGTTTCGGCTACCATGGCAACGCGATTGTATCTCGGCATCCACTGCAGGAACCTTTCGTTGTTCGGCTCGACGATGGTGCACATTGGTTCATCGGCCTTGAAACAGTTGATCAACGGCGGATCGGTTTTCGCAATGCGGTTGCTGCTCGAATTGGCGAAGGCGACAACGCGCTTTGGTGCGTCTCCGCGCATTTCGAAAACCGAGCAACACCGGAGACGCGCGCCGACCAAGCCCGCCGTTTGGTGGCGGCGATTAACCAACGCGCCGGCGATTTACCCGTTATTATTGGTGGAGACTTCAACACAAGCACCTTGCCAACCGATCCTCAAGCGCTCGAACGAGCGTTCAATGATCCGTCAGCGCTTGAGCCGATGTTCGCCGTATTCCGCGATGCCGGTTTTGGATGGTACGATGCCAATGTGGCCGAACCGTCGTGCCGCACCCGGCCTGATGGGACACCGGTTGCACCTTTCACCAAAATCGATTGGTTCTTTACGCGCGGGCTCGACGCTTCCGATCCTGCAACGCTTGCCGCTGTCGATTCAGAAGGATCGGCCATTTCCGATCATGAAGCACTGCGGGTGACTGTGTCTCGAAGCGCCTGATCCAACCTTCTCTAATCCTCTCGGCTACTTTCAAATCTAACCGCTCATTTATGGAGAATACCATGTCGGATAAGTCCCTACCCATCCTCGGCGTTGCCCTTCCGCTTGAAGGTCTGCGTCTTCACCGCGACTGGATCATTGAGAAGAACCGTGATCTTGAAATTCAAGATTTCATTTGGGCCGAAACATTGAACGGCGATTGGAAGCCGCTTGCCGATGAAATCAAAAAAGAACTCGACGGCCATCACGGTCGTGTCGGCATCCATGGCCCCTTCTGGGGTTTGTCACTCGACAATATGGACCCAGAAATCCGCGCCATTGTCTCCAAGCGCATGATGCAAGGTCTTGATGTTTGCGCCTATCTTGGCGCAACCCATATGGTGATCCATTCGCCTTATTCGACATGGGATTATAATAATCTCGACGATCATCCGGGCAGTCGCGCTGCCATCATCGATCGCGTGCACGAAACCCTAAAGCCTGCTGTTAAACGCGCAGAAGACATGGGTTGCGTTTTGGTCATTGAGAATATTGAGGATATTGACCCACACGCACGCGTCGAATTGGCACATTCGTTCGACAGCGATGCGGTGCGCGTTTCAATTGATACGGGACACGCCAATTACGCTTATGGCTCGACCAATGGCCATCCGGTCGACTATTACGTCCATGCCGCCGGCGACATGCTTGCCCATGTCCATTTACAGGACACGGACGGTCATGCAGATAGGCATTGGGCACCTGGCGAAGGCAATATCTCGTGGAAGGCGGTGTTTCGTGCGCTTTCGCGGCTCACATCAAATCCACGTCTGATTTTGGAACTGCGCGATAAAACCCACGTCCGCGCCGGTGCCGATTATCTCATCGGTCTGGGCCTCGCCGAATAAAACGAGCAAGAGAGCAAAGGAGCGCGGTTAAATTAACCGCGCTTCTTCGCCGCAAAGCGGTGCACACTTTCGGCCAGAATGGCGAGATAGCCGACCAATAAAAGTCCACCCCCGGTCAGCGGGTCAAGGCCCGCAAATTTAATCGCCAACGAGACGGCTGCGATAAGGGCAAGAGCGAACAGCGCCAACGCCCCGTCATCGATGAACATGCCGATGAATTCTTCCCAAATGATGCGGAGAATGGTCATAGAGCTGGTTCCTTCGCGAGTGTCGCATGGCTTGATTTAAGCAGGTTGATGGCAATGGCTGAAAATACCGACAGGATGACGAAGAAAACAACAATCGCGAAATCCTCCCCCGGCCAAGCAACGCCGAGACCTTCGCCCGTCCAGAAGATGCTGAAGCTTGTGAGCATCAACCCAACGACCAATTTCAAACTATTCTCCGGCACACGCGCCAATGGCTTATGGACGAGCAAGCCAGTTCCGATCACGAGTACGCAAGCGATCAACGCGCCAAGGCTCGCATAAAGCGTAAGGCCGTGAGTGGAGCCCACTGCGATCACAATAAAGACCACCTCAACACCCTCGAGCAAAACAGCTTTGAACGCGGCAATCATCGCCAGATAATCGGCGCGACCGAGACCACGTTGTTTCGATAGGGCTTCTGTTTCTTCACGGAACGCTTTTTCCTCATCGTGAAGCGGGATGAATCCCGATGCGCGCAAGATCGCCTTTCTAAGCCACCGCATCCCAAACAGGCCGAGCAATACGCCAACAACAAATTGCAAGGCCGTAAGGGGTACCAGTTGCAAAAGCGGGCCAAGCACCAAGATCATGATGATCAAAACAAGGAGCGCCAAGGCGGTACCCGTAAAAGCCGAGCGCCATGTATTGGTAAGACCAACGGCCAGCACAATCGTAAACGCCTCGACGATCTCAACAAAAGAAGCGAGGAACGAGGTAAAAATGGTCGAGGAAATGGTCGTAAAATTATCCATCATGTACTCAATTTTGGTGGGGTTCGTGCATTAGTGGTTAACAATCAGTCGACGATCGGAGGGTAGCGAGAAAGAAAGCGTTTGTCCGACGCTTACATCGCTAGGCCAATCGATTTTCACGCGGGTATTACCAATTTCCAGCGTCAAACGCCAGCACCGTCCTTGGAAGGCACGTGCCGTGATTCGTCCGGTTAGAATCATGTCTGAAGTCACATCGGCGGGGCGCGCGTCTTCGGGGCGGATAACGAGATAGCCGTCACCTGTTGCAAACTCGACCATGGGAAGTGCCGAGAAGCCTCCGATGAAGCCTGCGACAAAGGCGTTGGCCGGACGATCATACAGTTCTTGCGGACTAGCAAACTGGGCCAAAATACCGTTGCGCATGACCGCAATTCGATCTGACACCGCCATCGCTTCACTTTGATCGTGCGTAACGTAAACGACGGTAAGGCCTTCGTGACGGACGAGGTCCATCATTTCCGTCCGCATGTCTTCGCGCAGCGCTGCGTCCAAGTTGGAAAGCGGCTCGTCGAATAACATCAGGCTCGGACGTGCAGCAATACAACGGGCAATCGCTACACGTTGTTGCTGGCCACCTGATAATTCAGACGGGTGTCTATCGCGCAAGGGCACAAGGCGAGCAAGTTCAAGCGCATGTTCAACACGCGACCGGATTTCTCCAGCCGTCAAATTCTGCGATTGCAGCGCGAACGACAAATTGCCGGCTACCGTCATATGCGGCCACAGCGCATAGTCTTGGAAAACCATGCCGATGCGCCGCTTTTCGGCCGGAACCGTTTGGGTATCGCCAAACACCGTTTTTCCATCGAGCGTGATTGTGCCCGCATCTGGGTCCATCAATCCGGCAATACACCGCAGTAAAGTTGTTTTACCCGAGCCGCTTGCGCCCAAGAGCGAGACTACTTCACCCGCCTTAACATCAAGATCAAGCGCCTGCAAAATAGGCCGCCCGCCCAGATACTTGGTAAGCCCGCGGCAAAACAATTCGGCTGTCATCGTAAATCCTCCGCCAATGACGGCGTTGATATCCATCTACCATTATTGGCTGCGCCATTCCGCGCGGCAAACCAGCGGAACGCCAGCCACAAGATCAAAGCGGCACCGCCCGCAATCAGCATCGATATAAGGGAGAGCGCGCAGGCCAGACCGTCTTTGTCGTAGTTCAAAAGCCGCAAGATGTAGATAGGCGCAGGTGATTCGGTGCGCGGGATAAGCATTTGCGAGACAGGCAATTCAAACATGATGTGGATGAAGTTCAGCATGAAGCCGGTCAATACGCTAAAGGCGATCAATGGTAACGTGATCCGCAGTACCCGCCGTAATGCACCAACTCCAAAAAGACGGGCGGAATCATTCAAGCTCGGTGCCAATTGGCCGATGGCCGCCATCACCACGATCAATGCATAAGGGACAGCAACGCCGACATAACCCGTAATCAGCAAGGACGCGTCGCCGTAATGCGGAAATAAGCTATCTTTGAAAAATGGCAGGCGGTTCCACATTAAAATATAGCCAAAGCCGAACACGATGCCCGGTATGGCCACGGAAGCAAGCGCAAGACTCATGACCGACGAGCGCATAAACTTACCTGGCCCTTCCAATTGCAACGCAAGCAAGACCGCGGCGATACACGAAATCAGCGATGCAATCGCCGCATAGCGCAAACTATTGCTCAATGCCGCAAAGGCCAGTGAGTGCACATTGCTGGCCTCTAATAAATTGGCAAAGGTAAAATTATGCAGCGCCATCCCGTCGCTTAACGTTCGGGTCAGCGCGCGAATAATAACCGCACCGATGGGCATAATGAGCGCGATGAAGGCAATGAAAAATGCCAAACCCGTAACGATCCACCGCCAAGACCCTAACCGGTAATCGCGCGAGGGGCGCGAGCGGCCGGAAATGAGTTTCAGGTCGTCTTTGCGGCGCAGCAAACGATCAACCAAAACCGCGATTGTCACCAACGATAGCAAGATTAAAGATTGCGTTCCGGCTAGCGGGAAATCGATCGGATAGGAGCTGGTCGCAGCATAAATCTCGTAGGTCAAAACACCAAAGTTCGATATACGAGCGATGGTTGATGCAAGCCCGAAGTCAGATAAAACTTGGGCAAAGATCGCGATGAAGCTCAACGCTAACGCGGGGGCCAATAAGGGCAGATTGATCTTCATCCATACCCGCCAAAGCGGCACACCGCCAAGGCGAGCGGCATCCTCCATCTCGCTGCCCAAGCCGCGCAAGGCGTTGCCAATGATGAAGGTGGCAAACGGAAACAGACCCAGGGCATGCACAAGGGTCAGTCCTGGAAAGGCGAAAAATAGACTACCGGTCAGTGGTGGCAAAAGTCCAAATTCCGCCAAATAGCCGCCGGGTGACATCAACAGCACCCATGCCACGGTCTTTAAATAGGCTGGTGTCAGAAACACGATCCACGGGATAAAACCCACGGTCTTTCGAAACGGAATATCGCACCGCTGCACAATGAGCGCGAAGGCACCGCCAAGCAGTGTGGCTAAAACACCAACGAGACTTGCCAATTCAACCGAATGAAGAATCGCAAAATAAACCCGTGGCACGACAAAAATGCGGCCAAGTGGTCCAAAGCTAAACGTAAAACTGGGTGTGTTCGGGTTAAACACATCCGGAAAAAACGTCTGCATCAAAACGAGTAAAAGCGGCAGGCCAATCAATAAAAAGAAAACGACATAGATGAGTGCCGTCGATGCAACGGCAAAGAAAGTTCCCGCGTTGAAAAAACGCGCAAAAAGGCCGCGAGAATGAGTCGCGGCCTTTGGTACCTGTCTGACAGTATCGGTCAAATCAGTTGATCTTTCGGAATTCGAAGGGTGATATCAAGGAACAAAGTGATCCTTGTACCATTGCTTCCACTCCACTTCGCCTGCCGATGCCTTCATATCATCGAGAACGATGAACTTGATATCCGCTGGGCGCTCAACCTTTGGCTTCACACCTTCAATAACGGGCATGAAGAAGAAATCCGTGTCGTCGCCTGCCTGCATGGCGGCTTGACCTTCAGCGCTAGTGACAAAGGCGATGAACTTTTTAACCGCATCCATGTGCTTGGTTTTGGCGCTAATGCCGAGGCCGACTGGAAGTGCGACCGAACCATCGGTCGGATAGATGGCAACAACCGGCTCGCCCGCCTTCGCCTTGGCAATGATGCCGCTGTCTTGGTTGATACCAACCACGGCGTCACCGGTCAGGATAGCTTTGTTGACCTTACCGCCGCTCGACAGGCCCGCCAACGCTTTATTGGTCAGGATTTTGAGGAGAAGCTCTTTACCCTTGTCGACACCATTGGTCTGGAAGTAACCGGCAAGCCACTGATAGGCAGGGCCTGAAAGGTTTGGGTCTTTTGCAGCAACCTTGCCCGCAAATTTCTCGAGATCGGCCCATGATTTAGGGGTCTGATCAGCTGGTACCTTTTTGGTGTTTACTTCGATCGCTGTGGTGCTGGCACCCGTTGGCACGAAGGAGCGGCTCTTTGGCAACAAAGCCTTGCCCATGTCATTATACTTAATGCCCGTAATCGCATCTTCTGGCACGGCCTGAAGGATATGATCGCGCATCATGCGTTCCATGACGGCGGAACCATCGACCCAAACGATGTCAAACTGGGGATTGTCGCCTTCTGCGGCCACTTTACCGAGCAATTCGCCCGTGCTGCCCGGCTCGACCACATCAACCGTGATGCCGGTCTTGGCCGTGAATGCCTTGACCGCTGTAGGCGCAAAATCAAGCGCGTCATAAACGGTAAGATCGGCAGCTGAAGCTCCAAAAGAAAAACCAACAAAGGCCGCAACAACGGGTAATCCGAGACGAACGCGCAAGGTCATAGCCACACTCCAACAAGAAAAAGGGTCGACGGGGAGCGTACATCCGGCCCCACGCCTGTCCTTACATAGGCTGAGCTCTGTTACAGTTAGATGACGGCCTCAAATGGAACGCGACAGGCCTGTGAATTCTTGCATTTTCATAAAACCGTCAAAGGGGCACTCTAAGCCAAAGGTCGATCTAACCCATTTCGTGTCTTCGAAAGTGTGCCCGCTTGACCCCTATTCGGCTTGATCGTCTTACCAAGTCCTTTGGCGCGGAGCCCGTCGTGGATGCCGTGTCGATCGAGATTGAAACGGGCACACTATCCGTTCTGCTTGGCCCATCAGGCTGTGGCAAATCAACCTGTCTGCGGCTGATCGCAGGTTTGGAAATGCCCGACAGTGGCACCGTCTCCATCGGCGGAAAAAATGTTACCGATCATGCTCCTGCCGAACGTCATCTTGCGATGGTTTTTCAATCTTACGCGCTATTTCCGCATCTCAGTGTGGCTGAAAACATTATTTTCGGCCTGCGCGTCCGGGGCGTGGATGCGGTGAGCCGTCAAAGGCGTCTGGCTGATGTCGCTCAACTGGTGGGGCTTTCGGGACATCTCGATCGTCGACCCGCACAATTGTCGGGCGGGCAGCGTCAGCGTGTCGCCTTGGCACGAGCCATCATCAGCGAAAAACCCGTTTGCCTGATGGATGAGCCACTTTCTAATCTCGATGCCCAATTGCGACACGAGATGAGGCTCGAAATTCGCGCGCTTCAACAAAGGTTGGGCATCACGATGGTCTATGTCACCCACGACCAGACCGAAGCAATGACAATGGCTGACACGATTATCCTCATGCGCGACGGAAAGGTAGAGCAGACCGGCTCGCCCGCCGAACTCTATGGCAATCCAGCCTCGACCTTTGTCGCCACCTTTATCGGCCAACCTGCGATGAATCTGGTTGCCTCGCCAAGGACGGGATATTTGCGCGGTGTCCGGCCTGAAAAGGTAACTTTAGAGCATTTCTCATCCGTGCCGTCCGGCGACCGGCGTGAAAGCGGTGTCGAAGGTATCATTGAATCCGTTGAATATTTGGGTGCCGACTCGGTGATCACACTGCGCGCAGGCGCTGAAACCCTTGCCGCACGACTGCCGGGCGCACCGACTTTTTCCGTTGGTCAATCCGTCGCCGCAAACTGGCATTCTTCAGACGAGTATTTTTTCGATGCGGCGAGTGGCCGCCGCGTGAACCTGCCTTCTACCCCCTGATCCACCCACAAACCAGAGGACTATCGCTATGACTGGACTGACCCGCCGTCTCTTTACCGCCTCGGCCCTTGCCGTCGGCGTTCTCACATCGGCCGCAGCTTTTGCCGCCGACGTTGAATTGCGTTTCTACTATCCGGTCGCTGTTGGCGGCCCGATCACCAAGATCATTGACGACTATGCCGCTGGCTTTGAGAAAGATAACCCCGGCATCAAGATTAAGCCGGTCTATGCCGGCGATTATGTCCAAACCATTGGAAAGGCACTGACCGCCGTTAAGGGCGGGGACGCGCCGGAACTCGCCATTCTTCTTGCTGCTGACATCACGACCTTGGTCGATGAGGATGCGGTTGTAGCCGTCGATGACGTCATCAAGACACCCGCCGACAAAGCCTGGGTCGACGGCTTCTATCCAGCGTTTATGGAAAACGCGAAGCTGAAGGGCAAGACCTACGCCATTCCGTTCCAGCGTTCGACCCCGGTTCTGTATTGGAACAAGGATATGTTCAAAGCGGCTGGACTTGATCCAGACAAGGGTCCGAAGGATTGGGCAGAAATGCGCGATTTCGCCAAGAAACTGACGAAAAAAGACGCTTCCGGCAATGTCACGCAATGGGGTATTGAAATTCCATCCGATGGCAACTCGCTTTGGTTGTTTACGGGTCTAACTACCGGTAACGGCGTTCGCATCAACAATGCCGAAGGCACCAAGGTAAATTTCGCCGACCCGAAAGTCGCCGAAGCCCTGCAATATTGGTACGATCTTTCGAAGGTTGACGGCGCGCAGCCTGCCGGACTGATCAATTGGGGAACAACGCCACGCGACTTCATCGAAGGGCGTACGGCAATGATGTGGCACACCACCGGCAACCTTACAAACGTGAAAACCAACGCCAAATTCCCGTTCGGCATTGGCTTCTTGCCGGGTAAGACGCAATTCGGTGCGCCAACGGGCGGCGGAAACTTCTATTTCTTCAAGGGCATGTCGGCAGAAAAGCAGGCTGCCGCTTTGGCCTTCGTCAAATACATGACGACCGCAGAGCGTGCTGCCGATTGGTCCACCAAGACCGGCTATGTTGCGACCCAACCAGCGGCCTATGAAACTGCAGTGATGAAGGCTTACACCGCCGATTTCCCGGCCGCTATCGTCGCGCGTGATCAGCTGAAATATGCTGTTCCAGAAATGACGGTTCATGAGAACCAGCGCGTCACGAAGATTGCTAACGATGCGATCCAAGCCGTGATGACAGGCGCAAAACCAGCCGATGCCGCGTTGAAAGATGCCCAAGCCGAAGCTGAGCGCGTACTGAAAGCCTTTAACTAATCTCCCTCGCCGATACGGCAGCTCCCGCAACGTGCGGGGGCTGCCCTTGGCTTTTGATGATCGACGAATGACCCTAAACCGCGCCTCGCTTTATGGATGGCTCATGGTGCTTCCGGCAGCAGCGCTTTTGGCGTTGTTTACCCATATTCCGGTGATCGAAAGCGTTATTCACAGCTTCATGTCGACGGATAAGCCGAAACGGCCCAGCCATTTCGTCGGCTTTGACAATTATGATGCCTTAATCGCTGACCCTATTTTTTGGAAAGCGCTAACCAATAACCTCATTTACGCGCTAGGGTCTGTTCCGCTTTCGATTGCGCTCGCTCTTCTTATGGCGATGTTCGTCAACGATAAATTGGCCGGTCGCGGCTTTTTGCGAGCCGCCTATTTTACGCCGACCATTTTACCGATGATCGCAGTTGCCAATATCTGGATTTTTTTCTTCACGCCTGATTATGGCTTGCTCGAACAATTTTTAAAGCCGCTCGGCCTTGGGGGCTCGAATTTACTCGGTTCAAACGGAACCGCGCTTGCATGCGTAACGGCTGTTGCTGTCTGGAAAGAGGCCGGCTTCTTTATGATTTTTTACCTCGCTGCCCTACAACAAATCCCGCCCGATCTCAAAGAGGCGGCAGCAATCGAGGGCACAAGCCGTTGGACCTTTTTTCGGCGCGTCACGTTTCCTCTGTTAATGCCGACTACTCTTTTCGTGCTGGTCAATGCCATGATCAATGCCTTCCGGGTCGTTGATCATATTTTCGTGATGACAGGCGGTGGACCCAACAATGCGACCTCGGTCTTGCTGTTTCGGATTTATGAGGTTGGCTTCAAATATTTTGATGGTGGCTCGGCGTCTGCCATGACGGTCGTGTTGTTGCTCTTGCTTGGCCTTATTGCGTTGGGACAATTTTTTGCGCTTGATCGGAAGGTACATTACCAATGATACGCGCGAATACCATCTTTGCCGCATTTGAACTGGGAGCCGCTTGGCTGCTTGGTGCGATATGGCTGTTGCCGCTTCTGTTCGCGGTTTGGACAGCGTTTCACGCGCCGGCCTATATGGCGCATTTTTCAGTCACGGCACCATTGACGCTCGAAAATTTCGCGACCGCTTGGCAAGCGGCGCCCTTCGCGCGGTATTTTTTGAACACGACCTTATTGGTTATAGGCATCTTAATCGCACAATTTACGCTCTGCACGCTCGCGGCGTTCGCCTTCGCCCGCCTGCCGTTTTTGGGGCGGAACATTCTGTTCTCGCTGGTTTTAATCCAGCTGATGGTGGCACCCGATATTCTGCTGCTTGAAAATTACCGGACAATCAAATGGCTCGGTGCGATGGATACACTGCCTGGCATCGCTCTGCCTTATTTAGCATCCGCTTTTGGGATTTTTTTGCTACGCCAAACCTTTCTCACCATCCCGAAAGAACTCGAAGACGCCGCCCGCATTGAAGGGTGCGGACCGTTGGGTGTTATGATGCGGGTTTACGTCCCCATCGCTCGACCCGTGTATGTGGCCTACGGGCTTGTGTCCGTCAGTTGGCATTGGAACAATTTTTTATGGCCCCTGATTATCACCAATTCGGTAGAAACCCGTCCCTTGACGGTTGGGCTTGCCGTGTTTGCCTCCAGCGATCAGGGCATTGATTGGTCCGTCATAACGGCGGCAACGCTGATGACCTCGGCCCCTCTTTTGATCGGCTTTTTGCTGTTCCAACGCCAATTCGTTCAAAGTTTTGTACGTGCCGGAATTCGGTAGTGCATTATTGGCCTTTTATTGCCAATATAGCCGCTCAACGGAAAACCGATGCCATGCACCTCCACGCCGAACGATTATCCGAAATACTGGGATCCGCCGCTGTCCGATCCGGCGCGGCACTACAAGGATTTGATCGCGGGTTTGACCCTGGAAATCTCGGCGCCGAACTCGCTGTGTTGCCGGCCAATGCGGGCCAAGTGGCAGAAGTGGTTCGCTATTGCGCGGCCCACACGCTGAGCCTCGTGCCCCAAGGCGGTCGAACGGGATTATCGGGCGCTGCGTCCTCGTCCCGGGGCCAAATCATTCTGATGACCCACGCGATGGCGGAAATTATTACCATCGATCCCGTTTCTCAAACGGCTCTGGTTGAAGCGGGCTGCACCCTACAAGCCTTGGAAGAAGCTGTGCGTCTCTATGGCCTGACTTGTGGCGTTGATCTGGGCGCCCGCGGAACGGCAACCATTGGCGGAATGATTGCAACCAATGCCGGGGGGCAAGAGGCTTTCCGCTTCGGGCCGATGCGGCAGCGCGTTTTAGGGCTTGAGGTCGTGTTACCGGACGGACGGATTCTGAGCGATCTCACCCGCGTTATCAAAGCCAATGGCGGCTACGACATCAAACAGCTTTTCATCGGTTCCGAAGGCACGCTCGGCGTCGTAACCCGCGCTTGCCTTCGCCTCGCCAGTTGTGAACTTCTACCGGGCACGACGGCGCTTGTCGCCTTAAAGGATATAGCCAGCGGCATCCGGCTTTTCAGGCGGCTGGAAGCCCCGGCCCCTGGCCGCTTGTTACGCGCCGAGTTGATGAGTGCCAACCATGCAAACCTCACCGCGCTGGATCACGGGGCAACGGATTTGGCAAAGTTCAGCGAACAGAGCGATTGCGCCATTTTTGAATTCACTGACCCAGACATTCTCGAAGGCGAACTGGAACTAGCGCTTGAGGAAGGCCTGATCAGCGATGCGCTGGTGTGCAAAAACCAGAGAGAACGGGCCGCCGTTTGGAAAATCCGCGAGGATTGGGCCGTTGATCGCGCTTTTCCGGATGGGTTATGGTTCGACATTTCGGTACCGCTCGCAAATCTGGAAACCTATCTTAACGGCCTTCGATCCCGGCTTTCCGCGTATGATCCAGCTTTGCAGCTTTTCTATATCGGCCATTTGGGCGACGGCAATGTGCATGTGACGATCAACGCTACATCGCCCATTTCGAGGCGCTACAAAGAGGTATCAAAACTCGTCTACGCGGATTTAACCGAATTGGGTGGGTTTTTCTCCGCCGAACATGGCATCGGGTTGGAAAAGAGGGAGGCCTTAGCCGATCAAAGCGACCCGGTTAAATTGGCTCTTATGCACGACATTAAACGGCTTCTTGACCCTTTGGGGATCATGAACCCCGGGAAAGTGCTTCAACCTTAACCCAGTGTGGTCTAGAATGCTGGTACGTATTCCAATGTGAGTGTGGTGCCATGGTTACTCTTTCCGTTCTCGATCTCGTCCCCGTTGCCGAGGGCCATAAGCCTGCGGACGCATTTGCGAATGCAAAAGACCTTGCCCAACACGTCGAGAAATGGGGCTATCAACGGTATTGGGTGGCTGAACATCATAATATGGTGGGTATCGCAGGGGCTGCGACCTCTGTTGTTCTCGGCTTTATTGGAGCCCACACGCAAAAAATTCGGATCGGCGCCGGTGGCATTATGTTGCCCAACCATTCGCCGCTGGTGATTGCCGAGCAATTCGGAACACTTGAATCGCTTTATCCGGGGCGCGTTGATCTGGGCTTAGGCCGCGCGCCGGGTACGGATCGCCAGACCTCGATGGCGATGCGCCGCGACCCGATGGCGGCCGATCAATTTCCTGATGATGTATTGGAACTCCAAGCCCTATTTGGTCCGTTACAACCGGGCCAGACAGTGCAAGCGGTGCCGGGCACGGGTCTCAACATCCCGCTTTGGATTTTGGGTTCAAGCCTGTTTGGCGCACAATTGGCGGCGGCTTTTGGCTTGCCTTACGCGTTCGCCTCGCATTTCGCACCCGATGCGTTGGACGATGCCATGGCAATTTATCGCGCGCGGTTCAATGCGTCGGCCCAATTGACCCAACCCCACGCGATGGCCTGCGTAAATGTAATCCTTGCCGATACGGATGCTGAAGCGCAGCGGCTTTTTACAACCGTTCAGCAACGGTTTACCGACATGGTGCGCGGCACGCGCGGCTATCTCAAGCCGCCGATTGACTCGATTGAAACCTATTGGTCACCGGCCGAAAAAGTCCATGCATCCCGTATGTTGGCCTGCTCGTTTGTGGGCTCGCCTCAAACGGTTGAGGGACAGCTCAACCGCTTTATCGAGCGCACCGGCGTCGATGAATTAATGGTCGCTTCCGCCATTTATGACCACGCGGCACGTCTTCGTTCTTACGAATTACTGGCCGGTCTATCGGTCGGTCAATCCCTTGCATCAGCCGCTTAACACCGATCTCACCAATCCCCGCTGCAAAGGCTTGCCTGTGCCACGGCAACATGGACAACATGCTCGGGCGGATCGCCTTTGACTTTAGAGACGCCAGCAAACTCAACGCCGGGGGCCTGAACCGAAGCGCGGTCGAAACCCATCAGGCCGTTTGGTCGCAACCCCGATCGGTGACAAACAGTACCCGTTTAACCAACTACGCCGCAGTTATACCGCCCATCCGATCAGGGACGCCTTCACCCAACATCACGCTGGCGACCCTGTTAAACGTGAATGGGCTCATGCCGTGCTCCGGATCTTTGGTATCCCGAGGGAGAATATACGGTAAACCAGCGGTAAAAGGTGATAGGCTAACTAATCTGTTGGCTTTTTCTGGTGTCAAAGCCCGTTTTGGCAAGCGTCTTGTGTCGGACAATCCTATCAATCGATCATATGGACAAGAGGAACAAAACCGTCATGGACATCTCCATCGGCACCATTTTAGAAAAAATCCAGGCGCTTGAAGTCGAACTTGATGCCGAAGTGGCAAAGCGGGCGGCACAATTACGGTTCGGATTTGAACACGGTAAGCTCGCGTTTGAGGAAGAGGTGTTAAACCGACATCGTGAATTACGGGTCAGCGTCTGGAATTTCATCAAACGCGCCAATATCATGCTGATCGTAACGGCCCCCGTCATTTACAGCCTGATTATTCCCATCGTCATGTTAGATGTTTTTTTATTGGTCTTTCAGACCATATGCTTTCCGGCTTATGGCCTCAAAAAGGTTAAGCGGGGCGATTATGTTGCGTTTGACCGCCATCATTTGGCCTATCTGAACATCATTGAAAAAATCAATTGCGCGTTTTGCTCGTATGCCAATGGTGTGCTGAGCTATGGGCGCGAAATCGCTTCAGTGACCGAGGCTTTTTGGTGCCCGATCAAACATGCCAAACGGCTGTTGGGCACCCAGGCGCGCTATCGCGAATTTGTCGATTTTGGCGATGCGGAAGGCCATGAAAAGGCGATCAAAGCCTTTTATAAAAAGCTGAGCGCGTGAGCCAAGGCTCATGCCAATTAACCGGGGGAGGTAAGGTTACGCAGGCTTTTTAACCCAGATTTTGCACCACCCCGCGGGAGCAACGACACCATCGACCGTTTTGCAGCTTGCGGGCGTGACATACAGATTGCAGTTGGAACATTGCTGTTCGCCCTTTGGGCCAGGCTGATAAGCAACCGAGGTTTGCGCAATTTTGGCCTCCGCAGGCCCGGAAGCGAGGGTTAAGAGCGGCGTAGCGCTCAAGAGCATCGCGCAGCGCAAAGCGGTTCGCCGTGAAAGCGCCGCTGGGTTGAGTGATTTTTCCATAATGAAAGCTTCCCCAAATGATTGAGCACTTCCTAAGACTAGCCGCGGAATCAAAGCTACCGCCTTGATGTGAATCAACTTTAAGTTTCAAATAAAATAAGATCGATTTTATCCATATGAACACGGTCTATTCTTATGTTTGTTTGATGATTGTTCTAGATCAAACGATAAATCACACGAGCCAGCTAAGGGTTAAGATGGGACGCCTTCGCTGCAATCCGCGGCGTAACGATCTGGCGGACACGACAGGGTGCGTCGATGACCAAGCTTACATTACATCGCCTTTTATCTAACCTTTTTCCGTTAGCTCTTCTATTGGTCGGTAATGTGTGGCTCGCAACCGGAGCCGCTCAGGCTGTGCCAAGCTTTGCGCGGCAGACCGGGCAACCTTGTGCCGCGTGCCACACCGCGTTTCCGGAACTCACCCCGTTTGGCCGAAGCTTCAAGCTGAACGGCTACACGCTGGAGGGCGGCGATTCAAAGCTGCCCCCGCTCTCTGCCATGGTACAAACCGCCTTTACCCATTATGCAAAAAGCTTGGATGCCTCGCCCGGAAATGGCTTCAGCACCAATGACAATGTCGATCCGGCGCAACAAGCCAACGTGTTCTATGCGGGGCGCATCACGGATAATCTGGGGGCCTTCGTCCAGCTGACTTATGCCAATTCCTTCGACGGCCGGACCATTTCGCTAGACAATACCGATCTGCGCTACACCAATTCAACCAAATTTGGCGATAGCGACATGGTGTATGGTATTTCGATCAACAATGTTCCGTCGGTCCAGGATGTCTGGAACACAACACCGGTGTGGCGCTATCCATTTATTGCATCCGCTGGTCTTGCGGGACCACGTTTCGGCACGATGCTGGAAAGCTTTTCGCCGAGCGCCCAACTTGGTGCCGGTGCTTACATCTATGTGCATGATCTCGTTTATGCCGAACTGAGTGCCTATGGTTCAACCTCGCAGACCGCCCAAAACGCGGTGGGCCTGTCGCCTTCAGCCTCGGCGATTAGCGGACTTGCACCCTATTGGCGTCTCGCGATTGAGCCAAAATGGGGCGACCAATCCCTGATGATCGGCACGTTCGGAATGATGGCCGATATCATCCCCGATTTGACAGCCGCCGACCGTTCTGCCACCGACAAATATCTCGATCTCGGCGTTGACGCCCAATATCAATGGATCGGAGATGTGCATGCGGTCACGTTCCGCACCTCCTACATTTACGAAAATCAAACACTGGACGCGACCTTCGGCCTCGGCGGCGCCGACAATCAGAAAAATCGCCTGCAAAGCTTTCGGTCCTCGCTGTCTTACATTTATGACCATAAAGTCAGTCTAACGGGTGGCTATTTCGCCTTAAGTGGCAGCGCGGATACCACGCTTTATAGTTCCATAAACTCGGATAAACCCGACTCTGCCGGGTTTGTAACGGACATTGCCTATTTGCCCTTCAGCCGCGGCGGCCCGAGCGAGTGGCCTTGGCTAAACGCACGAATTGGCGTGTCGTATACAACCTATAGCAAGCTCGACGGCAACAGCGTGAATGTGGGCGATAACAACACGATTCTGGTCTATGCTTGGACCGCGTTCTAACGTGTAAGCCGCTTTAGTGGGCGTACGGATCATCGGACAGTTCGGAAATCGCCTCGCGATATTCGGTGATCAACCGCTCACATAAATCCGCCGCGCCCATCACCTCGGAAATCGCCCCGACGCCTTGTCCTGCTGACCAAATCGTTTTCCACACCTTCGCCTCAGACGACATATCCAGTTTGGCGTGTTCGGGTAAATGATCCGGATCAAGACCCGCGGCGACGATGCTTTGGCGCATAAAATTTGCGTTCACACCAGAAATTTTCGACGTGTAAACAATATCGGCTGCCTGCGAGTCGAGTATCATTTGGCGATAGCCCGGGTCCACCATCGCCTCACGCGTTGCCAAAAAACGCGTGCCGAGATAGCCGAAATCCGCGCCCATCATGCGGGCCGCAGCAATATCGCGCCCTGTACTCAGCGAACCCGAGAGGATGATGGTGCCCGAAAAGACCGATTTGATTTCTTGAATCAAGGCAAACGGATTGAGATTGCCCGCGTGCCCGCCGGCACCCGCTGCGACGCCGATCAACCCGTCAACACCCGCCTCGCCCGCTTTCTCCGCATGGCGGCGGCTGATGATGTCATGAAACACAAGGCCGCCATAGGAATGAACTGCATCAACAACGTCGCGCACGGCTCCAAGCGAGGTGATCACGAGCGGAACGCGATGCTTAACGACCACCTCTAGGTCTTGGGCCAAACGCGTGTTGGTTTTGTGTACGATCAAATTTACGCCGAAGGGTGCAGCCTTCGGCAGTGCCGAGAGGCGTCCCTCTATTTCATCGATCCAAGCCTCAAACCCCTCAGAACTGCGCTGGTTGAGCGCCGGAAACGTGCCGATCACGCCCGCACGACAGGTCTCCACGACAAGGTCGGGGCCAGATGCCAAAAAAAGCGGAGCTGCAATAGCGGGTAAGCTAATTTTACCCTGCAACGATAACGGAATGGCCATGTCAAACTCCCCGATCTATTCTATTCACGCCATCGAGCGACGTAATTCAACAATTAACATTTCTCGGTGGACCAGTCGCAGCCCTATGAATGCTATTTAGTGACGGAATTTCGATAGAAATACTCCAAAGATCACGGCATTAAGTTTTAAGCATAAACCAGATTTTACGCAAAACAGGGAGCGGTACAATGGCAGTCAAGACCGACATCGAAATAGCCCGCGAGGCAAAAAAGAAGCCTATTATGGAAATTGGCGCCAAGCTTGGTATTCCTGCGGAAGATCTGCTCCCCTATGGCCACGATAAAGCGAAGGTCGGCCAAACCTTTTTAAAG
>Ga0114964_10001333_pt1 | contig 18014 bp, 16 predicted proteins | sample C_131016_MF_Meta_FD_92638 | JGI IMG/M metagenome (GOLD analysis project Ga0114964, IMG submission 92638) | Freshwater microbial communities from Lake Croche, Canada to study carbon cycling - C_131016_MF_MetaG | ecosystem: Environmental > Aquatic > Freshwater > Lake | place: Lake Croche, Canada... | reverse complement strand
CCAAGGAACGGTTGCAGCGCCGCCGGAACACGAACTGAACCATCTGCTTGCTGATGATTTTCAAACAGGGTCACAATCGTGCGCGTGATTGCACACAACGTTCCATTCAATGTCGCAATCGGTTCAACACCATTTTCACCACGTGCACGAATACGCAAACGACGTGATTGGAAAGTTGTGCAATTAGAAGTTGACGTCACCTCGCGGTAACGCTCCTGAGAAGGAACCCACGCTTCACAGTCGAACTTACGCGCAGCACTCGAACCAAGATCGCCAGTAGCCACATCAATAACACGGTACGGAATTTCCAGAGCTTGCAAAAACTCTTCTTCAAAAGCAAGCAAGCGTGCATGTTCAGCAACTGCTTCATCAACTGGGCAGAATGAAAACATTTCAACCTTGTCGAACCAGTGCACACGGAAAATTCCACGTGTATCTTTTCCGTGACTGCCAGCTTCACGACGGTAGCAAGGTGAGAATCCCACATAGCGTTTCGGCAATGCGCCTTCCAGAATTTCGTCCATGTGATACGCGGCAAGAGGTACTTCAGCAGTTCCCACCAAATACATGTCATCGGCTTCGAGGCGGTAAACATTCTCCGCAGCCTGGCCTAGGAAACCAGTGCCTTCCATCGCAGCAGGCTTCACAAGCGCCGGCGGAATCATCGGCATGAAACCATTTGCTTGGGCTGTGGTCATGGCAAGTTGCACAAGTGCAAGTTCCAACATTGCACCAGGACCAGTCAAGTAATAGAAACGACTGCCACTAACTTTTGCACCGCGCTCGATGTCAATCGCACCGATCAGTTCACCAATCTCAACGTGATCGCGGACAGTAATTCCTTCAGCAGCAAAATCACGCTTTGTACCGACTTCGCGCAACACAACAAAGTCATCTTCGCCACCAACCGGCGCATCCGTGTCAACAACATTTGAAAGGCCCAACACCAGCACTTCAAGTTTTTCGTCAGCATCACGAAGAGTGGCTTCCGCGGCCTTGACCTGCTCGGCCAAAATTTTTGTCTCAGCTAAAAGTGCTTGCTTTTCGTCACCCTGAGCCTTGGCAACAAGTGCACCCTTAGCCTTTTGGTCAGCGCGAACAGCTTCAAACTCGCCTACAACGGTGCGGCGATGGGCATCCGCGGCCACAACATCGTCAACCAACGATTCTGACTCACCACGGGCAGCCTGGGAACGCTTAACGGCATCGGGATCTTGGCGCAAAGTGGCGAGGTCAATCATGCATTAAGCCTAGACCTTCTTGAAGTTTGTTTGAAATACACCTTTGAGCGATACCATTCAGACTGCAGTATTCACGCTATGCACAATTGGAGATTGTTCATTGGACATGAATTGGTTGACGCCTAAGGCGCAGGCCCGCCCCGCGGGAAACAAAGGTTGGGGCAGTTTTGCCATAGAACCAATTCGTAAAGGTGAAACGGTTGGCGGATTCGGCGGGTGGACTGTTCCCCGCGCCGTATTGGCAACCATGAATCTTGAGCGCCAACACCGGGCAATCCAGGTCGATGACGATCTGTACCTTGTGTCACAGGACGAACGTGAACCTGGCGATTGCTTCAACCATTCTTGTGAGCCAAGTTGCGGCCTGATGGGCGCGACCATCTTGAAAGCCCGCCGCGACATTGCGATTGGCGAAGAACTTACTTTTGACTACGCCACATGCGATGACACTGATTATGACGAGTTTCAGTGTGGCTGTGGGAATTCTGAGTGCCGCGGAACTGTCACTGGGAAAGATTGGCAGCTGGCCGAGTTGCATAAAAAGTACGACGGTGAGTTTTCACCTTATTTAGCGCGACGTATCGCGGCTGAATACCAAGCCTGATTTCTGACCTCTTTATTCACTATTTAATGCATGCTTGGGTGCTGAATTTTTGGTACAGCGATTTTTCGCGTAATCTTGCAGAGTTCGATTTATCGAATGTGGCGAGGTGGCAGAGCGGCCGAATGCGGGCGCCTTGAAAGCGTCTGAGGTGTTAAAGCCTCCGGGGGTTCAAATCCCTCCCTCGCCGCGTAAACGGAAAACCCCCGCCTAAGCGGGGGTTTTTTGTTTACTGCGATGTGAGGTGGGATTTGAGGAAAACTTCTCGCGAATAGCGAGGAGTTTGGAGTCCCTCCCTCGCCTCTACTACTAATCCTGGCGCCAGACCGGACGCGTTAAGCAGGTTGGTCCACCTTCACCACGGTTTGTTTGTGCTGATGGGTAGGTGTGTACTTCGACACCGGCGTCGCGGAGTCTTTGTGCGGTTACCGGGTTGGCATCTGGCATAACAACAACGCCTGGTCGAATGGTCAGCACATTACATCCGAGTGTGAGGTATTCGTCGGCAGGTACTGACACAAATTTGATTCCGCGCGATTGCAACTCTTGTAGCAATGTCACAGGTGCTTCAGGTTCGTAAACAACTGCAAGGTCTTCGCGCACTGGTGACACAACACTCATGAGGTGCAGGCAGAACTCGGGTCCGAGCGCGTGTGGCATGTGGAAGACCTTGGTGTCGATTCCGTGTTCAGCAAAGATTGCGCGTAGTTGCTTTTCGCCTTCTTCGTTTGTGCGGTAGGTGCGACCGAGTGCAACTGTGTGATCGTCGAGCCAGAACATGTCGCCTGCGTCTGCGGTTGCTCCGCCGGTAAGTGCTGCGATTGTTGGCACGCCGATTGCCGCGAGATCACCGGCAAGTAGTTCTGGTTCTTTTTTGCGTGCTTCTTTGGCGCCTTGCAGTTGGATGGTCCCGGCTGGAATAACAAAGGCTGGGTCATAGACGAAGCATGCGTCGGGTTGACCAGGTGCTTCGGGCAGGATGTCGACTTCTGATCCAAGTTCTTGGAGTTTGGCGACGAATGTTGCGTGGTCTGCAAGTAGCTGATCCATGTCGAGAAGTTCGGGGGCGCCGAGCCAGTGTGCGGCGGCGTAGTCGGCGTCGCGGGTTGGCGGACGCACAGCTACGCGTCGAAGGTTTGCAATTGAGGACGAGACACCAAATGAGGACATGGCTCAATCTTGGTGGGTTGAGGTGCCTGTGACCAAACTGGGGATTTTCGCCAAATTTGGGGATTGCGGGTAATCTTTAGGAGCGTTGGAGACGTCGCATAGTCCGGTCGAGTGCGCCTCACTGCTAATGAGGTATGGGGTAACCCATCGGAGGTTCAAATCCTCTCGTCTCCGCAGATGAAAATGCTCCACCCTGTTGGGTGGGGCATTTTTATTTGTGCGGAAGACGAATTGTGAGGATTTGGGAGGAGCTTGCGTGAGCAAGCGACGGTTCCTCTCGTCTCCGCAGCCGATTGCGTGATTCGCATGAATCACTGAAATCGGAATGAAAATCAGATGACTTCATTTGTACCTCGCCCTTTTGGGCGGGGTCTTTTGTCTGTTCGGAATATGACGAGGGAGGATTTGGGAAGAGTTCGCACGAATAGTGCGAACGATGGTTCCTCTCGTCTCCGCAGCCGATTGCGTGATTCGCATGAATCACTGAAATCGGAATGAAAATCAGAAGGTTCCTCTCGACTCTGCTTACCTACGGCTTAACTAAACGGAGCTCGCTCATCAAGCTTGATAGACAACCGGCCAGCTGTTCGCCAGGCACGTGCGGTGAGGTCTTTGTCTTCTTCGGTAACAAGATTGCCCATGACTCGCAGTGCGACTTTCATGAGCGTTCGTGATCTCATTCCAATTGGTCCTGCTTTCGGCAGCAATCCCGGCACGGTGAGCAGCCCAGCAAGTCGACGGGCAATCGAGAACGCTAAACCGTAATGTTCACGCAGTTCATTTGGCCACGCTTGTGAAAAATCAGTTTCGCTCTGAATCATCTCGGCAGCAAGGCGACCTGTTTCTAGTCCGTAGTCGATACCTTCACCGTTGAGTGGGTTCACACATCCGGCTGCATCACCGATGAACATGAAGTTTGTGCCAGCGACGCCACTGACGGCACCACCCATGGGCAGCATTGCCGACCATGGCAAACGTAGGTCACCACTAAGTTTCCATTCGCTGCGTTGCAGATCGGTGTATTGCGACATCAATTGCCGCAGGTTCAAATCGGCAGGTCGCTTATTTGTGGCAAGCGTCCCGACGCCGATATTTACTTCGTCGGTCCCAAGCGGAAATATCCAACCGTAGCCGGAAAGAACTTCATTGTCAGCACCACGTAGTTCAAGGTGCGAAGAAATCCACGGATCATCTGAACGTTCACTGGTGATGTAGGCACGGGCAGCAACGCCGTACGCAGTGTCTCGATGCCATTCACGTTTCAACTTGCGACCAAGTTGTGAGCGCACACCGTCCGCGATGATGACATGTTGCGCGCGGTACTCAATTACTTCGTTACCACGATGAGTAACTACGGATTCAATCGCACCGCCATTCATCACAACATCGGTGGCAGTCACACCTTCATGAACATCGACACCAGAATCTTTTGCAACCTGCAAAATTCGATTGTCTAACTCGACGCGAGGTACAGCACTTCCGTACTTAGGCAACGACGGACCATTCCACGGCAGCAAAAGTTCTTGACCAAAACCAGCCGCGCGAAGACCTAAGTTTTTGGGCTTATCGGCAAGCCACTCACCTAATCCGAGCTTGGTCAGTTCGTGGATTGCCCGGGGGGTTAAACCATCACCACAGGCCTTGTCGCGTGGGAAAACTTCTTTATCAATCAAAATGACTTTTTTACCTGAACGCGCAGCCCATGCCGCAGCCGATGAGCCCGAAGGGCCACCACCCACAACAAGAACATCACTAGTAAAAGAAGTCACTCTTCTATTCTCGCGCAGTTCATGGGCCCACGCACACTCGTATTTCGGTGTCTAAACGACGCCGCAGTGCTCATTCGATTCGGTGCCTACACAACGCCGCAGTGCTTACTTGATTTGGAGTTGCCTAAACAACTCCAAATAAACGATCGCCTGCGTCACCCAGACCAGGCACAATGTAGCCCTTTTCATTTAGGCGCTCATCGATAGCTGCTGTGACGATCGTGACATCGGCATCGCGACCAACAAGTGCTTTCTCAACTGCGGCGACACCTTCGGGTGCTGACAACAAACAGATTGCGACGATTCGATTCGCACCACGGGACAACATCAATTCAATTGCAGCTATCAACGTGCCACCAGTAGCCAGCATCGGATCTAGTAGAAAAACTTCACGTCCGCGCAAGTCGCCAGGAATGCGATCGGCATACGTTGACGGTTCGAGAGTGTCATGGTCGCGAACCATGCCAAGGAATCCAACTTCAGCAGTCGGCAAGAGACGTGACATCCCTTCAAGCATTCCAAGTCCCGCACGCAGGATTGGAATGATCACTGGCGTCGGGTTGGATAACTTAACTCCTTGGGCCTTCGCCACCGGCGTCTGCACTGTCGTGGGTTCAACTGAAATGGTGCGAGTTGCTTCATAGGCAAGCAAGGTCACAAGCTCGTCGGCCAAACGGCGAAATGTCGGACTATCCGTATTTTCGTCGCGTAGCGCAGTCAACTTGTGGGCAATTAATGGGTGCTCAATTGTCAATGTCTTCACATGAGACACATTAGCCCCGAGTTGGTTACAACTTGGATACGGTTTGCCCAACAAGTTGCAAGTTGCCTGCAGGCACGTCGGGTGTGAGCCCTAAACTATGGGCAGGCATTGTGAATGTCGCAACGTCGCGAAGAGAGGAGCCCTCGTGTTGAAGGGTGTAAAACTCGCTTCCGTTCTGGCAGTAGCCGCTATGGCACTGACCGCATGTGGAAGCACAGCAAGTCCATCAAGCTCGGCACCAACATCGGATGTCAAGGTTGGTATGGCCTACGACCAAGACGGCAAGGGTGACGGTTCGTTCAACGACGCTGCTTACGCTGGTCTGTCAAAGGCACAAACAGATCTTGGTGTTCAAATCAAGGAAGTTAACTCGGGCGCATCAGCAACTGATGCAAGCCGTGAAGAACTTCTGACACTTCTGGCACAGGATGGCTACAACCCAGTTATCGCTGTTGGTTTCGCTTACAGCACTGCACTTGCTGCAGCTGCAACTAAGTTCCCAGATACAACCTTCGCAATCGTTGACTCTGTAGTTGACGCACCAAACGTTGGTTCACTTGTATTCGCTGCTGAGCAAGGTTCATACCTTGTCGGTGTTGTTGCTGCTTCAGCATCAAAGACCGGTCACATCGGCTTCATCGGTGGTATGGAAATTGACCTGATCAAGGCATTCGAAGCTGGTTACGACCAAGGTGCTAAGTCAGTCAACCCGAACATCGTTATTGACTCCAAGTACATGGGTGCTGCTGGCGATAACACTGCATGGAACGTTCCTGAAAAGGCTAAGGCTGCTTCAGCTGGCATGATCACAAATGGTGCTGACGTAATTTACGCAGCAGCAGGCGGTTCAGGCCTTGGTATGTTCCAGGCTGTTAAGGCTGCCGGCGCTGGCCACTGGGCAATCGGTGTAGACAGCGACCAGTACAACGTTCCTTCACTTGCTGAGTACAAGGATTTCATCCTTACTTCAGCTGAGAAGCGCGTTGACACTGCTGTTTACGACGTGATCAAGGGCGTAGTTGACGGAACACCACTAACTGGTGTCCAGAACTTCGACCTTGCCAAGGATGGCGTTGGTTACTCAACATCAAACCCAGCTGTTGATCCTTACAAGGCTGCTGCTGATAAGGCTGCTGCTGACATCAAGGCTGGAACGATCACAGTAAACACCAAGTAATAACTGAACCTACGTTCAACGGGGCTCGGGTAGGAATTTCCTACCCGAGCCCCACTTTTTGTTTCGTTTAGACGTAAGTTAAGTACCTAGAAGTGTGCCATCACAAGGAAGTGACTTTCGAGCATGAATGATTCTGCATTAGCGGTTGAACTCAAAGGAATCTGGAAAAGGTTCCCCGGTGTTATCGCCAACAGTGACATCAACCTGAGCATCGCGGCTGGAACTGTCCACGCAATCGTTGGTGAAAACGGAGCTGGCAAATCTACGCTGATGAAAATTCTCTACGGCATGCAAAAGCCTGACGAGGGAACTATCGCAATTGATGGCGAACTCAAAGAATTTGAATCGCCTTCAGATGCAATTGATGCAGGTATCGGTATGGTTCATCAGCACTTCATGTTGGCTGACAACTTCACGGTGCTAGAAAACATCATTCTTGGTAGTGAACCTCGTAAGGGTGCCAAGCTTGATTTTGACACCGCTCGCAACCAAATCAATAGCATCGCTGCAGAAAATGGTTTGGCAGTTAATCCAGACGCACTCGTTGCAGAATTGGGCGTTGGTGATCGTCAACGCATCGAAATTTTGAAGGTGCTTTACCGTGGTGCACGTGTTTTAATTCTCGATGAACCTACTGCTGTATTGGTTCCACACGAAGTTGATGAATTGTTCGATACATTGCGAGATCTCAAGCGTGAAGGCATCACCATCATGTTCATCAGCCACAAACTCGATGAAGTTCTTGCCATCGCTGACGAGATCACCGTAATTCGCCAGGGCACAACAGTGGGTTCGGTTGACACCACAAATCAAAATATTTCTGCACTTGAACTTGCCGAAATGATGGTGGGTTCTGAATTACCAACGCCGGAAACACGCGGAAACACAATTCGTGACGAAGTTGTGCTCGACGTTACGAATCTTTCAGTACATGCTGCCGGCGGTAAAGCAATCGTTGACGACATTTCTTTCACAATTCGTTCCGGCGAAATTTTGGGTATCGCTGGCGTTGAAGGTAACGGCCAAGCTGAAATTCTTGATGCACTCATGGGGCTTGTCGAGAACACTGGTGTGGTCCACTTCAAAGGCGAAGACATCAGTAATCAGTCAACTCGTTCGCGTCGCGAACTCGGGATTGGTTTTATCCCCGAGGATCGCCACCGTCAGGCCCTAATGCTCGAAGCCCCACTTTGGGAAAATCGGATGCTTGGTCACCAGACGATGGCGCCTAATTCAAAGGGTTTCCTTCTCAACATTTCTGGGGCCAAAGAAGATACCCAGCGAATTGTCAAGGAATACGACGTTCGCACGCCAAGCATTGATGTGCTGGCCAGCGCGCTATCAGGTGGAAATCAGCAAAAACTGATCGTTGGTAGGGAAATGTCAGGGTCGCCACGACTACTCATCGCTGCTCACCCAACCCGTGGCGTTGACGTCGGTGCGCAGGCCGCAATTTGGGATCACCTTCGTAATGCTCGCGAGGCCGGTTTAGCAGTACTACTTATTTCTGCCGATCTCGATGAACTCATCGGACTCAGTGACAGCATCAAAGTTTTGCTACGCGGACAATTTGTCGCCGATGCAAATCCTGCAACAGTGACACCCCAAGAACTTGGTACCGCAATGACCGGTGCTGGAAAGGTTTCAGCATGAACCTTCGTCGTTTAGGTACGAGTCTCATTGCTCCACTACTTGGAGTTGGCATTTCAATTGCGGTCACTTCCATTATTTTGATCGCTATCCATGCACAGCCACTAGCTGTGTTCGCATCAATGATTAAATACGGTGCCTCAGCACATGCAATGACTTTGATTCTGAACCTGGCAACAACCTATTTTCTGAGCGCACTTGCTGTTGCAATTGGTTTCAAAATGAATCTGTTCAACATCGGGGTCAACGGTCAGTACACACTGGGTGCAATGGCTGGTGGCGCTGTTGCGGGTTCACTTCAGTTACCGACACTTCTTTCTGTGCCGATCACTATCGCAGTTGCTATGTTCGTTGGGGCCGCCTGGGCTGGTCTTGCTGCGTGGCTTAAAGTCGCGCGCGGTGTAAGCGAAGTTATCTCGACAATCATGTTGAACTTTATTGCTACAGCAATCATTAGTTACACAATTGTACGAACTTCGGTTGGTCACGAAACAAGCTTGAATGTGCGTGGAACGGCACTCATTCCTGAATCAGGTATGTTGCGTGGTATCCCACTGCTTGATCCAAAAACTGAAATCTACGGCTTCTTCTTCATCTCAATCATCATTGGGATTCTGTACTGGTTCGTTTTGAACCGCACACGTTTTGGTTACGATCTGCGTGCTACTGGACATTCAGCAACCGCTGCTCGTACAAGTGGAATCGATGCCAAGCGCATGACAATCATTACGATGTTGATTTCGGGCGCCTTAGCTGGTTTAGTTGGGCTTCCTTACCTGCTTGGCGATGCTGGTTCCTACAACTTGAACTTCCCAACCGACTGGGGTTTCACCGGCATCGCAATCGCGCTTCTTGGGCGTAACAACCCAGTAGGAATTGCAGTTGGTGCACTTTTGTGGGCCTTCCTCGATGTGGCCAGTGGTCAACTAATTCTTGAAGGTGTTCCCCGTGAAATAACAACCATCATGCAGGGTGTCATCGTGATTGTTGTAGTGATGTCTTACGAAATTGTTCGACGCAATCAGGTCAAGAGTGAACAAAAGAATGTCGCTCGCGCCCTAGAAAAGCAGGAGGTTGCAGCATGAACATCCTGAAACAACGACGCATGTTCATGATTGCATTCAGTGCAATCACTATCTTGTCCATCACACGCACGTTTACTGACAACTCAGATTTGACTAGCGCCGACACAATTTCGCAGACACTTGGCTTTGCTGTACCGATTGGTTTAGCGGGTCTTGCTGGTATCTGGTCTGAGCGTGCTGGCGTTGTGAACATTGGCCTTGAAGGCATGATGGTGCTCGGCACATTCGGTGCTGGTTGGGCTGGATGGCAATGGGGTGCGTGGGCTGGAGTTCTTGCCGGCGTGCTTTTCGGTGCACTTGGCGGATTACTACTGGCCGTTGCCGCTATTACATTCGGTGTTGATCAAATCATCGCCGGTACGGCCGTTAACTTGCTCGCTGTGGGTCTGACAAAATTCCTTGCAATTGTGTTGTTCACCAATGCACCTGGTGGTGGTCAGGCACAGTCGCCACCTATTAAGGGAAGCATTCCCAACATCACTGTCGAAGCAATTGCGAATCCATTAATCGCATTGCATGACAAAGGAATTTTCTTTATCAGTGATGTTGCTGGATTAGTTGCAGGTTTGTTCTATCAACTCTCACTTCTCAGCGTCATCACTTTTGCACTGTTTGCAGGAACAAGTTACATCTTGTGGAAGACCCGCTTTGGTTTGCGACTGCGCAGCGCCGGTGAAAATCCTTGGGCTGCTGATTCGCTTGGTGTGAACGTTGTGAAGTACAAGTACATCGCAGTAACGTTCTCGGGTCTGCTCGCCGGACTTGGTGGCGCTTACCTTTCTATTGCATCCACGATTTATCGAAACGGCAACACTGCTGGTCGAGGCTTTATCGGTTTGGCCACCATGATCTTTGGTAACTGGCGTCCCGGCGGCACGGGTGCCGGTGCAATCATGTTTGGATACATCGACACACTGCGTCTGATTGATACCGGTAATAAGAATGTGCGCGGCCTCATTCTTCTTGGCGCCCTTGTGCTTTTCGTTATTGGTGCATACCTGATGCGAACCGGAAAGCGTTCAACCGGAACCGCATTTGCAATTCTTGGTTCGGTCATGATTGGTGCGTTCTTAGTAGCTAAGAACTTCCCACCTGAGGTTGCTCAGGTGGCTCCGTACATCACCACATTGTTGGTTCTGGCAACTGCGTCGCAGAACTTGCGTCCGCCAGCAGCCGATGGTGTGCCATTCCGCAAGGGTGAGGGTCACTGATGACAGTCGATTGGGATGCACTTCGCGCCGCTGCAACTGGCGCGATGCGCAATGCTTATGCGCCCTACTCCGACTTTCCAGTAGGTGTCGCAGCTCTTGTTGATGACGGTCGAATTATCACCGGGTGCAATGTTGAAAACGCTTCATACGGAATCGGACTTTGCGCTGAGTGTGGTCTGGTTTCAAATCTCGTCATCAGCGGTGGCGGACGACTAATTGCAGTTGCCTGTGTCGATCGGCATGGAAATGCCCTCATGCCATGCGGACGATGCCGGCAGTTGCTATGGGAACACGGCGGTGCGGAATGTCTGCTCGATTCAGTCAGCGGAATCAAAGCGATGAGTGAAATCTTGCCAGATGCCTTTGGCCCTGACGATCTAATCGAGCGCGTCTAAACATGACCACAGAGCCGTTCGCGGCCGTTGACATCATTGCCGCAAAGCGTGATCGTCAACAACTTTCACCTGAACAAATTGACTGGTTCGTCGACGCTTATGTTCGCAACGTTATAGCTGAGGAACAAATGTCAGCCATGGCAATGGCTATCCTCCTTAACGGAATGAATCGCGCTGAGATTGTTCGCTGGACTCAGGCCTACATTAATTCGGGCGAAACAATGAACTGGAACAAGCTCGGTCGTGCAACTGCTGACAAACATTCAACTGGTGGCGTCGGAGACAAAATCACTTTGCCACTGGCTCCACTTGTCGCCGCGTGCGGAGTAAGTGTTCCTCAACTCAGTGGTCGCGGACTCGGACACACCGGCGGCACTCTGGACAAACTCGAATCAATTTCAGGCTGGCGCGCAAAACTCTCACCCGCAGAAATGTTCGACGTACTTCACAACACGGGTGCAGTTATTTGCGCCGCAAGCGAATCACTGGCGCCTGCAGACCGCCGCATCTACGCACTGCGGGATGTCACTGCAACAGTCGAGTCCATCCCACTTATTTCGGCATCCATCATGAGTAAGAAGATTGCTGAGGGAACCGGCGCATTGGTACTCGATGTCAAAGTTGGCTCCGGTGCATTCATGAAGACGCCAGAGCAAGCACGCGAACTTGCCCGGACAATGGTGGACATCGGTCGCGATGCTGGCGTTGAAACCCGTGCACTCCTTACTGCGATGGACGTACCACTTGGTCGCAGTGCGGGTAACGCCGTCGAAGTGCAGGAATCGATGGATGTTCTTTCCGGTGGCGGACCAAGTGACGTTATCGAACTCACCGTGCTACTTGCTCGCGAGATGCTCGACGCTGCCGCCGCACAAGGTGCTTCACCAACTCAGGATCCAGCCGATGCGCTTGGTAACGGTTCAGCGATGGACGTCTGGCGAGCAATGATTAGCGCGCAAGGAGGCGATCTTGATGCACCCCTACCGAAGTCAAAGTTCACCCATACAGTCATTGCTGAAAGTGGTGGATACCTCACCCGCCTTGATGCTTTGGGTGTTGGAGTTGCTTCATGGCGGCTCGGCGCAGGTCGCACACGTAAAGAAGACATCATTCAAGCCGCCGCCGGCATTACATGGACTGCGACGCATGGTGAGCAAGTAGCAGCCGGACAAGAATTGTTTACCCTACATACCGACGAAGAATCACGTTTCGCCTCAGCGCTGGAATCCCTGCACAGCGCCTATTCCATTGGTGAACTATCCGAAGTTACTGAACGTTTACCGCTTGTCATTGACCGCATCGTTTAGTTCGAATTGGCCTGTCGAATTTAGACGTAGAGTTGGGTTATGCCTGAATTAATTATTGAACCAACCATGATTCCAGTGCCTGGTGGCAAAACCATCGCTGAATATGTTGGGCAAGTAAAGACTGGTGACTCTGCTGTCAGTGTCGCTGTGATGCATGCGCCGGCTGGTTGGAGCGAACCTGCACAGGCACCCGAGTTTGATGAAATCACGCTTGTAATTTCTGGCACTATCGACGTTGAACATGTTGCTGGAACAACAACAGTCAGTGCAGGTCAGGCACTGATTACCCGTTCCGGCGAACGAGTTCGTTATCTCACCCGCGAAGATGCGCACTACGTCGCCATTTGTTTGCCCGCATTCTCACCAGATCTCGTTAACCGCGAAGACGATTAATGCTTTCCGCCGACATCATTAAGCGTGTTCCTAAGGTCCTGTTACATGACCACTTAGATGGCGGAGTTCGCGTCGCCACAATTCTTGAACTTGCACACCAACAGGGATACACCGCACTTCCCTTCGATAATGAACCAGAACTTACACATTGGTTTCATACTGCTGTCCAAGGATCGCTTGAAATCTATTTAGAAACTTTTGCCCACACTGTTGGTGTGATGCAGACACCCGAAGCACTCCAGCGCGTAGCTAGTGAATGCGCACAAGATTTAGCAGCCGACGGAGTTGTTTATGCCGAGGTACGTTTTGCTCCTGAACAACATATGCAACAAGGGCTATCCCTCGAGGACATCATCGAGAACGTGCTCCTGGGATTTCAGCAAGGTGAAAGTGCTGCCCGTTCAGCTGGAAACACAATTCGTATCGGTACGTTATTGGATGCAATGCGCATGTCTGATCGGTCGATGGAAATTGCTGAACTCGTTGTGAAATATCGTGATAAGGGCGTCGTTGGTTTTGATATTGCTGGGAAAGAAGACGGTTTCCCACCTTCAGAGCACATTGAAGCTTTTGACTACCTCAGACGCGCAAATGCGCACTACACAATTCATGCTGGTGAGGCCTATGGGTTACCGAGTATCTGGGAAGCAATTCAAATTTGCGGTGCCGAACGGCTGGGCCATGGTGTGCGAATTGTCGATGACATCACCGTGAACGCTGATGGTTCTGTCACACTCGGTGACTTAGCATCCTACGTCCGTGATCGCCGTATTCCTTTGGAGCTCTGCCCAAAATCAAATGTTGATACACATGCGGCCCCGAGCATCGCAGAACATCCAATCGGACTTCTTCGTAAATTGAATTTCCGCGTCACTGTTAATACCGATAATCGACTCATGTCTGACACATCGATGACGTACGAAATGACTGAGTTGTGCAAAGCATTCGATTATGGATTGCGCGATTTAGAATGGCTCACAATTAATGCAATGAAAAGTGCCTTTATCCCATTTGATGAGCGGCTTTCAATTATTAATTCAGTGATCAAGCCGGGTTACGCGAAATTGAAATCAGAAATTGAGAGTAATTAAATATTTATTTACTGTCCTAAATATTTAATACGTTCCAGTCGCGGCAACACCATCAAGAATTGCCCGCGATGCCGAAACTCCTAAGCGTGTCGCACCAGCGGCAATAAGTTCTTGAGCAAACTCTGCGGTGCGGATTCCGCCACTAGCCTTAATTCCCAACCGTCCACCAACAGATGCCTGCATGATTTCAATTGCGCGTAACTCAGCACCACCAGCTGGATGAAAGCCTGTTGATGTTTTTACAAAATCTGCACCCGCATTTTCGGCACGACGACATGCTTCAGCAATTTGTTCGTCACTCAGTACTGCCGTTTCCAAAATGACTTTGAGTAATGCGCCAGCAGTTCCTGCACGGACTGCAGCAATATCTGATTCAACAGAATCCCAGTCGCCCATGATCACTCGTCCTGAATCGATGACCATATCGACTTCATCGGCGCCTTGTGCGACTGAGAGTTTTCCTTCGGCCGCCTTAATCGACGACTCGTGCTTACCGCTTGGGAAACCGCAAACTGTGGCAACAGCAATTCCTTGTGGCGCATGTGCGCGAGCTGTTTCAACAAACGTTGGTGACACACATACTGAGAACGTTCCTAGGTCGCCAGCTTCAATGCATAGGTCAATAACGTCTTGCACTGTTGCTTCTGGCTTCAAGAGTGTGTGATCAATCATGCGAGCAAGTGTTGAACGTTCCATGTTCTCTATTCTCCTGCCAAAAGTGGTCGTGCGTCGTGAGCCAACCCAGCCAAGGTAATCGTTGCTACTTCGCGAGCTATTGCAAGGTCAGAGCTTCTGACAACTACTTCGAGGTAGCACTTAATCTTTGGTTCAGTGCCGCTAGGGCGAATAATGACCCGGCCCTTCACAACGTCACCAATACCTTTGAGATGCAACACGACTCCATCGGTCGCAGGCAACTCTGCTGTCCCCACTGCCAAATCTTCCATGCCGACAACATCCAACAGGCCCATTTCGGCTGGCGGATTTGCTCGCACATTGGCCATGACAGTTGCCAATTGATCTAAATCTGTTACCCGAACTGAAATCTGTTCGGTGGTATGAACACCAAATTGACTGTCTAGTTCATCAAGAATGTCCCACGGCGTTCGGTTTGTGCTTTTCAAGAAAGCCATAAACTCCATGAAGTACGCTGCTGCCGAAATACCGTCTTTGTCCCCCACGCTTTCAGGATTTACACAATAACCAAGAGCTTCTTCGTATCCGTAAATCAGATCAGGAACGCGTGATACCCATTTAAAGCCAGTGAGTGTGTGGGCGTAATTCAATCCGGCCGACTTCGCCAGGGGTTCGAGCATAAGCGACGACACAATTGAGTTTGCAAAAGTGCCTTGCAAGGGCTTCCCAGAAAGTCGTGTCCGTTCAATGATCCACCATGCAAGAAGCACACCTACTTGATCACCACGCAATGCCTGCCATGTTCCGTTTGGCTTGGGCAAAGCAATAGCTAGGCGGTCTGCATCAGGATCGTTAGCGAGTAATACATCGGCGTGCGTTTCCGTTGCTAATTCAATAGCAAGGTCGAGGGCACCCTTTTCTTCAGGATTCGGAAACGCAACTGTTGGAAAATCTGGATCTGGATCGCGCTGTTCAGAAACTGCTACTGGCTCTGAAAAACCTGCTCGAGCAAAAACGCCTTTGAGCGCAAGCCAACCAACGCCATGCATCGCGGTGTACACACTTGTGATCGATGATCGATCTGCTTGACTGACCGGCCCATCAAGTACGAGTTGTGCAATTGTTTCGATATAACGTTGTCCAATATTGTCTGAAAGTGTTTCAACGCTTGTTCCACGTACGACAGCACGTACATCAGTTACTTCACGAATGCGCACCGAGATTTCAATATCGGCTGGCGGAACAATTTGCCGACCATCACCTAAATAAACTTTGTAACCGTTATCTTGCGGTGGATTATGACTTGCTGTCACCATCACACCTGCACACGCATTCAATTGGCGAATCGAATTAGCTAGAACTGGCGTGGGCACCACGTGCGGAAACATCTTTGGTTGAAATCCAGCTCCGGCCATAACTTCTGCGGTATCCCGTGCAAACACTTCGCTGTTGTGCCGTGCATCGAATCCGATAGTGACGCACTTACCGTGATGTCCTGTATCAATCAGATACTGTGCGAGTCCAGCAGCGGCCTGAATGACTACAACACGATTCATTCGATTTGGACCGGCACCAAGTTTGCCGCGCAATCCTGCCGTCCCAAATTCCAGCGGTGCTCGGAATGCATCGCGTAACTCAAGTAGCGCAGCGCCGTCATGTTCAGCCGCATCGCGCAATTTTTCAAGCTCCTTCCGCGTGCTGTCATCCGGGTCCTGCGCAAGCCAATTGGAAATCTGCTTTGTCAATAACTCGTCCATTTGCAGGGTCTCAATTCACGAATACACCGGATGTGGCTGCTTAAGTCTTAAAGCAATTCTAGGTTCTGGTTGACGCGTGCATGCCAGCGAAGACGCTAATTCAGCAGCGTCATCCACAACGCACCAAAGAGAGCCGCACAAAGCAGAACTGGCACAGTACCTCTCTTGCCCACAGTAAGCGCGGCAAGTGCAATTGGTATGACGACAAATTGCCACGATTCATTTAGCCCTCTAGATAGCAAAAATGCTGAACCAAGAATTGAACCTATCGCAACGGGACTTGCACCATCAATAAAGGCGCGGACGCGTGCATTTTGCAGCATCTCTTCAAAGCGTGACGCACCAACAAGGATAAAAATAAACGATGGCGAAAACGCTACAACAGCTGCAAATAAAGCTCCAGCAAATCCAGCAGCCGCAAAACCAATGACAGACACAGTTTGCACAACTGGTCCGGGAGTTACTTGTCCAAGCGCAACTGCAGTAAGGAATTGGGATTGAGTTAACCAATGATATTTGGTAACCGCATCGAATTGCATCAAAGGAATGATGACAAATCCCCCGCCGTAGGAGAGGGCTCCGACCTTAAATGCAACCCAAACAACTGACGAGGCAATACCGGATCCCATAAGAAGTGATTTGGGCACGAACGCAATACTCAATACTCCGGGCGATGAACCGCGATGTCGCAGGTACATTTCGATAAAACCACAGACAATGAGAGCGAGCACAATCCAGCTGCCCAGTGTTGCTAGGGCAAAAAGTCCTATAGCAACATAAAGAGCCCATCGAACTTTATTGTCACTTCGACTACGGCTCGTGGGCAGTAGCGACCAACCTGCAGTCCATGCAACCGCAGGTATAGCTGCACTGGCGCCTAGCCCTGCGCCCACAATCCACGTTGGAGCGTGAGTTGCTAGGAAGAAATGTGCCAGGGTCACGATGGCTACTAAGCCCGGAAGAATGAACGCCAGTCCACCGACTAACGCACCAAGTCGACCACGTTGTTTCCACGCCAAATAAATTGCAAGTTGTGTTGACGCTGGTCCTGGCAGCAAATTGACAGCCGCTACCGCATCTTCGAATTCGCTTTCACTAATCCATTTGCGCTCATTGACGCACAGGTCACGAAACATTCTTATATGTGCTGGCGGTCCCCCAAAACCTAAACATCCGACACGACCCCAGTCACGCACAATGACGGGTAACGACGGACTCTGCTCGATAGACACCGACTACCTAATTTCTACTCGTAACATTCACAGCGCAACACGTCATTGCTTACCAACTTACATCTTAGATTCGTGGTTAAGGTGGTTTAGTCATTCACCACAGATTGGGAATTCCTATGTCGAATCTCGACCCAAAATATAAATTGCAATGGACGCAAGAGTTTGATGAGACTGCCGGAACGGCACCCGATCAGACTTTCTGGAATTACGATCATGGGACTGGACATGACGGTTGGGGCAACCAGGAACATGAGTATTACGTAGACACTCAGGCTGCCACTGACGGCAACGGCAATCTATTAATCACCGCAGATCGCATCACCGCAGATCGCGCACATGAATTTGCAGATCCGCGAGTTGAGTTTGTAAGTTCGCGATTACTTACCCACAAGAAAGTTAGTTTTCAATACGGCCGTATTGAGGCCAGCATTAAAACTCCAGTCGGCCAAGGCACGTGGCCGGCACTGTGGATGTTAGGTAATCAATTTGAGAACATCGGCTGGCCACAATGCGGAGAAATCGACATTCTCGAAGTG
>Ga0114964_10001329_pt1 | contig 18043 bp, 33 predicted proteins | sample C_131016_MF_Meta_FD_92638 | JGI IMG/M metagenome (GOLD analysis project Ga0114964, IMG submission 92638) | Freshwater microbial communities from Lake Croche, Canada to study carbon cycling - C_131016_MF_MetaG | ecosystem: Environmental > Aquatic > Freshwater > Lake | place: Lake Croche, Canada... | reverse complement strand
TCAAATGAACTCATGTACTGAAAATCATCTACTACAATAGTGTTGATTTCAGGACGTTTGTCATTTACATATTTCAAAGCAGCTTCTATACTTTCTGGATTAGCTTTCTCAAATAAATTACCTGTTGGATTTTCTTTCGTCCAGGTAACATACTTGCTTTTCCAGCCTTTGAATGGTAAAGGCTTGTTAGCCACATTGATGATAAATGTTTCTTTAGGATTTAAACCTTCAATACTAGTGGATTTACCACTCCCAGATTCTGCAATAATTAAAATTCCTGTTGCCATATATACTATTTACGTTTTACTAATTCATTTAACCAAGGTTTTGTACTCACTGGCAACCCAGAATGTATTGCAAAATAATCTCTTATAGTCATTTCACTATAAGGAGCATCTTCAATAAGTGCTGGTGCAGGTTTTGCAGGTTTAGCTGCAGGAATTGGTGTAGGCGCTGGTAATGTAAATTCAGGTAGTGGGTTTTTGGTAAAAGGTTGTTTTACAGGAATATTACCAGTAGGCTTAACCCTTACAACTTTTTCTTTTTCCAAAACTGCATCACTACTTGTGGCAGCGCTACTTTTGCTAATAGCAACTGATTGTCTATTGATAATTCTTAGTTCTTCAATTGGAACTAAGAATTTACCATACTCGTCCATCTCATACTCATCTTCATAAAATTCTGTAGGAGCTAGTCGATACACAGTTCTATTATCATCATTTGGTTCTATATCGCTATCTATTAATTCAAAATAGAAGCCTTTCTCTCTGTTAAACTCATTAGGAAATATACCTACAACAAGTACACCATTTCTAGTGAAAACATATTTTATATTGAAATCATCGATAGGGATACCAAGATCTTCAATAAGATTTTTGTTGTATTCGCGTATTTCTTTGAGCTTTACTAATCTATAAGCTGCTTTTTCAGCTTTAGTCATTGATGCTACATTAACCATATACACATTAAAATTTTTAAAGTTCATTGCCAATTGGAGCTTGTTGTCTTCTAGTGGCTCTTGGTTGATAGCCACTAGTGTTCACTACAATTCCAGGTTCGACAGTTTCAATTAGTTTTTGTTTCTCAAATAAACCTTTCATAAAGAGAATTGGGGTGTCGCTAGTACCATTCCTAATCTTTAATAAATGTAAGAATATAGAGTCTGGTGATACTATATAACTCTTTGGTCCATAAGCAGTTATGTCAAACTTATATGGTCTTGACATAGCTAACACCATGTCGCTACCCTGAGTTAATGCATCACCACCAAAAATATCTCCAGTGTTAGGATAATTTCCTACAATACCAGGAGCTCTTCTTAGTGAATCTTCTATGGTTCTATTTAATTGAGTAACCATTAAAATAATTACAGGTAGTTCATTCTTGAGTTCAATTAGCGTATCCACTGTGTTATACAGCGTGTTCAGCTTTTCTTTCTCATCTGGAGCTTTCTTAATCAACCAACTATGATCGATGGTCACTATAAGAGGCTTGCCACCAAACTTATTATAGAAATAGTGCACTGCAGCTCTAATTTCCTTACCTGTAATAGCCTTGTTAATCTGAACACGATATACACCTTGCTTGTGCAAGTGTTTACAATCTTCACCATACTGCTGTATAAGCGTAAACTTATAATCATCTAAAGCAGCTTTGCTACTTAATACTACATTGTAATCGAGGCCAGTTTCTGCTACTATTTCTCTAGTACCATACTGCTCATTACCCATTTCGAATTGAAACTCGATGATGTTAAAATCTTGTGTAATGTTGAGTGTTTTTGATTCTCTCAACAGATTTGATATCATCATAGTTTTACCTGCGCCAGGTCTTGCTCCAATTGTTATTAAAGACCCCCATTCAAAGCCTCCAATAGTAGCTTCATTCAATCCATGCCAAGGTGTGACAAAAGATTTGATTCTACCATGTCGTCTGTCATCTATATTTCTTATCGCTTTTTGTACCACTTCCCAGTGATACTTGAACCCATATTCTCTTTCCTCTATACTCATATGAGCTCTAAGTTTTGAAGTGTAAATTTACAAATTCTTTGGCATAATACCAAAACTATTTCTATAAAAATGTAGTGTAAAAAGTCTACATTAATAATAAACTTATTGACTATAAACCAGCATAATAAGCTGAATAAACAAGTGACTAAAATAATATAAACATGTCTCATTTTATTGATTTTTTAATTCTTGAACAACATCTTTTGCTAGTTCACAATAGTCTGCCAACTTAGATACACTTTCTCTACTTACTGTATCTTTTTTAATGAAGTTGGAACTATTAGTCATAAATTCATAATTTTTTTGTTTATACTCAAAATTATAATAGTTGGCAGCTTCTAGAACATCGTCCCATGTGTATTCTGGATAATTCTTAAAGAACCATACAAACTTTTGTTTCAGCTCTCTTGTAGATTGCCTACCTGGGCCAGAAGATAGTTTCTTAGGAAAATATTCTTTATACTCTTCTATCTTGTCTATATGTTCATCTCCTAATACAGCAGTGGTAACTTTCTTCTTAGTCTTTACTAGATAAGTTTCAAATTCATCTAGTAGAGAAAGTGCCTTGTGAGTTAGGATTCCTTTATCATTAATTAGTCCTTTAATCTCACATATTGAGCGTTCAGCTGATGGATTAATCAAATCACTCGAAGGCTGGATCTTCTCTCTGCAACAATCCAAGAAATATATTTGATTGGGACTGATCTTGTGCTTTATCAGCGTCATCCATAACTGGTGGCTCATAGTTATTTCTCATTTTATTAAGTATGGTAAAATATTTACGTTTGAATAAGTTATCTGTATCATACAAATTATTAAATGTGTTTACATTATGAATAATTGTAGTATGATCCCTAAAGAGATAATGAGCTATTGCGCTAAACGTATACCCCATATATCGTGCAATATGACAAAATATACAACGTAACTCCACCAATGTTCTATATCTAGACTTAGAAGTTAGTTTAATAGTTTTACCATGTATTACAGGTAATTCTTCATCAAAATAACTTGCTAATTTAGCTAGTGTCATAGGTGGTGGCCCACCTGCATTATCCATAATGTCAGTGAGCACTGTGGGTTTATAGCCCACTTTTTCATAAAACTTATTTACAAATTCTTCAATAAGTTGATTTTCGATCTTTTTTTTATATTCTTCTTCTGTCATAATTTTTAGGTTGTTAACTTAAAAAAATGTATATTATAATTGTAGAGAAAGGGGTGTCAAATTTAAAGCATTTCTATCATTCTACACTAATTTATTTATGTAAAAATGTTTAATTTCTTAAAAATGGCTTTACCATCTGCTGACAAAGTAAAAATTTGGTTATTTCCATCACTAGTTAGTATTCTTGGTTTATTGATTTGGAGTGATCTTCAGACAATTAAGACTACATTAGCTACTGCAGTGATACAAACTACCACTGACAAAGCTAATATAACCAATCTTCAGAATAGAGTGGATAGACTTGAAGCTGCAGTGTATAAACAGCCTAGACTTGTTAAAAATAATGAACATATTCCAGGTGAACCTCCTAAAGATACAGCACCTATATTTACTAAAATCATAGCTACCAAACCTGAAGAAAGGGATGTTGTAGCTAAAATCATACATAGAACAACACTTTAAACTTACCACTATGCCCAATAATTTAGGATTTGTAGAAAAAGTAAACTGGCTTTATAAAAAAGTAAAGCTATTACTTGTTACAACATATATTTCTCAACAGGGATCTTTTGAGGATTATACAACGCAAGCAAGTGCTGGAACTACATCTGTTAATATAGCTACGTTTAATACAACTTCTATATCAAATGGTATATCAATTGTATCTAATTCTCAAATAACGTACACTAAACATGGAACGTATCTTATCAACTTTCTTGGTCAGTTTTTCTTTACAGGTGGAGCTAGTAACTATAACATCACTGTTTGGTATAGAAAAAATGGAGTAGATGTACCAGGATCTTCTTATACTTTTACAACAACTGGAGCTCAAAACAACCAAACATTAGCCAATTTAGAAGATATTATCACTGTAAATGCTGGTGACTATATTCAAATATGTTGGTGGGCTGCAGCTGCTGGAGTATCTCTTACACCTACAGTCGCTGGAACAAATCCTGTAACACCTGCATCAGCAAGTGCTAATACAAATACTTGGAGAATTGGATAATAACCTTTAAAAATTTACAACTATGCAATTTGGACCACAACATTACTGGACCCCAACCCCAAAGAAAATAAGACAAATAGCTGACTCAGTGTTAGCTGGTGTAGTATTTGCTGGATCCACTGCTTCACTTAATGGTCATCCCATAGTAGGTACAGTGATATTTGTTATTGGAGTAGTAGCTAAAATAGTTTCTAACTTCTTCAGCGAAGAACCTGCTCCACCACAAGCTTAATTTATGAATAAACAAAACCTTCCATACATAGTAATTATCATCTTGATGCTAATCATCTTCTTCCAGAAGACTGGTTGCAGATACAGCCATGATAAACCTGGTGTTACTATAGATACTCTGGTGAAACATGATACTTCATACATAGAAGTTCATGATACAACCAAAGGAAAAACTATACATCTTCCTGGTAAAGTGGATACAGCCTGGAGACATGATAGTTTCTATCAAGCCAGTGCTGATTATGACACTCTACTGAAGCAGTATGATGAGCTGGGTGATAAATACTTTAGACTGCAGACATATAAAACCAAGTTTCCTATAAAGAAATATGGATACATCACTGTTTATGATACAGTGTTATGTAATAGTCTTAGAGCTACAACAGCTATAGATAGTCTTAAAATACCTGAAATCCATGATACATTTACAATAACTAAAACTATCCATGATCTCCCTAAACGACAGCTTTATATTGGTGGTGGCTTGTTTACTAGCAAGTCTGATCCACTTAGCGCTGCTCAGGTGGGCCTTATCTATAAGGATAAACATGATCAGGTTTTTACTTTTAGTGTTTTGTATAATGGTGTTGTTCATTATGGTGTGTCTTATTATTGGAAATTTAAACTTAAACATTAATGAACTGGAAAGACTTTGGTATTAACCTAGCTGATGGTGTAGCTTCTTTTGTAGGAAGCTGGACTTTTATAATCTGGCAGACAGTGATCCTCATCATATGGGGAGCTGTAAATATTTTACACTTTAGCAACTTTGATCCATATCCTTTCATTCTGATGAACTTATTATTATCATCTCAGGCAGCTTATGCCACCCCAATGATTCTAATGAGTTCCAATAGACAAGCTATTAAAGATAGAGAAGAACTACTTAAAGATCTTAAAGTGGATCAAGAGTCCAAAGAAATACTGCAGAGTATAATGGTGCTGCTGATTAAGCTTGAAGAAGATCTTGCTTTAGATAGACAAGCTATCAAAGAGCATGCTGAAATACTTGCTGAGATTAAGAAAATCAAAAAAACTAGTAAATCCCATGGCTAATTTTGAACTATACTTCCCAAAAGAAATAGCATTTGAAGGTGATAAGTATGAGAATGTTCCAGGCGACACTGGAGGTTGCACTAAGTTTGGCCTTACACTAGATGATCTTAAAGAATTTCACATTGATGTAGACCATAATGGTTTATTTGATTGTAATGATGTTAAGCTTCTTTCTAGAGAGCATGCTCATGACGTATTAAAGAAACTTTACTGGGATTACTTTAGAGCTGATGAAATACCTGAACAAAGCTTAGCTGAATTCATAGTGGATTCAGGACTAAACCAAGGACGAGTGCTAATAGTAAAATATGTTCAACATATCATTGGTGTTGATGTAGATGGTCATTATGGACCTAAAACTTTTCAATACCTATTAGACAGAACAAAAGAAGATAATGGTAAAACAGCTTTCAACGCTCTATATGCAAGAAGACTTGAAAGATACAAAGCTATTGTAGCCAACAACCCTTCACAAAATAAATTTTATGCAGGATGGGTAAACCGTCTTAACTCAATTAAATACTCATAAACCATGGCAAAAACAACAGGAACATCAACAAAAATCACATTTGGTACTAGAAAAGGTGGAAAGGCTAAGAAATCTTCTGGCCCTAAAGATAAAAAAGTATCAAAGTATGTAGGTCAAGGTAAATAACCATATCCCCAACATAAACCCTTGTAGATTTCAATCCTACCCTCTACAAGAACAAAAATTAGGCCCTATTTTACTAGGGCCTTTTTTATGTTTATACAGAGCCATTTTTGCCAACATTATGTATTTTAACACCATCAAATACAACTACTTGACTTTTTTTAGAATACTGTTCTATTACATCAGGCTTAAAGTGATGAAATGATGCTCCTTCCACACCAATAAAATATGCTTTATCACAATAAGTGTGACAACCATCTTCTGCATCAGTGATTAGAATTGCATTAACATCTTCTTTTTGTACATTATAAATAGCTGCATTAATACTTGTACCACCATCTGGTCTAAGCATAGAAATAGAAAATATATCATTTTTGATTTTTTTAACTTTAGCATTAAAAACAAATACGTTATTTAACATATCATATTGTTTTAGTTTTGCTGCAAAAGCTTTACAAAAATCAAGTTTACTAATATGATCTCCATTTAAATTTCTTGTACCACAGCCACTACTCATACTACCAGAAATATCGATATATAGATCAATCTTACCAATAGCTTTGGTATTCTTAACCACTATATCTTCCATGAATGCTTTTCTAATTCTAGGATGTAACAATTCATATTCTTCTAAACCAGCTACATTATCTGAGTTAAATAAATCTTCATAGATGGTTTCTTTCTTGGCGCTGAAGTAGCTCACTGAATTATCAAGAAGTTTCTTAATCTTATCTTTAAGAGGTCCCATAGAAAGATTAATCTTTTCTAATTTAGCCACTGTATCTCTAAGAAAGTTTGGATTAAGTTTAGATGCTTCACCACTGTTTTCAGCATTAACAAACATTTCTTCCTGCATTTCATCAGACATTGTTTCATCTAATTTCTGGCAGGTTTCTTGTGCTTGTTGTATTGCATCTTCAAGCATTTGTTTTCCAATTTTGTTTGAGAACATTTTATCAAAAGCATCACTAGGGTCATTTCCTCCTTGCTCACCATTCATTCCACTTTGCATATCATTAGACGTATCTGGATCAATATAATCCATCATAGTCATACGTGTAATAAAATATCCTAATACATTACGTGCAAATACAGCAGATTTAAGATTTGAAGTGTTAGACATCACTTTTCCTACAGGATTATTAGATGTTTCTAATATCTTGTATTTAATAGCATTTTTATCTGTTCTCTCTTCAAAATCCAATTCGCCAATATTATTGTAGTACATTTTGAATATGTCTTTACCAATATGCTTTGGAAACTTTTTGTAGTTTTCTTTGAATTTCTCAAAAAACTTTGAGCTATCTGGTTGTTTATCACTGTCAAGTTTTTTAAATTCAGTAGTTTTAACAAACTTTTGATAGTTTTCAGTACCTACTTTAGGATCATTCATATAAACATCAAATATGGATTGAAGCCTATAGTCATCTATATAATGCAGGTAGGGTTTGATAAGATCTGGTTTTTTATAAAAATCAATTTTACCAAATAAACCACCACCTTCATCTTTTGCTTTATAGTGAGTTTCAATTTCACCTTTCTTTACTTTTTCAAGAATGGTATATACATTCTTAAGTTGTTTGGGACTTGCCATAATGTTCCATATTTATTTAATTCTTCTTTTAATGAGTCTAGGGTAAAAAAACCAGGAGTGTAGATAGCTCTATTCTCCTGGTTTATTTTTTTCCATAGACCCTCACCTAAAAAGGGAGATCATACGGTAATTTTTGAGTTACATCTCCTTCTAACACACTATCAAAATCTTCAGGCATGTCTTCAGCAGAATATGCTGGATGAGCATTTAGAATATATTGCATAGTAGATTCAATTTCAGATATTTGATCTTCATCAATCATATCTCTACTAGCATAAGTGTTAACTAATCCTTCGATTTCTGCTACAGCAAGTTCTAATGTTTCTCTATTTTGATGAGAATGTAACATTTCCACTTTTTGCATTATAGCTTTCACTTCTGGTGACATCAACTTGTTCAGCAATTCTGAACCAGCGTTTTGACCAATCATGATGTTTGCAGTTTTAACCAATGCTTTGTCAATACTAATATCCCATACAAAACTTACTGCTTTAGATAGTTTAGGCACAAAAGTTAAAGTTCTATCGCTTGAGTGAGTATAACCAACTTCTAAATACTTATCTAATTTCTTAAATGGAATATCTATGCTATTGATTTCTTGGTTGTTTGGTACACCAATGTTAAACTTCTCACGATAGTCACGTGCTCCTTTAGCATAATACTTACTAATATCACCTGCAGATACACGATTCACAGTCATTTTTAAGATAAATCTATCCCAGAATGGACTATCTGCTTCATCTTTAGGAATCTCATTACAAGTGGCAACAAATAGTTTCCATTTACATGGAACTTTGTGTTTACCATTGAATAAGAATCGCTCATTCATAACACCCAACATAGCATTACGAATAGCTGAAGAAGCTTTATCCACCTCATTAATCACCACTATCTCTGCATCAGCAATAGGAGTGTTAAGTTCATACTTATTATCTGTAAATAACTTACCTAAATCAGGCATACCTTTAATTTCTGATGCCTTAGTGCCCTCATCAGTCTCTAAGATGTAGATCTTGTTAGCAAAATCTTCTGCTGTCATCTTACCGTCTCTATTCAACCATGCTTTGGCATATTCTATAATAGTTTTGGTTTTAGCTGTTCCAGGGTCTCCAACTAACAGCAGAGGGAGACCAGTAGCTTCTGCCAATGCTAACATTTTAAATACTTCTTCTTTGTTAATTAAAGATGTTTCTATAGTTCTTACTTCTGCAGTTGTCTTTTTAGTTATAGACTTTACTGATTTTGCCATAATGTTTACTTTTTTTGTAGTTGGTTGTGGTGTTGCCACCTCGCTGATTATCTTATGTACCCCACTTTGATGTACAGTTATTTCTGAATCATCATTTTTTAATCTATAATATGGTTGTCCACTCATAGACACAACATACTTAATAGTATATTCATTGCCTATAAGTGCTGCTGGAGCACCATAACCTTCTGCAATTATTTTTACTTTTTCGCCAGGCCCATATAAGTGGGATGTTGGCACCCATCTATGTACACCTGATTGTGTCACTTGTACTTGCCACACTCTACCATCATTACCAATCATTGCATGACCAGCTGGATATTGTGTAGCGCTTGCTGTTGGACTTGGTCTGTTTGGTAAGGCCATCGTCAATTGTTTTATTATAGGTTATTAAATGCATCAGCACCTTCTGCTGTAGTAATTTCTTGTGGACGTGTTGCATCACCAATAGCACCAAAAATATCGTCAAATACTGGGTCAGGAGTAGATGGTACAACTGTTTGTTTAGCTGGAGCAGTGATATTTGACACAATTTGCACATCTGGTTGTGCACTTTCTACTATTTGACTAACTTCTTCTTTAGTGTCATCTATAATATTAAACACTGTAATATTGGTGTCTGCGTCTTTTAATGCTGGATGTTTGCGAATAGCTTCAATTTGTTTTGTATTTGCACCATACTTAGTTTCTATATTACCATAACCTAGGTCATCTGCTTTAAACCAGGTTAATCCTTCACTTAAATCGTTCAATAACTGAGACACTGTTAAATCTACATTCTTAACTTGCATATAATTTGTTGTTTTTATTAATTTAATACTTTCATTGTTGCATATAGTATAGCTACTACAGCAGCACAATAGATGAGTGGAACTAATATATAGTCCAAATCATCAAAATCGAATTTTTGTTTTTGTTTCATCTTACCAGTTTATTTGATATGTTGATCCATTCATCATTGTTATAATCTTATTACACTCGTTGAATAAATCTTTACAATCCCAGTCAGTTTTGTTATAAGCTGCTGATGCAGGATGGCTCACTTTAATAATATGATGATTACTTTCATTTATAAAGCCTTCAAACTCCTGTGCTTGTTTACCCATTAGGACAAAAACAATTCCTGTGTTAGTAAGATTGATCATATCTATAACATACATTACAAAATCGTGCCATATACGTACATGGGAACCAGGTTGATCCACTTGGCATGTAAGAGCACTATTTAGTAATAGTACACCCTGATTAGCCCATCTTGTCAAGTTTGGATCTTGAAGAGTTGGCCATTCTTGATGCACTGTTTTTTCTATAGCTTTAAATATCTGATCTAAACTAGGTTGCACTTTCATTGTATTACTACAAGAAAAAGCTATTCCATCAGCTACACCAAATTGAAAATAAGGATCTTGTCCTATTATAACCACTTTTAATTTATCATATGGACATTCTTCAAATGCTTTAAACACTTGTTTAAGAGGAGGTGTAAATCTTTTACCTTCTTCTCTAAGTCTATATAATTCTGTCAAGATTTTATCAAAATCTGAACTTTGTATAAAGCCACGAAGCTTCTGTCCCCAACCTGATGGCTGAAGACGCTCCACTAGCTTTGTCTTTACTTCTTCAAGATTTATTTGCTCTGTCACAATACTTTATTATTTTTGTGAAAATTATTATTATGGATACTGTAACAATGGTAAAACCAGGTATACTGGAACTGCAGATAGGTTCTGGAGTTATTCGTAAATTACAAGAAGCTCTAAACTTTATAATTAAAGATTTGTCTAAAGAAGACATAGTCGAATATAGTGAGCTATTCAAGAAAGGTACAAACAGTGATGACTATCCAAAAGAATGGATGAAACATGCTCATAATCTTTCTTTCTTAATTAAAGTGTGTGAAGATGCTGCTGTAGCACAAGAACTAACCTATCAGAAAAATATAGATGCTGATTATACCAGTATAGATGATTTTCTTAAAGAAGAGGACAATTAACATCTTGTCCTATTTCCATAGTGGCTTGTATAGCAAGTGACAATTCTTCTTTCGAACAATCGCCAAATGACTTAGCTAGAAAATATTCTTTTCCTGCTACTTCTCTAACTATACATAACCCAGCTCTATCTTTAACCAAAAGCTTCATGTTTTCTACAGATTCTCCTATATGCATAGAGAGCGTCTTTAGCATTACATGAAGCTTTGCTAGTTGTGGTAATGTACCATCATCATGTGTTTCTTCATAAAAGAATTCTACAATACTACCCTCTGCAATTTTAGAAAAAAACATCTCATACTGCTTAGCTTGAGCTAAGGTGGAGAACATTAGTTTACCATTTTGTTTTATATACTTTCCTACTAGATGTTGTGGCATATGAATTCGTTTAAAAAGATTTAATAAGTGGAAGCAATTGTAATGCTTCCACGTATGTAGCTGCCCAAATTCTATAACCTTCAATCATCCATAGTTTTTTACCAGCTTCTTCCTTGATTGGTTCTGGTTCATTTACTATTTCTGGCATGATTTATAATTTTACATTGAAATATTTGATTTTTGAATCATCTAGATCTTTAAGAGCTTCTTTCACCCACTTCTCATCTATAGTGTCTTTATAACATAATATGTGAACAGTAGCTGTTTCAGTAGGATTGAGCCTCAATAATCGACCAATACGCTGGGAACTTTTGCGTTCATTACCATAAGCGTGCATAATTATACCTGCTCGAAGATTAGGTATGTTTACACCCTCATTAAGCTGAAGAACACAAGACAGCTTGTCTATAACACCCTCTTTAAAGTTTATAAGATTTTGGTGTGAATCTGGATTATTAGAATGCACTGAATGTTCACACAATTCATCTGCTTGATCCTGAGTGTTAGCAAAAATTAAACATTTATCTTCAATACCATCTAAGAGTTTTTTTACATACTCTTCTTTAGTTTTGAAATCCATCATAGCTCTCATACGCATGATAGAAGATATTTGTCGTTGTTTTACTGTGGTTGCGTCTTCCACTCTACCTGTCCAAAAGTTATAGTTTTTTCTTTCTGATGTAAAGAAAGAAGCATTTTTTACATTCACTGGTATAGTGTTAGCGCTGGATAGTTCCATCTTATGCACTATAATTCTATAGTCATTAAGAATGTCATCATCCACTGCGTTATCAGTGATATATGTATATCTAATTGGACAAAATTCTGCAACCATCTTACCTTTCTCTGAATTAGCATATCTTGGTGGTGTACCACTAAGGCCTAAAATTTTTCCAGTGTAACTTCCTAAAAATTGTGTATGGTTATTTAGTAAGTTGTGACACTCGTCTAAGATAACAATATCATAGTCATGAGGATTGTGTTTATTCAATGATATGTAGGTTGTAAAATCTACATTATCAAGAGGGATATCGAATTTATTAGCATCATTCTTCCATGTATCAAATATGGAAAGCTTTGGTGCAACAATCAATACTTTTGGCTTATACAGCTCTTTATTTTGATAATGTTGAATATACTGCAAACCTATTAAAGTTTTACCCACTCCCATTGAAATTCCTAAACCACAATGTTTAAATTTAAGCGCTATGTTTAACGCATTTTGTTGTATTTCTTCTCTCTTGTTCATAATAAAAAAGTGGCTGTTCTGGTACAGCCAAACCCCCCTGATCATCTTATTACTCATCATAAAACAGCGTCCAGTTAGTAATGCCTGTAAAAGTCAGATGAACTATATCTAAACCAACCACGAGGCAGTGGTACAAGGTGAAATGAGGACATATCTGGACGTAGGAAATAGTGAAAACTCTTTAATCAAACACTCTATTTACAGTGTTGTCAAATGGATTAAACTCCACTTGGTTATAAGATCTGTACTTTCCAGCTGTAAACACCATACGTGCATGTTCATCGTGTGTAAGTATACCCATACCTTTCAGCATGAATGTAATACCACTTTCATCTTCTTGATGTTCAATATCCATTGAACTTTCTAAGATGTGTTTGTGACCAATAATTTCTCCTTCACCAAGGACAATTCTTTTTGCTTTTTTCATTGTTATTTTATTTAAGTTTCTGAATACATTAAGTTTAAATACTGATCTTTAGTGATATGATATGGACTGACACTTTCACTTGTTTCTGATAGTTTGGCCACTATGATATCACCTTGTCTATAAATCTTTTCTGGATTACTTACATCCAGTCTTATTGTCCAGGCTATTGCTCTTACAGCATCAGGATCTCCAGTTTCATTAGGTATAACCCATCTTTGATTAATTGCTGCTTCTCTAGTTACATACAACCAATATTCTCTATTAGTTGTTGTACACCAGCATCTTACAGCAAAAACATCATCAACAGATCTTCCCCATCTATCACTTTTAAATAGTTTCTCTCCATCTATTTTATAAAGCTCATAGACATCTTCAAATTCATAGACTTCTTGGTTGTTTTGATCATCCCATTTATGTCTTTTCTTCTTAATAACTTGTTTGTCTATTTGCGTTGGTTGAAGATCTTTAAATAGTTTTTCTACACCTATGCAATCAAAGTAGGTTCTTCTAATTTCAGTGTTTTCAATAGCTAATGCTTCTTGTACTGTCACTGGAATTATATCATCCCAACACTCGCTTACAAATATACCAAAATCTTCTAAACTTTTGTGAGTTATAACATCTTTTTTAAAATCTATAAACTCTGGATATTTACTCTTCCAAAGTCTTAAAGCTTCAGATAAAGTGAAGCTATTTCTACCACCTACGATAAACGTATGTATATCATAATTAATCTTCTGACTCATCAAATAAATCTTTTAAATCTAAATAAATATCATTATTAGTGGTATTATATGTACCAATATCAATGAATTTCATAATGTATTCACGAACATCTCCTTTGTGAATGAACTCATCATAGTTTATTCTGATATTTTGCCACACTTCCCTATACTCTATATCAGAATTGCTTTTAACAAATTCATCAATTTCTTCATTAACATCTGTTCTAAGTTTTTGATTAAGTGCTTCTAAAGCTTCTTCATGTTCTTCAGTGAGAAAACCATTCTTAATAATAAATGCTGATTCAATTGTTCCTTCGTCTTCAATTTGTATTTCAAGACTATCAAACCAAATGTTATCAGGTAGTGTTAGTTTAATCTTACAACTATGTATCAAACGATCATCTTCTGAGTAGTGGTCAATTCCTACAAATGATTTAGTTTTTGGATCATATGTGGCTTCACCACTAGCAGAAAACTCTCCTGCCCAAGATCCATAATCTAATTCATCATACATCTTACTTACAAGAATGTCTGTATGTGGTTGTGCACTAGCATCTTGACCATCTATTTCAAGACTCACCCATCCTGAATCGTTCATTATGTTATCATAAAGGTTCTTTATCCTTTATTTCTGTAGTTTTATATATAGCTACAGCTCAGACTATCTCTTCTTATAATAGTGCATATATTATAAGTTCTGCTTTCGTGGAAGAATTATAGCTTCAGCAGCACCTGGTAAGCATCACTTCTAGTCGTTAGGCATTTTCTTTTATTTCTAAAAGGTTTAGCACGGGATTGTCCTTTTCACTAAGGAGTTTCCCCGTTTAACAGAATTAGGTGGCAACGATAAATTCATAATCTAAATAGTAACCATGTTTTTTATAAGCATAGTAAACATTTTTATAGTTTAAATTATATTCTTTACAAAAACTTTTAATTGAATCATAGTGTAACTTAAAAATACCCATATGTATAACAGTTATAGGTGTTTTTACAACAGGATTTTCAAAACCTGTTATTGTCATGGCTTTTTCATACTTACGTTTTAAGTGTATTATAGAATCTTCATAAAAATATTTAGCAATTTTACCTGCTAGAGTTTTAGAAAATCTTACTGTAAATACATTACCATCAGGTAGTATTGAAACATTAGTATTAAAATGTTGTTTAACATGATCTAAAAACATTTTGCAAGTTTCCTTGTTTCCAGTTAACTGTAATACTCTAGATTTATCTGTTGCTACTAAACATCCATCTCCATCAATCATACCTCTCCAAAAATGTTTATGTAGATGTTCTGGTATAGTGGATATATCTAGACAAAAATTATAAGTTTTATTTGGTACAATACCAAATACTTGTAAAGAATTAAATAATTCTACACTATAAACACAAAGTTCTATTTGAGGTTTGCATAAATAATCAGAGTTGAGATTAAAAGTTTTTTCTTCATATTTATATAAAGGTTTATCATGTTCTAAAAACTTTTGAAGCTTTAGTAAATGATATTCATCTACAATTGATAAAGTTACTTTTAATCTTTTATGTCTACTATCTACTGAACCATCAGCATAGATGAAGCCTAACCAATAAGCTTTTTCTTCAGTGTCTATTGTTTTAAAAATGTTTTGATTCATAACTATTAGGTTTATAATATAATATACAACCTTTGTAGTTATTCTCCAACTAAATAAATTATGAATTTAGAAATTATTTTTTACCACCATCCCATATTAGTTTTAACTCATGACCATCTGCAACCTGCTGATCACACCATTCTATAACTGATAATTCTTTAACTTCTTTCATAATCTAATTTTTCTTCTTTGATTTCTTTTAACATTTTTCTACCTTCACCTGGTTTAACCATCCAATTGGTTATGGTCATATTATCCAGGTAATCTTTAATGGTTGGTATCCATCCTATGTCTTCAAGCAAATGCTGCTCTCCTAACACTCTGGTTGGTATACACTTACCATCACTGTTTACAATCACTGTTCCAAATATTTGTTCACACCAGAATATACCTTCAGCATGATGTCTGAGGGCCCTGTGTCTCATATCTGGATATGATTTCTTAGTTTCATCGAAAAAATCGTGAATTTTTATATAATCTTCCCATTTGCCACCATGCTTCTTAGCTGATGACAATGAGTGGTGATAAGGATGCGACATATTAAATGGGTATTTGTATAGTGGGTATTATTATTAATACATCTCTAAGAAAATTCCATTCTTCTGTACCACCATCAAATAGATTTTGTATAGTGGTTACATTTAGTGTAACCAACTGTTTTACTTTATCTAGCAAACTTGCTTTAAACGCAGGTATAGTTGGCCTATTAAACTTGAATATAGTTTGATAAGCATGTATATCAGTATACATGTTATTGTATAAATCATTTACTAAACTATTTGCTACATCATTGGGATTTAATCCTGGTATCATCGTTTATAAAATTTACAGTTCTTAATTACCATAAGGTTGTAGAATATATGACCAGTCCAGTTGTTTTGTTCAGCTTTCTTAATCATAATGGCAAGATCTTTAACTTCTACGTTATACGTAGTTTCAAAGTCTTTCTTTTGATCTTCCCACATGTATTCTACCACTTTAGTAACACTTGCAATTGTCTTAACATTTTCAATATTCATTGTTATTCAATTTTGATTTCTACAATTTTTCCTTTTACGAGAGCATCTACAATTTCTTCTACATGTCCTCGTTGTTCATTGTTGAGCATTATAAGCTGATTATGTATATGATCAAAGCTTAATGAATCACTCATCTCTTCTTTAAAGATTAAACGAGTATTATCACCTAATTTACTGTTGATGTCACCTAATATAAAGTTGCATTTGTTTATATACCCATTGAATGTGTTTTTTAAACTACTATGGGCTGTTATTTTTACCACTTCAAAATAGTCTTTAGCTATATTGATGTGGTGTAGTGCTTTTGCTAATGAAAATATATCACTTTCAGTCATCTTCTTTTGGTTTTGGTTTATAAAATTCATCCCAGGCTTTATTCCACTCTTCATCATACTTCTTTTTGACATCTTCAGGTAGTTGTTTAAAGAAGTTATTGATAAACCAAGTATGCATGTGATAAGCAAACTGTAAATGAGTTAAATTACTTTTACAGTAGTGACCATCAGGATGCTGCTCACACATAATTGGGCTGCAGCAACCTTCTTCACCACAGCTACTGCATATTGGACAGTATGGACTATAGCTTTCTTCTTGACTTTTTAATGAGTCGCCATCTGACTCAAGACTTGGATCTACTGCCCACATAAGTTATTGTTTTACTTGTTCAACCATAGGTACTTCTGGGTGTATGATGAATTTACCATTGTCCCAATCAAAACCTTTTCTTGCATTAGCTACTCCAGTGACTTGAGTGCCACCCATTCCACCTTTGTTGTTAGGAATACAAACCATAAGCTCTGAGTTTTTCTCATGCTGTTCTATAGCATAATCAACTCGTTCTTTTAATTGCCCTAGTGTCATACCACTTCAATTAAATCCTTTGGAAAATGTCTTCTGTCTATACTACCATTAGTAGCTATCTCAAGTATTGGATAGGTGTCATCACCCACTTTCTTCACTGAGTATACTTCATAACTATCCATTATATCACTATGGATTCTGCCAGCACCAATTTGTTGTACTGCTACCACTTCAAAGATGGCTTCACTATTAGATTCATCATCATGTATAGTGCCCATCATTTGTTCTCTTGGTATGACATTCTTACTCCAACTACCATCTGGATTATACCAGTAGTGCTGATAATCAAAGTGGTTGTCTCTTACATATTTAAATTGTGGAGATTTTATTTTATCTCCTACTTTTAATACAAGCTTGTTCATAATTATTTGATATTAGTTAATAAATAGGATTGTAAAATAGATTGTTCATCTACAAATTCACTATATCCTCCTTCATCTGCATGTACTACTGCTTTTTCACTTGCTGCTTTTAATGCTGCTTCTACGTGTAATTTAGCAAAATTTATCAATACATGACGAAGTTCTTCTTCTAATACACATCCTTGTGTATCATCATATTTAACTACTAATTCAGTAGATTTTATAAACTCTTCTGCTGTTGGTATTTTAATACTCATCATCTTCAGTTGTACTATCTCCTCTTACAAGGTCTAGTTGATCACCAATTTCTTTTATTGTACCAGCTAATTGTTTAGCCAGGTTTTTAACTGCTTCTGGATCAAGAGAGCTTAACCACTCATCTTGTTTTTCTATAGGACAGTCTTCAAAGCACGTAGGCTCTCT
>Ga0114964_10001326_pt1 | contig 18070 bp, 22 predicted proteins | sample C_131016_MF_Meta_FD_92638 | JGI IMG/M metagenome (GOLD analysis project Ga0114964, IMG submission 92638) | Freshwater microbial communities from Lake Croche, Canada to study carbon cycling - C_131016_MF_MetaG | ecosystem: Environmental > Aquatic > Freshwater > Lake | place: Lake Croche, Canada... | reverse complement strand
AATCCGTATGTTCGTGAATCCATAGATGCCATCTCGTTGTCACCGACAACAAAAATGCCTTCGTCAGAAATGGACTGAATTCGCTTGATATCATTTTGGCCTGAGCGGCGGAAGGCAATCACATCACCAACTGCCACTTTGGCGTCGTAACGAATCAACAATTCGTCACCGTAACCAAGATTTGGCACCATACTCAAGCCTCGAACTATTGCTTTACCGAAGCGCAATCAAACCGCCGTTGTCCCTTCAGCACAAATTTTGGTGAATCAAAGAGTTTTTCTGTCGTGACTATTGTATCCAATAGGAAACTGCAATCCCGCCGCGGCAGTGATAAATTTGGATAGCATAGAAAAAATAATTAAGTAAAAATCACTTTATGAATTCTTTGGAGGACCATATGAAATTCTTTGCCCCAACAATCATCGTCAACGCACACTGCGATCTCCCATGCGGAGTTTACGATCCAGCACAGGCGCGTATCGAAGCGCTATCAGTAAAAGCGTGCATGGAGAAATACCACGCTTCAGAAGACGCAAACTTCAAAGCTCGCGCCATCTCAATCAAAGAGGAGCGCTCGCACATCGTCAAGGAACACCTATGGGTTCTTTGGACCGACTACTTCAAGGCTCCTCACTTTGAGAAGTACCCAGAACTGCATCAACTATTTAACGATGCAACTAAGTTAGCTGGCGCTGCGGGCACCAAGGGAACCGTTGATGTAGCGGTTGCCGATGAGTTGATCGCAAAGATCGATGACATCGCAGCAATTTTTGCTGAAACCAAAAAGGCCTAATGGAAAGATGAGCAATATCCATCTTCGGGTACCAGCCCAAGCTGAGTTTGTGGGGCTCGTTCGTAGCACCACAAACTCAGTGGTTGCTCGCACAGAACTTGGCATTGACGAGTTAGCCGATTGGTCTCTGGCTATGGACGAGGCTTTCGCCATAGTGATAAATCACAAACCAACCAGTGGAGATGTCTTAATTGACTACTCATTCGTCGGCGGTGGAATTGAAATCAAAGTTGCAGGTCCAGTTGGTAGTTCGGAAGGCGTTTTACAAAGCGATGCCTGCCGGTGGGCCTGGGCTGTTGTAACCGGTTCAGTTTCAGAAGCTAAGTCCGACATTTCTAGTGATGGCTCCATCACGTTGATTTTAAAGTCACGAGTGGTGGCGAGTGCCTGAAACAACAAGTGCGCGCGAACAAGATCATCAACTGTTCGCGCAATTCGTGGCACTTGCCGATGAAGATCCCACAAAGGCTGAGGTCCGAGATCAATTAATTTCGAGTCACCTGGCCTTGGTCGGTCATGTCGCTCGAAAGTTCGCGAATCGTGGCGAGCCACTTGATGACCTAATTCAAGTTGGCACGATCGGTCTGATTAAAGCAATAGACCGATTCGAACCAGAAAAGGGATTTGAGTTCTCTACCTTTGCCATGCCAACGATTGTTGGCGAAATAAAGCGTCACTTTCGCGATAAGACCTGGGCAGTTCGTGTGCCTCGGCGAATGCAGGAGCTTGGCGCTGCTGTTACTAAAGCCACGAATGAACTTACTCAGCAGCTAGACCGCTCACCGTCTATTCGCGAAATTGCTGCGCATCTGAAAGTTGATTTGGATGATGTGGTCGAAGCAATCAACGCAAACTCGGCCTACTCAACTGTGAGCTTGGATGCCACATTTGATCCAGATGCTCCATCTCTGGGTGACCGGTTCGGTTCAATTGACGAGGCGCTTGAAGGCGTTGAGTATCGCGAGTCGCTAAGGCCACTGCTATTGGCTCTGCCGGAGCGAGAGAAAGACATTCTGGTAATGCGATTTTTTGAAAATCGCAGTCAAACAGAAATTGCTCGGACATTGGGAATTTCACAAATGCATGTGTCAAGAATTTTGACCAACACATTAACCAAGTTGCGCTCGGAGCTACAGGGTTAACCTTTAAAATCAGTTCGCCAAAGGGCAGCTAGCGCAACCACTGAAATCACAGCGACACTAGCCCCAGCAAGATGTGCCAAGTTTCCGCTTCCGTTGAGTGGCAGGTAGGCGAACACCAATAGGGCAAATACTTGAATCATGATGAACGGAGTGCGCGTCCAAGCGCTGCGTCGCAGCAGGTGTGAACTGACTAGCGCTATAGCGCCAGCAAAGAGCATGAAGATTGTGAACAAAATGTAGGGATGCGGAGTGCTGCCCCGCACACCATTTTCATTCGTATCTTTGATTAAAACCGAAACGGCAAAGGCACCAAGGGCAATCGCCTGAGTGATCCCACAGCCAAAAGCAACTTTGTGCATGGCATTAGGTTAGCGCGATTAGGCTTGAATACATGCGAGCGCTAATGGTATTCAATCCGTTCGCTACCTCTACATCTGAATCCACGCTTAGATCCATCACATCGCAGCTGAGTCAGGCGGTTGACCTCACGGTCAAGCCGACAAAGGCGCGCGCTGATGCAATTGAATTTGGTCGGTGCGCGCAGGCCGATGGCTACGACATCGTCATTGGGTATGGCGGCGACGGAACCGTTAACGAACTAGCGAACGGTCTACTTCACGCCGGACCGAATCCATCTGGGCCGATTCTGGCAACTCTGCCGGGCGGTAACGCAAATGTTTTTGCGCGAAACCTGGCCTACTCAGCGGACCCGATGATTGCCACCGAGCAATTACTCGATGCAATAGCCATGAAGCGCACTCGCAGAGTTGGCGTTGGCTCAGTGGTCACCGATGAGTTTCAGCGTTGGTTTTTATTTAACGCAGGATTTGGCATAGATGCTGATGTTTTGGCAGCCATGGATGAACGGCGTCAGAACGGCAAACGAGCATCAGACATCACTTACACGATGATTGCAATTCGCAAAGTCCTTGCTGCCGCGAAAGAACGTAACCCCACTATTACGCTTGAGACCGACTCTGGTGAGGTTATATCGCCGTTACAGTTTGCGCTAGTGATAAATGTGGCACCTTGGATCTATCTGGGCTCAAGAGCTGTAACCCTCGCTCCAGAGGCGACTCATGAAAAGGCGCTTTCTCTCTTTGCGGCGAATAAACTCTCCATTGGCTCGCTGAGTAAAGTTGCTCGGGATGTATTCCGCGGTGCTGATGTGCAACCTAGCTCTCAGGTAACTTCATTGAGCGACCTAAGCTCACTCGCACTGAGGAGCGAATTTCCGCTTTGGCTACAAACGGATGGCGAAGTTTTGAGCCAAGTAGCAAACGTTTCAATCACTCACTCACGAGATGCTCTAACCGTATTTAGTTAACCGATGCGCGCGAATGTTTTCCTGCAAAATTTTTGCAATGCTTAAAGCGTTGATTTCATTTGAATTTTCAAGCATTTCCGGATTCACTTAAGTTTGAAAAGTGAAAAACTTTTGACCAATTTCGCTTTTGCTATTGCGACATGCCTATAACTGGGCAATGATAGAGGGGTGCTTGTGAAAATAAGCACAAAACCGCAGGAATTTCGGGCCTCCGGCCTGAAAAAACACGTTATTTTAGGCTTTTGGAGGTTCAAGTGGACTGGCGCCACAAGGCAGTCTGTCGTGAAGAGGATCCAGAACTCTTCTTTCCAATCGGAAATACCGGACCTGCGTTGCTACAAATCGAGGAAGCCAAAGCCGTTTGTCGGCGCTGCCCTGTGATTGAGCCATGTCTTAAATGGGCCCTCGAATCCGGCCAGGACTCGGGTGTCTGGGGCGGAACTAGTGAAGATGAGCGCCGCGCAATGAAGCGTCGCGCGCAACGTGCTCGCGCACGTGGCATCGAGCCAAGTCCACACATCTTTGAACCCGAAGTTTCGGCAATCTAAATTTAGATTTAACCTACGAGTGCAGCGGTAGCCGCACTGTTACTTTTGTTCCTCTAAATTCAGCAGTCTCATCCACGTGTGTGAATTCAATTGATCCGCCTAATTCTTCAGCAACCAGCGTGGTAACGATCGCCAGGCCTAATCCCCCAGCGCTGCCCAGTGGCAGATTGACGCCGGGGCCATCATCGCTAACGCTGACTTCGATTTCACCATCTAAGCGCTGTGCCTCGATTGCAATATTGACGTGATCACGACCGGCAGTTGCGTGCTCAACTGCATTTGCCACTAACTCTGCAAGTACAAGAGCAAGTGTGGTGGCGGTGTCGCTATGCAAGACGCCGAATTCGCCAGTAAAAGTGGTGTTCACTGCGTGTAGCGATGCGGTTTCAACACTAAGCGGGATGACTCGACCCACTACTTCATCAAAATCAACTGAATCTCCAGGGTTGTGCGCCAGCATGTCATGAACAATCGCAATGGTTGAAATTCGACGCCCAGCTTCAGCTAACTCAATTTGTGCCGAGACATCAGTTAACCGACGACTCTGTAAACGCAACAGCGAGGCAACGGTCTGCAGGTTGTTTTTCACTCGATGATGAATCTCGCGAATGGCTGCATCTTTGCCAAGTAGTGCCTGTTCACGACGACGAAGGTCCGTGACATCACGCATCAAGACCAGCGTGCCAGCGCCCGCTAGATTGCCGGAGGTGTTTTCGCCGGAAACTAGTGGGATCGAGCGCAGAGTTGCCGAGGATTGCTCGCCAGCAATTTCTGCAGTGGCTTGAATGCGTCCGCGAGCCACCAGGCTTAGAGTGTCATTAATTGGGACACCATGGCGATTAAGTTGCGCAACCAAATCTGCGAGCACTTGACCCTCAACATCGATTGCCACGCCAAGTCGGCGAAATGCGGAGATCGCATTTGGACTTGCAAATTCGATTGTGCCATCTTTGTCAAGGAGCAGTAGACCGTCACCGACGCGGGGAGCGCCACCGCGGCCGCCAGTTCCTTGGTCATTATGTGTGACTCTCGGGAATGCCCCGATACTCAACATTTCAAAAATTATTTGGGCAATGCGATCGTAGATAGCTTCCATCCGGCCGAATTCTGCTGGACTTGAATATCGCCCAAGGACGGCAATGGTCCTACCTAGAAATGAAATCGGAATTGCTTGCGTGATTTCGTGTTGCTGCCCTGGCTCGCCGGTCCAAATTTCACCGGTTAAAAAAGCACGGTCTAATTCAATGTGGCGACCGCGTGGCACAAAGTTTCCGGTCACATCTTTGGGGATGTGGGTTCGGGCCGTACTCGGGCGAATTTGGCCAGCAGCAACAAAGCCAGCTTCATTGAAGGTTGGTAGCCAGAGGATTAGATCAGCAAACGCCAAGTCGGCAATCATGGTCCAGTCGCTCAACAGCAACTGGAGGTGTTCTACTTCGCCTGAGGAAAGGTCGGTTCGCTCAGCAGCAATACCCGGTAATTCAGTGCTAGTTACGTTCACTCAAACAGCGTAACGCGATGGCAGATGTTATGCGTTTGGACGACGACCGTGGTTGGCTTTGTTCTTCTTACGGTCACGCTTTTTGCGGCCACGCTTGCTCATGGGAACTCCTTGATAAAAATGTCTCCCCTAAGAATAGGGCAGGTTTTCCAGTGCTACTAATCCTGAGGTAGGTCAATCTGGATTTGAGTGATAATTGCGTTGATTCTTAGGCGAAAATCCTCAGATACTGGGCCAGGACAACAAGATCGGGCCACAAGCTGTTTCATCAACACCTGCAGATCCCTTTCCGCACAACAGGTGCTGCACTCAGTCAAGTGCACTCTAATCAGCTCTTCAGAAATCACACAAGACTCTTCGTCAACATATAGGACTAGCGAGTCAATCACTTTGGTGCACGCGCTCTGATGCGATTTGCCGCCACTCATGACTCCTCCTCCTTGAGGTAGCCGTTGGCGATTGCGTAATCAGCTAGCAAGTCGCGCAGCGCCTTGCGACCGCGATGCAGTCGTGACATGACCGTTCCAACCGGTACATCCATGATTTCCGCGATCTCCTTATAGGAGAAACCTTCGACATCGGCCAAGTACACAGCGTTTCGGAAATCTTCCGGCACTGCCGAAAAGGCGTCGGAGATCACGGGGTTAGGTAGCAGATCCAGCGCTTCGGACTCGGCAGAGCGAAGCCCCCCAGAAGTGTGGCGAGCCGCATCAGCCATCTGCCAATCGGAAATTTCGTCAGTCGGATTTACTCTTGGCCCGCGTTGCGCTTTGCGGTAAATATTGATGTAGGTATTAGTCAGAATTCGGTACAACCAAGCTTTTAGATTGGTGCCCTCTTGAAATTGAGCAAATGCTCGGTAAGCCTTGATGTAGGTTTCTTGAACTAGATCTTCGGCATCCGCGGGATTACGAGTCATTCGCAATGCGCCAGCGTAAATCTGATCTAGATAAGGTAAGGCATCGCGCTCAAATCTGGCAGCTAGTTCATCAGAAACGCTCGCTGAAACAGTGCGTTCCTTGTCATCTGACGGGTCGTCAGAATTTGCAACGCTCATATAAATTGACCCTACTACTTGCTTGTCTTTGGCATCATAACTGCCGAGTCCTGTTTGCATAGCTCCAGAAAAATCGAGTGCTGCCCCTTGCTGTAACTCCCACTGAGCTTTCTGCTCTGGGGTGCAATCAACACATGGACTGGTCATGACAGATACAACCAGTTAATTGTTGAGATTATTCCGCGGGATTACCAGCCGTTAGGCTAGGGATGTGATTGATTTGTGGACTGCGCCAATGCGCACTACCCCACTAGATGCGCATGTGCGCATTCCCGGCTCGAAATCACTAACAAACCGTTGGCTGGTATTAGCGGCCCTTGCAGATGGTCCAAGCCGAATCACGCATCCCTTGGTGGCCCGAGATACTCGATTGATGGCCGAGGCGCTATCTAGCCTGGGGACTGGGATTGAATTTTCCGCAGATGCCTATGTAGTGACGCCTGGAACATTAGTTGGCCCAGCTCACATTGACTGCGGCTTGGCGGGCACAGTTATGCGCTTTGTACCGCCGGTGGCCGCCCTTGCTCAAGGTGACATCCGTTTCGATGGCGATGCCGGCGCTCGAACCCGGCCGATGCAGCGCATCATCGAATCACTGAAATCTCTTGATGTTGTTGTGGACGATGAACTTCGCGGCACGTTGCCATTTACCGTGCATGGCACTGGGCATGTGGCTGGAAATACCGTAACTCTTGACGCTTCTGCTTCCTCACAGTTTGTTAGCGCGCTGTTACTTGCCGGCGCTCGCTACGACGGTGGATTGGTTGTGGAGCACCGAGGTGGCGTACTGCCTTCCATGCCTCACATTGACATGACCATTGAGGTTCTAGCTCAAGTGGGTATTCGGGTGGACACTGAGATCGCTGATGATCGCCACGCCAAATGGACCGTGCATCCTGGAATCCCCTCGGCTTTCAATGTGACCGTCGAGCCTGACCTTTCAAATGCAGCGCCATTTGTGGCGGCCGCTCTGGCCTGTGGCGGATCGGTAACAATCCCTGATTGGCCGATGCACACCACACAGGCCGGCGACGCGCTGCGGGAACTCCTGCCCCAAATGGGTGCGAGCGTATCGCGCACTGGCGGCGACATGACATTCACTGGTGGCGAGCTACACGGGCTAGTTGCCGATCTACACGATGTAGGGGAATTGACTCCGGTGATTGCGGCGCTGTGCGCCTTGGCCGATAGTCCATCACAGTTATCGGGCATCGCGCACTTGCGCGGACATGAAACAGATCGCTTATCCGCTCTGGCCACTGAGATCAACCGTTTAGGTGGCGATGTAACTGAGACTTCCGATGGCCTGCTGATCAATCCCAGGCCACTACACGGTGGGAATTTTGCTACCTATCACGATCACCGGATGGCCATGGCTGGTGCGGTAATTGGTTTAGCTGTAGCCGAGGTAAAAATTGAAGACATTGCAACCACCGGAAAAACATTGCCAGATTTTGATGTGATGTGGCATTCATTGGTGAACATGTGAGCGATTTAGACGAAGACTCCTACGGCCCGCGCCCAAGCCGGTCCAATTCTCGTCGTCGCACTAAAGACCGTCCTGATTTTTCCGATGCAGTAATCGGCATGGTTATTGGTGTCGATCGCGGTCGAATTACCTGCGTAATTCCAGATGGCGCCCCGCATGATGAACAGACCCAAGTGGTGACCGTTAAAGCCCGGCAACTTGGACGCAAAGGTGTAGTGATTGGCGACAAAGTTCGACTAGTTGGTGACTTAACTGGCCGGCCAGACACCTTGGCGCGATTGGTTGAAGCACTGGATCGAACTACGACGCTGACTCGAACCGCCGATGATGCTGACCCGGTTGAGCGAGTAATTGTGGCTAATGCTGACCAGCTAGCGATTGTCACTGCCACAACGAATCCGGAGCCACGAATTGGTTTGATTGATCGCACACTAGTGGCTGCATTTGAAGCTGGGCTTGAGCCGATTCTAATTTTGACTAAAACCGACTTGAAGTCTGCCGATGAATTGCTCAGCAATTACAGCGGTATGGACTTGAAGTATGTACTGGTTGATCAAACAAGTAAAAACGGCATAGATCAAGTGCGAGACATACTGCTTGGCCACACCACTGTATTCATCGGACACTCTGGCGTAGGCAAATCAACCCTAGTTAACGCACTTGTGCCGACTGCGCATCGCACAACTGGCGATGTGAATGATGTAACTGGTCGCGGTAAGCACACCTCAACTTCCGCGCAAGCACTGGCACTTCCTGACGACACGGGCTGGGTAATTGATACGCCAGGACTTCGTTCATTTGGACTTGCCCATGTCAACCCCGATGCGATCATCGACAGTTTCCCGGAGTTAGTTGATGGCGCGCACGAATGTCCACGGGCATGTACGCATGTAAATAGCGATGGGATTGCGCCACCAGACTGTGCTTTAGATGAATGGGTCGCAGCTGGCAGTGCTGGGCAAGGCGGCCTGGCGCGACTTGATTCGCTGCGCCGGCTACTTTTCGCGCTTCAAGCGCCCTCGAGCTAGCTCGTAATGTTCTTCGGTTACTGAGCCAGCGAGTCGGCGCAGCACAAGGGCAATAACGGCGAAGTCATCAGTGAACCCGATACCAACAATCCAATCTGGAATCACATCGAACGGCATGATGAAGTAAGCCAGCGCCGCTCCGAGCAACGCCTTTACTTTGAGTGGAGTTTTTGGATCCCGCAAGGCGTAGTACATGGCAGTGGCTTGCGTGGCAAAAGATATTTTGCCCCCGGTGGCAGAAAGTTTGCCAGGAAAATCGCTGATGATTTTCTTTAGTGCGTCGGGATTCTTCTCTAGATACTCTGCGCTGTGCTTCACCATAGCGGCCGCTTTACTAGTGACTTTGTCTGATTTACCAAACCACCGTGCCATTGAAACTCCTGCCCCACAAAATACCGAAATTGCCAGTCAGGCACTACGGTTAAATGGTGGATGTTGATTTAACTCTTGCTCTAAAGTTAGCCGACCAGGCTGACATCATCACCATGAATCGATTTAGAGCGCTGGATCTTCGGGTAGACGCGAAGCCAGATAACACGCCAGTTACTGAGGCTGATCAGGCGGTTGAACAGCACATTCGCGAGGAATTAGCCGCGCAACGCCCGGATGATGGCGTGATTGGCGAAGAGCATGCAGATACCGGCTCCGATGCTTCACGGCAGTGGATTATTGACCCAATTGATGGAACCAAAAACTATGTGCGCGGTGTGCCGGTTTGGGCCACACTGATTGCACTTTCGGAAAATGGCACACTAAAGCTGGGCGTAGTCTCAGCACCAGCCTTAGGGCGACGCTGGTGGGCTGTGCGCGGACAGGGCGCCTTCACTAGCGATGTCGATGGGTCAATTCGAGCGATTCAAGTGTCCGATGTTTCACTGCTATCTGATGCATCACTTTCATACTCCGATGCAGTCGGCTGGACTGGCTTCGAATCTGCGTTAACTGATCTGCAACAAGAAACCTGGCGCTCGCGTGCCTATGGCGACTTCTGGTCGCACGTGATGGTGGCCGAAGGTGTCGTAGATGTTGCAGTTGAACCAGAGTTGAGTATTTGGGATATGGCAGCGTTCATTGCGATTGTGCAAGAAGCTGGCGGTACGGTAACTTCTCTAGCCGGTGGCGACGCACTAGCCGGCAAGAGTGCGGTAACCACGAACGGTGTTCTGCACGAGCAGACACTTCAAGTAATTGCGGGCGCTTAGCTTTACGCGCGCTCTAAGCGCATTGGCAAGCCACCGGCAGGCCGCAGTGTTACCGAAGCGTCTATCGGAACCTCACTGGAATGAATCGGCGTGAGTCGCCAGCGCTCTGCGATGTGACTCAAGATTTGCGCCCCTTGCATCCGAGCCATGTCCCGGCCGATACATAAGCGCGGACCAGCGCCGAATGGCAAGTAACCAAGCATGGGTGGACCATCAATAAACCGATCTGGGATGAAGGCGTCCGGCTCGGGCCAAACTTGCGGATTTCGATGCACCACCCACGGGCTGACAATCACCATGGAATCGCTGGGAATTTCGAAGCCGTCAATTGCAACGGCTTCTAGAGTGCGCCGAGTGATCACCCAGGCTGGCGGGTAAAGGCGCAAGGTTTCATCGAATACAAGTTGTGCCCGGCTTGGGTCTTTGCTGAGTAGCTCATACTCGTGTGGATTCTTGCCAAGCAGGTGCCAGCCCCAGGTTAATGCGCTCGCTATTGTTTCGTGTCCGGCCACAATGAATGTGGCTACCTCATCACGAATTTGCGTGCGAGACAGCGGTGCATCCAGAGTTGGATCCATCAACACATCCAGCATGTCGCGAATAGGCTCGCCATCGGGCAACTTCTCGGTTAAGCGCTGATCAATTATTGCGTTCACCGCTTTATCGAGCTGCTTAATTGCCCGGCGCATACCTAAGTTATTTGGCGTAGGAATCGACAGTGGAATGGGCAATGGAAAACGCGCCTTGACCACTACTCCGTGTAGTGCTCTAAGGGTTGCTGAGGTCAGCACTTCTACCTGATCGCTCAAGTCAGAGCCGAATAAAGTTGCGCCGGTTATTTCCAGTGCGACATTCATCATGGTTTGATCTATGTCAACCACTACGGAGCCATGCGCGGTTAGTTCAGTCCAGTGGGCATCTAACCTAGCGAGTGCGTCAGCCACATGTTGCCGGGCCAACGAGATCATTTCGTGGTGAAACGCTGGAGCAAGTTGCCGTCGTGAAGTTTTCCAAGTGGCAGTGTCTGCAGTTAATAAGCCTTCGCCCGTTACCAATGACAGGCTTTTGTACTGAATCGTTCGTTTACTCATTACTTTGTGGTTTTGCACCAGCACGTCGCGGGCACCTTGCGGTGAGCTCACCAAATAAGTGGCGGGCCGTGGAATCGGAAATTGGACTACATCGCCATGTTGCTGCCAGCATTCCAGCAGAAAATTAAGTGGGCTGCGCTGAATCTCCCGAATTCGCTTCAGCATCTGTCGGCTCGCCGGGCCAGGAGCAGTGACTGGAGTATTACGACCATACCGAGTCGGTGCGCCCGGTGGTGATGACCAAGTCACGTGCTACTGCGGAGTATGCGTTGTGCTCATGTGTTCCAACGCATAGCCGAATCGATCTGGGTGTGCGGGATAAGTTCCCGAAATCCGGTCATGAAGACTTCGAGCATTTTTATCAAAGACTGGATACAAAAGGTCGGTTAACCAGAGCAAGCCGACAAGAGAGTTAGTGACATTTGCTAGGAATGAAGATGCACTACCTACCGCCGACACAACAGAAGCGATGAAACCCAGCGCTAAGTAACGAATGGTCGCCTTGCGGTAGCTAGGGAAGAACGCAGTGTCCGTGACGGTGTAAATACCGACCAAGCCATCGCCAAATGAGCGACCCGTGCGATGAATTCGAAGGATATGGTTATAGATAACAAAGTAAATACTGCCGACTAAACACAAAATCAGGATAAGTGCCTGCAGGAAACTCACATGAAGGTTGTGGATGTAGGTCTGTGCCAGCAAAGTTCCCAAATCATCGGGAGTTTTTCCACTGGCTCGCCAAGCAGCGATTAGGTCGTGAATCTGCTGCTGAATGTTACCCGGGTCTTTACCCTGCAAGTCCTGAACAATGCCACTGCCCACCTCAGCTAATTTGGCCTGAACCTCTGCGATGGTCTTGGTTAGTGCAGTCCAGATGATCTTGCCAACTACTAAGGAGCCAAAAAGTCCGAAAATCCAGATTACCAACAGGGTCAAAGTGTCATCAATGAGTGTTGCCACTACTCGGCGCCACCAGCCAGCTGCTGGCAAACCACTTGGTGTGGTTTTTGCTTTGGTACCAAACTGCATGGTTACTCCACTTTGTCGGTGTTTCTTAGAGTCTAGGCAGTGCGACCAGCTAAATCAGTGAATTGCAGGTGCAGTTATGTTTTTGTGCCTCTCATTCATGCCGACGAAAATTACCATGTTTGCATCAGACACCTAGGATTCCAATGTAGTCATAGGTATCTGGTCCAAGCAGTTGCCAAATCTTTTCAGTTACTGAAAAACCACAAAGAAATTCTCATTCTTTGTATTATTTTGAGTACACGTGCGCTTGGGAAGTGCGTCTTAAAAATCATTCTTCAGTTTTGGGAGCCAAGATGAGTGAAAAGAAAGTAACTGGGCCAGCATCCTATTTTCCGTCAATTGAAAAGAAGTATGGAAAGCCGATCGAGCACTGGATGAAAGAGCTTCAGAAAGTAGCAACCCTGGCTCACATGGAGCAGGTTGCGCATCTGAAAGAAAAGTTTGCGATGGGACATGGTCATGCCAACGCGATCGTGCATGTTTTTCGTAAAGACAATGGCCTGTAGTGAGGGAATTGCACTCAGCGGATAAAAGCTAGAAAGCAATTTGCCAAAATTCAACGTGGGGCAATAAAGGAAACCCGTGTAGTGGGATCGAATGCAACACCGCCGTCTATCAAAGTTACCGAATTCGGGAGCGATACATTTGCCAATTTATTCCTGGTGAATGCACTGGCGCAAATCACCAGATTGGAGCCAAGAATGTTCACTGAAGTCAGTTTGTTATTATCGAAAGCCAGCATGTCAATGTGAGTTACAGAACTAGGGATTGTGACCGACGTCAACTGGTTGCTCATGAACGACTTGAACCCAATCCACGTTACAGAACTAGGAATTGTGACGGACTTCAGTCTGTTCTGCTCGAAGGCACCGTCAATTGATGTCACGGAACTGGGTATGGTAACCGACACTATTTCATTGAACGCAAAAGTACTATTTAGGCTGGTTATAGAACTTGGAATTGTTACGGACCTCAAGTGGTTGGATGCGAATGCCTTTCCGCCTAGAGAAGTTACGGAAGCTGGTATATCCAATGACTTAAGATTGTTTGTGGCAAATGCTGCTGAACCAATAGAAGAAACAGTGTCAGCGATAACAAGTGTTGAAATTTTATTGTTCGCAAACGCAGCATCACCAATTGCTTTAACTCCGTATGGAATCGCTACCGATACCAGATTATTCGATTTAAACACTCCTGCACCAATCGATTTTGAACCGGTTGGAAGCGCAAAAGAGGTCAATTTGTTTGCGGAAAATGCGCGGTCCCCAATCGAAACTACCGAATCGGGTATCACAATTGACGTCAGACTGTTCCCTTCAAATGCGGATTCACCAATACTCATTACCGAGTCTGGGATGCTGAGTTGAGATATTTGATTTGACTTAAATGCGCCCGCACCAATCGAAGTCAAAGACCCAGCAATAGTAATTGATTTCAATTTATTAGATCTGAATGCGTTCTCACCGATAGATTTGACCGAACCGGGGATGGCTATCGATGTCAATTTGTTAGATTCGAATACGCTTGCGCCTATCGACTCGATTGAACTCGGGACAGTAAGCATGCTGATGTTATTTTGTGCGAAAGCGCTATCGCCAATTGAAACTACGGAGTCAGGAATGCTGACTGACGCCAGTTGATTTTTCATGAATGCGCCTTGCCCAATCCAAGTTACAGAGTTGGGGATAACAAGCGAACTGATTTTTGTTAGTGGAGTTCCTGCTGGCACGCTAAAGGCAAATGCCCCGATTCCAGTAACGCTTAGTCCATTTATTTGCGAGGGTATTACCAACCTGAGTGGCAATCGACCAGCATAGCCCGTGATTACCGCAGTGCTCGATGATGTCGCCGTGTAAGCGAAGCCAAACGGTGTCGCAGAGGCATATTCCCCAGGCGCTGCAAAAGTGACAGTCATAAATAAGACCATTATGATGCGAAAAAACTTTTTCACTGCGAACTCCTCTCAGTGTTTCTATTTCTGTTGCCTTATTCTAGCAACATTTTTGATGGTTAATGTATTGTTGCTTTTATGAGCAACACACGAGAACAGCCTGCAACTAAAAGAGCCGGAAAGAAGCGACACGGGCCAATGCAACGCTCTATCCGGAACATAAAATATTCGTTGCGAATCTCAATTGCTGCACTTATAGGCTTCACTCTGTCGGCCGTACCGGCCAAAGCTGTCGCACAAGAATTCTCTTACATCCTTGATAGTGCCGGCAACGCTCAAGTTACTGGCTGCCTACCAATAACCCCCACTCATGCTTGTAGTGTTAGACAATTAGTGATACCTGGCCAACTTGACGGTCATACTGTCACGAGCATTGGTGACTCTGCATTTTCTGGGCGAGGCGAAGATGATGGCTTTAGGCAAAATCTGACCAGCGTGATCCTGCCTAAATCAGTGCTTAAAATTGGAGATTGGGCTTTTGCAAACAATTCACTGACGAATTTCACCATCCCAAAATCTCTGGAATCAATTGGCTCAAGTGCTTTTATGGGCAACCAGCTAGGATCACTCGTCATTCCAAATTCAGTCACCAATATCGGTAGTTCTGCGTTCTCGTATAACAAAATAACATCAATTTCCATCCCGGACACACTCAAGCATGTCGGTGTGGGCGCTTTTTCAGCAAACAAATTGTCTAAAGTTTCCTTGCCGGTGGACAGTGGAAGTCTTGGTTCATTTGTATTCACTCAGAACAGAATCACGAGCGTCTCTATCCCGGATTCGTGGACAAATATCCCCGACGGACTCTTTTACATTAACAACATCTCTAAACTCATAATTCCATCTGCGATAAGAGGGATTGGAAATTCGGCATTTGCCTATAATAAGCTGCCTGCCCTGACCATCCCATCATCTGTCACTGACATTAGCTCAGGTGCTTTTGCTCATAATATGTTGACTTCGGTAAATTTACCGCCAACACTCACCACGATTAATGTCGCGACATTCGACACCAATAAACTTACGAGCATTTCAATCCCAAGCTCGATTACAACGATTGGCGCTCGTGCATTTGCTAACAATTTGTTATCAACTGTAACTCTCCCGCAAGGTTTGGATGGCATCGCCGAATCTACCTTCGCATCGAACAGACTACTGACAGTTGATTTGCCTGATTCGATTACATCTATCGGCCGCTTTGCTTTCTATGGAAATCGCCTGTCAGATGTGACAATTCCTGGCTCAGTGAAGAGTATTGGCCAATCTGCCTTTCAAAGCAACAAATTGGCCAGTGTTAACTTTCTTGGTGATGCACCTACATCCGAGGGACCGGTTTTTGCAGGAAATCCCAAGTTAAAGAGTGTGACCGTGAGTGCAAGTAAAAGTGGATGGAGTAAAAACTGGAGTGGAGTTTTAGTTTGTGTCAAGAGTTAATGGCCTTGTTGTAGGCGGTGGACTTTAGTGAAAGTAAAAACATAAAATTGGAAATTGATTTAAGTGGTGCGAATCTTTCCGGCAGAAATTTGCAAAAACATGACCTCAGTAATGGCAAATTGCGAAGAGCAAACCTGTCTCACGCGAATTTACGAGATGCAAATCTCATCGGCGCAGACCTCCAGGGAGCAGACTTAAGTTATGCAAATCTCTGGAATGCAAAATTGCGACAAGCTGATCTCTTCGCCGCGAATCTTTCAGGTGCAAATCTCAAGGGTGCCACGCTGGTTAGTGCAAATCTCAAGGGTGCTCGACTATCTGGGGCAAGTTTGGTGAGTGCAATCGCTTCTGGCGCAGACTTCAAACACATTCTTGATGCTAAAAATGCGACGTGGTCTCGCATGGTTCTCCATGGAGCAGATTTATCAAGCCTTGATTTAAGTGAACTTAAATTTGTTCATGTCGATATGCGTGGAGCTAAATTGACGGGTTGTAACCTAACTCGAGCGATTTTTTTCCGTAGCAACCTACTCGGAGCAGACTTCAGTGAGGCAACCTTCAGAAAAACTCAATTTTTGTACTCCATCGGTGCTCCTTCGAGTATCTAGGCTACAGCTAGCCCTTGAGATGGGGAATCACAATTGTGACTCTGAACCAGTGGTTAGAGTGATTGTGGTTTGAGGCGTTGTGCCACTTAGGAATGTTTATCAATTTCATACGGTTGAAACGTCCTCTAGAACGGTCAAGAAATCCCTCTCGGTTATCACTTCAATTTCTTGACCTTTGCCCCGCAAAGTTGCAGCCTTTTGAAACTTCGAACTTTGATTGTGGCCTGGACGCAGCTTCGCTGGATCTTGCTCGCCAATGACGAGGAAATTTGTTTTGGCTGTGACATTTTCAGCTGGAATTGCACCAAGTGCAGCTATTCTTTGCCATGCTTCGTGTCTACTCATCGAATACAAGGCGCCGGTGAATACCACCACTTTCCCATAGAGTGGGTGCGCTTCATTGGCATCCTCATTTACCTGAATCTCAGTTGCATTTCCGTGATGTTGGCTCACAGTGCAACCGCGCCACTGTTCGTCGGTGATATGTCCTAGCCGTACGCCGACTGATGCGCATAAGCTTTCCAAAGATTCAACTGTCTTAAGGCACGCGAGATTAATCATAATTCGTGCTGCTATGAGAGCATCAAAGCCTGCCTCATGATGACGTGATTCGTCCCAGTCCACACCTGCCGCCTCAGCCAAGAAACTGAGACCGTAAGACGGTAGTTGGAATATTCTGCGCCCAATTACCATCGTGCATGCGTAAGTTATGTTGCCGATAGGGATGCCCGATTCCTGCAAGGCGCTGCGAATGACCCCCGTATCAAATGCAGCATTGTGTGCAACAATCGGCAAACCGTCAATGAAGTCAGAAATGGAAACCCAAGCATCGGAAAACCTCGGTGCGCTGTGAACCATCTCTGGAGTGATGCCGTGTATGGAGATGTTCCAATCATCAAAATAATCAACGCCAGTAGGTGGTCTCATGATCATCGAATGGTTGTTAACGATCTCACCATCGATAACCTTTGTCAGTCCGACCGCACATGGCGAACCTCTAAAACTATTTGCTGTCTCGAAATCTATCGCCACAAAATCCATTGCCATAGTTGCGATTATGCCACGCATGACTAGGTTGAGAAACCAATCATGCCCAACGGTCGCGCCTAGGTGTCGCCGAAGTCAAACGTGAATCGGTACTAGATCAACTCATTGCCAGACGTGAAGCCGACAGGGCTAAACGTATGGGGAGATAGTCACTGAATCGATGTGAAATCGGCTGTCCATGAGCATGTGCCATTCGCAGCATTCATCCACAGAAAATTGTTCCCATTGATGATGTTGTATAGATAAGCCTTGCCATGCCAATCTTTCGGATGCATCGCATTTTCGACTTCAAAAACCGACTGAGTGCTGTTTTGATTGAACCACGCGTACAGCATGTCGCAATTCTTTACTGACCAGAGAACTTCATAATCACCACCATTGAAGTGTTTCTTTTCGGTGTTGTAAGTGCCTTCACCGCTGCCCGAAAAATGAATTTTCTCAATCACTGGGGCTGCTGTTGGCGTGTCTGTTGCGCTGTTATCCAATCCTGATGTTTTGGTTGTGCACCCAGCCAACAGGCAACTGCCCACCACGATGCCAGCAATTACCCGAAAAACAACAGATTTCATGGTTTCAACGTACCTGAAAACCCAGTCCTGCGTGGTAATGTGAACGCATCAGGGCGCGATTGCGCAATGCTGAATCCCGCCAATTACAACCACAAATGAATCCATTTGTGGCACATACGTGGCACGACAAAATCCGAACATGAAAAAACCCCTATAAATAGGGGCATTTCATAGTAGCGGGGACAGGATTTGAACCTGTGACCTCTGGGTTATGAGCCCAGCGAGCTACCGAGCTGCTCCACCCCGCGTCGGTT
>Ga0114964_10001323_pt1 | contig 18088 bp, 22 predicted proteins | sample C_131016_MF_Meta_FD_92638 | JGI IMG/M metagenome (GOLD analysis project Ga0114964, IMG submission 92638) | Freshwater microbial communities from Lake Croche, Canada to study carbon cycling - C_131016_MF_MetaG | ecosystem: Environmental > Aquatic > Freshwater > Lake | place: Lake Croche, Canada... | reverse complement strand
CTCTTCATCGTCGCTCATCGCAATTTCATATTCAACTATTTTGGATTTTTTGGGCATTATATAATATACAAATATATTATAAAATACTTATTTTCTGGTGATTTTCTAAATATTTTTTATGAATTGTTTAAATAAAAATGATTTAAATACAAAAATTTAAATCATATACGAGATGAATGTCGGATACGTTTATAAAATTAGCAGTCCATCAACGAGTAAAATTTACATAGGTTCAACGATTAATTCCATCAATAATAGATTCAGTGATCATAAACATATGCGCACTTGTTCTTCGTCTGAAATAATGAAATATGGCGATGCTATAATTGAATTAATTGAATCTGTTGATTTTGAAAATAAAAAAGATTTGAGATACAGAGAACGTCATTACATTGAATTAAATAAAGAGTTGTGTGTCAATAAAATAAATCCTATAATATCAACTGAAGAAATAAGAGTTCGTAAGTTAAAAGAGAATAAAAAATGGCGTGATGAAAATAAGGAAAAAAGAAAAATATATATGAAAAAATACAATGCGAAATATTATGAGGACAATAAAGAAGATATTATAATACATTCTAAAAAATATTACGATGAAAATAAAGAGATAATATTACAGAGAGAAAAAGAAAAATATTATCAAAAAAAGTGTGAGCATACATCGTCTTAATATTATAATTTATATCATACGTAAACAATGCTTAAAGAGAAAAATAGGACCAGGCGTGATGGGTTGATTGTGATTGACATCTCCAATCAGCGTAATCTGTGCCTGATAACCTTCGGGCTTCATTACAAAATTAGCCCCTTGCCGAGCATTATACACTTTCAGGGGCAGACAAACAACAGGGTTAGCACTGTGGGGAACTGTTAGCAGACCCGATAATGATTTAACTTTGTGACCATCATTCGCAATAGCATCCATGAGTTTCTCCACGTGTAAAGAAGACGGATAGTAGGATGAATTGGTCTGTACTTCGAGATCACGATTAGTATCATCAATATTGTTAATAGACCAACGATATGATTGACAACCACGATTGAAACTGATGAGCGACTGCGGTTGAAATGCCGTTGTTCCAGGAGCAAGCGGTGTCGTCGCCGTGCTATACTGGGGCATACACATCAAAATACTGTAGCAATTGGGTTCAGTCACAAGAAATTGCCGCTGATAAATAGGCAACTGCGTTTCAATCGTCGCCACTTCCACACGCCAAGTGGAATAAACACGACTCATTGGAATACTTTTATCCTTCGCCTGCTGAACCAGCACCAGCTCGGCTTTGTCAATCGCATACGAAAAATCATCTTCCAATACGGTATTACCCGAGAGCGACATATTTGTAATGATTAACTGATAATTAGCTGTGACAGGATCTCCACCCGATAAAGTATCGTCATAAAGAATTTGTCCTCCTTCAATAAATGCCGCTTGTAAAGAATTGTCATTAAACAGACCTAAATTGTTGAATGTCAGTCTGAAATCACCACCACCTATATCTGCTACATCAATAATTCTACACGATGAACCTTGAATGGGTAATTTCTGAGCATTGTTACTGATCATTTGACGAACACTCGGCACGTCCGGATTCAAAAATTGGTCAAAGAAAGGCTCAACCGGAACGGCAACACCATTAACAGTACCAACTGTTTGCACATTGAGAACAAAAGGCGAATTGGTTGGTCCATTGGTTGTAGTCACCAAACCAGCAACTTTCAATTCATTCAGTGTTGCAGTTCCAACTATCATCTGATTTTTCTGTCTAAAATTCGCCATACCAGCTGTATCAATTGGTTCTAGTTCAATAGAGCGGGCTACAGTGAAAAATTCCACAGTATCTAAAGTTGTCGCATAAAGGGTTGAAACAGTTTGAACAAATGTATTCTGTAACGTTATAGTCAAACCCGCACCACTAATTACACCACCACTAGCATCAATTTGAGCAAAACGACTCACAATCTGATCTTGACGTTGATTGACGAGAGAACCAATTGCCGACAATCTGAAATTGAGTTTAATCCAAGAATCAGGTTCTATTCCAAAGTATTCAACAGTCTGTGCGTTCCATGTTCCACCAATCACGAGTGTGTCAGTGGGTGTTGCGGGATTAGCATCAAAAAACGAATTGATTTGGTTATTCTGGATTATCAGAGCAGGGGGCGGGAAGATGTATTGATTTCCACTAGGATCTAGTGTAGCATTGGTAGGCACTAAAGGTTGAGCACCAGACACATCGCTCAACTCTGTCGCCTGACCATTGCTATTTTGAGCAGTCAATGAGCAGTAAGGATTTGCCGCCAGAGAATATTCCAAACCACCTATTCCGCCAGTCTGTTTTCTCGGACACGGAAACGAATCAAACATGGTGATAGATTGTAAAAGCGGGGCTCTATCTTCCAACTCCAAATGTATGTGGAGTGCTGTTCCACCCGAACCTGACAAGGCTGGATCATTCAGGTAGCAATTCTTATTTTTGAAAAAACCAAATAATTTGTGAAGGGGCAGATGAACTTCAATCGGCACTTGCTCACCCGTGCCGACAGCATCGGGCAAAATATTCGCAAACGAAGCTCCTAAAGATTGGGGTTGACCAAACACGACGGACGTATTGGAAGTCAACGAAGACGACCCAACGGATTCGAAATCACCCGTAATTTGTGCCAATGTTTCAGCCAAGACGTTGTTAAAGTTGGTTTCCTCTAAAATTTGCATATTACCATTGAACAAGCGACACAATTTGACTAAACAAGCTGGCGAATACGATTGACCATTTTGCCCAAAACTGACATACGTATTCACTGCCGCCATTGCGATTAAATCAGCTTTGGTATACTGAAGACCCGTTGAAGCATGAGTCAAATACATACGAAGGGCAAGATACGATTGCGACAAATCCGTGCTCAAGTCATCACTCGGAATGGAAAATTGCATTCTGTTGTAACTCGGTTTGAAAGTTGCATCCAAATCCGATCGCAACTTGACAGTTCTCACAAAATTTGCGGGATTATAATTTACCATAGGCATCGGGGCAGAGGCGGCCATTATTATATATAATAGTTTTATAAAAAAATAAAGTTATTATATTGCTTTTAAAATATTCCTTGTTGATGCTGATAACTTACAACTTGACTTGGTGGTGGTGGCGGGGCCTGATCATGATGTCCTCCGAATATATCCACTAAAGCTTGAATACCCATTGCTAAACCCAATCCAATATCTACTGCCTCCCCCACAACAGGTAAAACTGAAGATCCTGCTTCAACAGCAGCCTCTGTTCCTAGTTCTGCTCCAGTTGTCACTGCTCCCTTTGTTGCCGTAGATTCTATCGTTTTTTCTGATGCTTGTTCTGCTGCTTTCGCCGCTGCTTCTTCCGTGGATAAACCGCCTGCTTCTGCTGCTGGTGCTTCTGTTTTTGGTGCTAATTTTGATGCTACTGTTTCTCCTACTTGTTTGCTTCCAGCTGTGATATTTAAACTAGCACTTACTTTCTGATCCGCGGTTTGCAGCTTTCCCGATCCTGCTTGATATAAGCCCATGCCTAGACCACCAACTGCTGCTACATGTCCTAAACCTTCCAATGCTGCTCCGCCCAATCTACTCGCTTGTTCTCCAAAAGATTCCGCCACCTCTGTAGCAGACTGAATTTTAGGGGCTATCTGCGCCAGTTGTGCTTTGATGGGTGCGGTTGCTTCTTCCACCTTGGAATTAAATTGTGAAATTAATTCTTGTTTACCAGCTTGTGTTTCAGCAATTGTCTTACCCAAACCTTCGGCGATGTTTTGATGTTTCGCAATTAAAGCTTCATCAACGGAAGATTGGCTTTGTCTGACTTGTCTACCAATATTCATACTTCCGCCAGTTCTATAACTTGATGTGCCGCCTAAATTCTCTTCTGTCGGTTGTGCTTTAAAAATATCTTCCGATTGTTGTGTCAATCTAGCTCTTGTTTTGGTCACAATATCTTCCGACGCTTTTTTCTGTGTTTGTAATTTATTTAATCGTTCATCTGCCACACTTAATTTAGCTTCATGTTCATCAGTTAAAGCTCTGGTTTTTTGTGATATTGCTTGTCTGGCTTGGCTAGCCTGTTCAGATAATATATCTTTAGCTCTTGTTAATCTTCCGACTTCTTGTTCTAATCCCACTCTTTGAGTGAATGATTGTGTTCCTGCCTTGAGTCTAGCTAATCCCTCTGGCGTAGCATCACCTCTACCTACTATTTCCGTTAATTGTTTATATTGTGCTTTACCTGCTTCTGAAAGATTACTTATATCAGCTGGGGAATAAGCACGTAGTGTTTCTCCAAATCGTGATTGTATGGTTTTTAATTCGTCCAAGCTTTTCCCGCTGAACTCTTGAACTGCGTTTTGTAATTCTTCTGCTTTTCCCGTTACTGCCCCTGTGAATTGACCTACTCCTTTATTTATTTCTGTAGATGCTCTCGCAATATTTTTATCCGCTATAGATCCCAGTTGTGTTTTGGTTTGGGCAATCGCACCATCTATGCCACCACTTTTAGACGCTTCTCGAATAGCACCTAAATCGACACCATATCTTTTGGCTTCCGCCCCATATCGTGCTACAATCTGATCACCTGCTGCACCTGCTACTCTACTCGCTAATTTACCAATGTCAAAAGGCTCATCAGAACCTTTAGTGATTCCCTCAAGTAAATCACCTAGTCCGCCTTTTCGTTGAACTAAATCTTGCGCCTGTTTAAACGTTCTGTATAAACCAGATACACCGCGTGAAACTTCGGCAATACTAAAGGGCAATGAACCTAATGCCTGTTCTCGCAATCCTTCTCCCATTGCTTTCAGTTGGTCTTTCGTAGCTTTATAATTTTGCTCTTCACTAGATTCTTGATTATCTACTGATAAAGCATTACTCATATACTGCTGAAGGGAAGACATATACATTATACTTTTAGAAAATTTTTGTGTAACGTGGAATTAATATGCCGTTTCTTATTGGAATAAGTATAAATACCACCACATTCACATTGAATACTTCTATTGCGTTGCTCTTTATATCCTTCAATACGCTCTCGATTTTTAGCATACCATATTTTTTTTACGTCTGCTATTTTATCGGCATTTTCATCTCTATATTGTTTTACTGCATCAATATGTTTTAAATAATACTTTGCTTTACTCTCTACTAACCCCATTGTAGGCGTTGTTATATTCACACATTTATCTCGGTTTAATTCAATATAATAGCGTTCTCTTTTTCGGAGATTTAAAATATCTTCGTATTCATATTCTTCTACTAATTCGCAAATAGCATCACCACAAGATATGATTTCATACGAAGAACAGGTATTTGTGCATCTATGATGCTTAAATCTTTTTTTAAGTGAAACTATAGTAGAACCGATATATATTTTATCAGTAGATGGACTACTTATTTTATAAATAAATCCTTTCATTTATTATCATATATCATAACAAAATGTTTAAATCAATTTATTATCATATTACGAGCAGTCTTTGATGACATCAGTAAATTTATGATACATAATTAACTTATCCATGTTCAAATAAATAAAATCATATTTTTCACGGGTATATTTTTCTGCTAGTTCAATAAAATCTTCACAAAACTGATCTCCGTATTCTTCTTGGATTTTAATAAGTTCTTTCATACTATTGAGGTGAAAAAATATTACTGCGTTAGCACAATTCCGAATAAGAAGAGGAATTGCTCTAAAGGACTGACTCACTACGCTTATGCTCAATCCAGCATGCCGATAACGAGTTGCTAAAACGGCAACAGGTTTCAAAAAAGATACCGCATCGTCCAGTATCAACCATATTCTTTTCATCGGTTCTTCTTCTTTGACTAACTTTTTTTGTGACTTAATAAGTTCTGATATTAAAGTATCTAAATTTAAAATGTCTTCTGTTTCACTTATCTGAATAAGATTTTCTTTCTTTGGTAAGAGTTCTTTACAGGTATTATCTTGGAGTTGACTAGGACTTACGTAAATTATTTCATCAAAATAATCATCAGGATATAGGCGGAAGATTTTGTTCATTAAGAAACATGTTTTACCACTTCTCGGTGGTGCAATGATACATTCCATAAATGGGTGACGAGGCAATACAGGGTCTAAATGTTTATCTAATTTATGAATAGGATTTTTCACATCTTTCACCTTCAGGATTTCCAAATGAGCTTTCGACATTTATTATTATATTACTAGGATAGAATAATAATTTATTTTTTAGGTTTCTTCAGGGTTTTCCGTTTTACTTCAAAGAAGTTATAGTTTGGTTTTCCACCCTCTCGCCGCTTTCTCAACTCTACTTTTATTTCATTAATGGTTAATTCAGGAGATAATTGTTTGACGTGATTTTTATCTTTCATTTGATATAATCAGAGATTAAATCTTTTTTTGAATGCTTTTATGTTCTTCTCTATGCTAGTTGTAGGACCCCACAATATATGTTTGCTCAATGAGCCTGCACTGGTATAATCATTCCAATCTTCTCTCGGCTTGTGTCGTACTAGATACAGTTTTCTATTCTCCTTATCTTTAGAAATAGTGTAATCTGTGTATCCTAACATTCCAAAGTGCGTTGTTTTAGTTTTTCCTGTTTCTTTATCTTCAAAGACAGCAACCATTTTATTTTTACCGTTGTCATCTTTTTTTATGCTTACTAGTTCCATGTATACTATTGGAGGATATTATTCCCCCTTTTTATTAAGTCGCTGTGACAAAAAAGCAAATATCCATACTCAACCCCGTCACGTCCGTATTGTTATCCGCCGACCCCGTCACTGCTCTCACCCAAAGTTTGTTCGTTATCTTTAAATTAGATGTATCCACTTGTGTAGAGGGAAGTCTTGCGGCGGCATCACGAGATACGTGTGCTATGAGAAGCGGCGCATCACTTGCTGGAACGGGAGCAGCTACACTATCATATAGTTTCACATAAGTATCTGCTGTCGCACTTAAATTGACTGCGAGAAAAGACAGCAAATGTCCTCCTTCAATGACTTTAACTCCAGTAGAAGATGCCGTCGTCACTCTCACGGAAGAAATATCGGGGGCAATCGTTCTAACACCATTGGTTGATACGCTAGTCTGGTCTATCTTAACTGTATTTGCACTCGTAGAAAGATCCACCGTTCCGCTGTCTAAAATTGTATGTAATGGATTGGCTGTGTAGATATTTGATATTCCTACCATCAGATTCCCGCTGGTCGTGGTTATTACATCTCCATAACTATCCCGAATACGAACTGATGTAGGGTCAGTCAAGGACACCGTCCCCGTAATCGCATTATGAAGTGGGTCTAATTTCACTGTATTATTTCCAGTGTCTATTCCCACTGTTCCAAACACCGGTATAGCACCCCCATCATTACACCACGCCTCTTCGTGAGTTAAGGTTGAAGCAACACCCATTAATTTACAACCGATAAGTTGCTGTGGAGCAACTAATGAACCCACGGCACTTTGGTCGTAAGAAAGAGTAGGCAAAGTAGTCGAAGTAGCATCTATGGGTGCGGTAATGTCATAGCACGTTCCCGTGCCGTATCCCGCATAAAGACATTGAAACTGGCGTCCCACGGGCGGTAACCCTTCGCCATCCCAAATTGCTCCCATCTCCGACCACACAGCACCAATTGTATCTCCGACACTCGCCACTTGATACCAATGCCCCACCACTAAAGGCGTATGCCGTAATTGTGCTGCCGAGGTAGCGGGCGTGCTAACTACATTGCCCGAAATATCTACAATGCCAGCTACGCTAGACACAGCCACTGTTCCCGAAACAGTAATATCTCCCGCATTTACATTGACTTGCTGAGGCGGTGTGTTGATGACATACGTATTTAGGGTTAAATAGGCTTGATCTACAATATCACCATTGTGCAATTTTACTCGGAAGAAAGGCAGAGCAACGGGAACGCTAAAGGTAGATACATCATTTACTGGATCATAGTTGAATGTAGTGGTTATTCTTACATTCGATGCATCTATCGACTGCTCTATCGTCACTAGGGAAAGACCCGAAGAATTCACGAAAGTAGATATTTCTAAACCTGTAAGCGTCCGCTCAAAAAGACCCGTGAAAGTAGCACCAATAGGTAATGGAAGACCCGTATTGTTAAACTGCGATAGGCGTGTCGTCATTTATATACTATAGCAATCTAAAAAAAGTATTGAATAGTTTTTCCAATACTTTTTTTAAAAGTATATTATATAAACATGAAGCAATTGAAAGTTATTGTACCTTCGTATACTAGTACACAGGGTATATTTAGAGCTAGTTTTAAAGATACGGTCACGATTGACCCTAATTCAAAAGTGATATTTGATAAAATTGCATTTACGATTTCACAAGGCAACAACACCAATATTTCTCTACCAGAATCAGTTATTCAGATAAATACTGCCGCAAATTATTCAGATTCTACAGCAAGAAGCGTCGTTCTTACGGGTGCAAACTATGCTACAAGTACAGAATTATGTCGTGCTTTAAATACTTCATTCAACAGTTGTTTAGATTCTGAACCACTTAAAGCCACTGTAGCTGATGTGCCACCAGATTTAGGACTTGCCTTCTACAATACCGCGGGTGATGGCACTTATAAATTTCAATTTGCTCAATCTCAAAATGCTCTCGTGACAAATCCTGTAGCTACTTTTATGAGTCCGACTCTGAATATTGCTGGAGTTGCTGGTTATACTGTTGATGCCGGTACTGGTGCTTTTGCATTAATAGATCAACTGCCACTTTTAATGGGGGCATTCAGTGCTTCAACTTCTCTACTCAATTTCAATAGCACTACTTCAACAAATATTACATTTAATTTAGGTCTTTATAATGGATCAGGAACTTTCCTATTTGGTATCCAATGGGACGGTGCTGTTATGAGCAAGATTGAAGGAGGTAATGTAACTGGTGTCATTCCTAATCCAAATCAATTTAACAACACTATTGATGGTGGCATTAGAAGTTATTTTTTCGTAAAAGATGGTCTACTTTATTTTGCTTTAGCTGACATGTCTGATGCTGATCCTATTAACTGGGTGTATAAGATTGATCCCATCGCTTTTACGGGTTACAACGTAAATCAGACATACTTTTTTGGAATAAATGGCGATGCTGCTTTGGCTACTACTTTTGGTTGTACTCTTTTATTAGATACAAATGACGTTCTATCAACCCCAAATGCCGCTGGAAATTTATATTATTTGGACACTGATAAAATTCAACCTCTAATTTATACATTATCATCACCCCAACTAAATCTTCCGATATATTTAGCATATAATCCACCAACTGACAATATCTTTGAAAGATCAGTTCGTTTGAATTTTTCAGCAGCCAATGCTTTATGGTATGGTCTAAATCTCGGAACTTCCATCGTACAAACGCCAGTGTCAACTGAAGGGGTTATCAATGGTTTATTGCCTATTGGTTTTATAGCCAACCAGGAATATGAATTGGACATTCTGGATTTACCTCTAGAATCTTATGTTTCTAATCCCGAAAGAAATTCTGGACGTGTCAATGGAATCGTATTCTTCACACCGTCTTTGCTTAATCCGGGGGTTGTCGGTTCTTCCAATTTTGTATACGATAGTCGTACTTTATTTCCTTTATCCATCAAAAACGAATATCCGATGGTTCTTGAATCCTTATCCTTTCGCCTTTTCTCGCCAACACAACCGAATGTACCTATTAATTTTGAGGGAATAAGTTTTAACATGTATATTAAAAGTAAGGAAGATGAATAGGGTGGGTCGGTAGGCACGGGGCAATTTCTTCCTATTGAAGTAGTGGTTGTGTTTCATTTACTTTTGGTGTCGCAGGTGTACTTTTTGTAGAGCATTCGCTGGTAATACAACAACATAACTTAACTTTGCGTAAATGTAGAGCAGTAACAAATGTACTGACTGCTGTTATGCTAGATACTACTAAAGCTGAAATAGTTATTATGTCCATAATATATTATTAACTTAATATATAATGCCCACTCTGAATAAACCTAAACGCAAATATGTACGCAAATTAAAACCGCTTGAAACTATTTATGAGCGTCCGCCAAAAAATTATAATCCGATTGGATGTGTTGTGGTAATTGACGATATAAGTTTTTTTGAATCTGATAAATCTCTTTAAGTAGTTTTCGTTAAGTGTTAGAATGACAATTCCAACATAATTTATATTTAGTAGGTTCACTACATTTGCTACATTTATTCGTTTTATTACTCATATTACAATTGTAACAAATTTTATATTGATTATTTGGTTTATTGCATTGGCATTGTTGACAAATACTATTATCATCACTATCATCGCTTTCATTGTTACTTTCATCATGTGCATCATAAGCTCTATCACAAACATTCCTTATTGGTGGAATAAATTTAATTGATTTTTTAGTAGTTAAATAATAAGTGGTTAATCTCTCATATCTTTTTTTATTTGTTCGCATTGAAATCAAAAACTGAATATAGTTTTCATCATTTTTACATATCCAATCAAATGTTTTTCCATCATTTTTTCCTCCTTTATTATTAAATATAAAGTTCTTATGCTGATAAATTTTCATTTGATCCAATAAATTTTTATTTCCAAAATGTTTGATACATTCAGATCCTATTGGATATAAGAGTTCATTATTGTTAACATTTCTGATTTCAAAACAATATTTAATATTTTCTTTACCACATATACATGTATCGCTATATTCTTCATGAAATTCAGATACTTCTTCCCATTCATTAACTGCTTCATCTATATCTTTGCTCATACTCTTGTTTAACAACGCTACTTTCAAAAGCGGTCTTAAATCCATATTTATATACATTATGTAAATATTTTTAAATACATTTCAATTTATTCATTATGCATTCTCTGACTTAAATTATATGTAGGACGCAAAATAATGCTCAATTTTTATTCACTCTCTTCTCTTCTCCTCTACATATTATATTTTTTTTATAAAAAAATATAAAATAATAAGGGAGAAATGCTCACAGAAACTAATAGAAATAGCAAAAATGTATAAAAAATGTATAATGTCCTAATTTTGCCCCAATGTCCTATGAATGTCCTGATTTGGCCCAATAATCCATAAACTATTCCCACAAAAAAGATTATTTTTAGTTTAGAATTAAACAAAAAATAATTTATAAAAAAAATATAAAGTTAGTAAAAATAGGGCAAAATCAGGACATTCATAGGACTTTCAGGGGCAAAATTAGGACATCTGTATATTTGCGTATAATTATATAAACGTTAGTTTTCCCTTTGTGTCTTTTCTATATCGTATTTTATTAGCTTTTTTTTTTTCCTCTTTATATTTTAAATATTCTGTTATGTCCATCTCTTTAATTAATGGTTGTAATTCTCTAACAAATACTTTGGTTTTATGTGTTATTTTTAAAGGTTTATAAAAATTCCATATATCAATTAATTCCGTTCTACTCATTTTCATAATATCCATAATGATTATAATGTTATTTTTGATTTAATTTCATTTCAATTTTTTAAAATAACAAAATGATTACTCTGTTATTTTATAACTCAATAATTTAAACTATCTTCAACTTCTTTCAATCGATAGTGAGTAATAAGATTTTTATGATTTATTCCATCAATAACTTTCCTTTCAAAATAATATAATTTTAATTTAACATTGGCTTTTATTTTATCTACAATTCCAGTTTTAGTATATTCTTCTCTCTTTGCCTTTTTTGATAAATTCAAATAAAAGTCGCTCTCTTTTAACGATTGAAACATGCTTTGCATTGTCAAAGGTTCACAATTGCCATCTTCGACAAAATCATAATTTTCTTCAAACCATTTTAACAATTGGTCATTATTACATAAATAGTTCATAGTATCATCACGAATAGTCTTTGAAATATTAATTTTATTATCTTTAATTTCCAAAAGCATTTGAAATAAAGCACAGCGAATACCATTCCTCCATTCTAATGTTTTATAAAGTGTATTTTGTTTAAACTTGGTAATATTATCAACCAGCGTTTCATTATCTGTAAAACAATTTGGAAAATTTATGTTAATCCATCGTTCAATAGCACTATCATTTATTTTTCCGTTTATATTTGGTTTTCCATTTACTTCTAAAATAATTGTGGATGATAATTGAGTGTTTGTTTTTTTGGAATAAATAGTTCTCGCATTAATACTATCTTCGCCAGTTAATGCTTTTATTACACCTAAATTAATAGCACTATTTTCTTCAGGTTCACTAAAAACAATCATACGCGCATTATCCATATTCGCTATTTCCACATTAGAACCAGTTTGTAATTCTTTAGTAAGAGTTAAAGCATTACCTTGATAAAAATAATCTTTACCCAATAATAAAGCCATAAGTTGAGATATAAGACCTTTACCATTACGTCCACTTCCATTGGCAAGAATAAATTTTTCTACTTTAACGCCAGTTAAGCACGATTTTAAAATAGATAAATAACAATTTCTATAATCATCATCAGGTAATATTTCGCAAATTAACTTTTTAATTTCGTCAATCTTTTCTTGATTTGGTTTTACATAATTGTAGTGTGTAGATTGACTAATATAATCTTCTCGTTTAATTTCAACTTCATGACCAGTTTCTAAATCAAACGCAATATTATCAAATACAAAATAATAAGGTTTAATTTTATCAATAGCAATACTAGATTCTTTTATATCTAGTAAAATCTGTTGTAATATATTTTTTTGTTTTGCTTGTTTTTGAACATCCATAATAATACCATTAATCATATCGATCTTATCTTGTATTTTTAAATATAATGGATCATCAGGTGCGGTATTATTTTTAAGTTTATTAAAATTTATTAAAGCAGTTTCGTAATGTAATAATAATATGTCACGCATATTGAGTTGTAACATAAGCATATCTTCATCTTTGATCCATAATCTCTCATCATAAAAATAATAAATACCATCAACTTTAATGATGTAATCTTTTTTAAGTTTGAGATATGTTTTTGCTAATCCAGTATCAGTTCCATTTAATGAATAATTAATTTGTTCATTTTTACAATCAAATTGTGATATTATTTGCATTAATTTTTCTTTTCCTTCAATCTTAATTATATTAAGTTCTTCTTCTACTTTATTATTTTTAATTTTACAATATTCTGCTTCAATTCCATCATAATTTTCTTTATTACTTTTTTCACTATAATTTAAAATAGTAGACAAACCACAACGTGGTTCTGCCTCAAATCTATTTCGCCATTTTTCTGTATCGTCATTTGTATGTCTTTTAGATAATTGTGACCATTGTTCCAGTATTTCAAACCATGTATCATTACCTAAACAACTGAATACATTTTTGATAGCATTTCCAATTGAAAACCAATCGCTATCATTTGCAATATAATCTTCATTTATATTTTTTAAGTGAGAAACAATCCTTTGAATGATATAATCTTTCATTATAGTTGTATAGATTTGAGATGCTTGTTTAGGTTCTCTATGAATCGGTTTTTCTCCAATAGGCGAAGGATGGAATTGTTCAAATTCAAATATAGGTAAATCTGTAATATTTCCAATATATTCAATCTTGCTATCAATACGTTCAAAAATATTAGAATATCTCAAATCTATTTTTGTTGTTTTATCACCTATTTTAATGCCAGTAATATCTTTTGAATAATCATTTTCTTTTTTAAGTCGCCATAAATGTGGTAATCCTCTAGAACTACTTTTAGTCTTCCAATCATTTCCGAATGTATCAATAAAAATAGGGACATCATCTTTGTCATCAAAATCAATCACCATAAGTTTATCTGCATCTTCTCCATTTTTTAAAATACAATTAATATGTGTAGCAAATGTCGGTTGAACTGATTTATTAAATTCCATTGCTTGTTCATAAGTTAATTCCATAACTCCTTTTGGTACTCCTTCAATAACTTTCTTCCCAGTTTTGTAATGCTTACTGATGCGACAATAAACATAAGGTATGCTAAAATCATTACATAAATCGGTAATCTTGCGAGTGTTCATTTTGACTTTGAGAGTTTTAGTGATGGTTGTGGACATTTTCTTTATACATTAGTAAAAGAAAATAATTCTAAATATAAATCGCCTAAATATTAATTGTTTCTTGTTGTTTAGCCTTTTTTAAATCATAGTATTTTTTTGCTGATATTCGGCGTTTTTCTTTCATTTCTTCGTGATGAGTATAATAATACTTTAAACACGCTTCAGCATTTTTCTTTCGTTGATGTTTAGCAACTTTTGCTAAATCAATAATTTCATTCATTGTCAAATCGCCTAAAGATTCCATTTTGTCTATATTATATATAGAGAAAAATTTTATATTATTTTCTTTGTATATTATAAATGCCACAAATAGTATCAGCGAAGCAAGTAGAGTTGAAATGTAAAATATGTGATGTAATAAAAGATAAGCAAGTTCCTTTATTAAATTGTAAACATTATATATGCCCTCCATGTTATGTAAGCATGAAGTCACATAAGATAGATGATTGTGTATTGTGTAATAAAAAAATGAAACGATGTGATAGTAGTAAATAAATTATTATAGCTGTTTAATAAAATTAGACCAATAAGAATGTCCAGCTTTATAAATATTAATATCACGTGTCGTATCTAATTTTTTTTTATTTACATAATACTCTAAAGCACGATCAAAGCAATCAATGCACCCAAAAATTGTATCTTGATTTATTTCTTCGTATTTGACGATAAAATAATAATCAGATTCGGGATTACCAATCCACGATAATTCAGTTTCTATATTCATTATATATAAATAGAAGATTATATACAGGAGAATTACTACTTTTTTAATTTAATTCATGATATTCACTAGCAATATTATAAATTGTCACAAAATCATAATCAATATGCTCTTCGTCAGTTTCAAAATTTGTCCAGCAATATTGTATCTCTTCATCGTATATATTAATAAATATTGATATGTTATAACCACAATCTAACATAATCCATAAATTATTACTTTTTTCATTAAATCCCAAAGCATAATCATTACCATTGCTAAAATCAATACCATAATTTAATTTATTGATTTTATTTAAAAGTTTATTAAATGCAATGCATTTAGTTTTGCTGTTGAGGCAATCCATCTTCGTTACGTTATGTGTGTATAATTGCGTATGATTAACAGATTAATATTCATTTCAATTTTTTATTTGGATACTTTTTCATTACTTTTTCTTGATTAATGATCTCAGTTTTAACATCTTCTGTTTGTCTGCTTCCACCTGTTCAGCAGTGCGAACCTTTTTCACTCTGGGTGCTTTGGCGGCTTTCTCAACAACAACCGCCTTAACTTCCATCGTTTCCTTTTTCTCAACAGATTTTTTAGGCATTTTATAATATATTGTAATATAATATAAATGCCTTCAACAATTACGATGAGTAAAGCGGATTTGCTAAAAGAGCATCAAAAATTAATAAAAATACTAAAACATGGTACACGAAAAGAACAAATAGCGGAAGCTAAAAAACAAGGTGTAGAGATGCACAATTATATGCCTAAAAAGAAATAAATTAATAAACCCCTTCAACATATTTAATACAATCATTTGTTTTAACTCTACTAAAAATCATAAAAAAGTAGCGATTATTCCATTTCTTAATATCGCAAATAACAATATTATTTAAATACCATCCCATACTTTCCAATTCTTTTATTCTCTTCGGACTCAAAGAATTAAGACAATTATAATTTCCTAACAATGCTACTCCTTTGCGAGATTGATTACAAAAGTATTTCAACAAATACCAAAACGACGAACGTATTTTTTTATCATTCAAAACTAAATTATATGGGGGGTTAGTTAGCACCCAATCCACATTATTTGTAAAAGAAGTAAAGCAAGTTCCTTTATTAATTTCAGTAGAGTAATTTTTAGTATAGGTGGGTAAATTATTAAAAAAAGCACCTTCACCAGCAAAAGGTTCATATACAATATCGTCTATATCGAAAGGAATATACGCTATTAATTTTCTTGCTAAATCTACAGGTGTTTGATGAAATAAATAAAGTTCTTCTGGAGTTTTTAGAGTAGTCATCTGATATTTCACTCTACTTTTTTTTTCTGTTTATACTTCTTTTGCGTAGCGACACTATGCCCCATAGTCTGTGCTAAAGCAACCTTTTCCTCTGCTGTTTTAGAGTCAGGTTCGAATTCATTTACAGCCATATGTCGCATTAGATTCGTACCCCCTTTTAATCCGAGAACAGTATTCATTTTCTGTACATAAGAACTCATCTTTTTATCTGAAAAGAGATACTGACGATCCTTATCATCTTTGCTATTCATATATTTCTTTAAAATATTAGTTACTTTAGAAGATAATTCTTTATCAATAGTACCAAGGCCTTTACTTGTTTTGTAATTGTGAATAACAACTCTACCTTTTGGTGACTTATTCAAAACCAAATAATTATATTCTTTATCTTTTGTTGCTTTAACACTATCAACAATTTTTAACTGCATATCGTCACGCAAAGGTAGTTCATGATAAATAGTTGCGACGACATATTGCTTACTTTCCTTACCAAATTTATCCTCAACCTTTTTAATATAATCATCAAAAGTAATTAAATCATCCTTTGGTTCAGCACTCTTTTCAAACGATTTCTCTTTCAACACGTCAAAAGCAGTCTTAATTTGAGATTTTAGTTTTTCAGATATACTGATAGGGAATGTATCAACAATCTTTAATATTGCTTGTAAATCTGCTTTGGCGGTATTTACAGGTCTATCTGTCGTAATTTTCTCTACTAAATTCTTATCATGTATGACTTTAATTAAATCATCTGTTTCAAATAACTTTAAAATACGTTTCATTGAGTTTATATACATTTCCCTTGAAGCTTGAGATTCCACTTTCTCTACTATTTTATCTTTAATTTCTCCTAAAGATATTGGGTTTTTATTGAGTTTTATTTTTGCTATTTTTGCTAAAGTAGTTTTTTTGACCTTTATAGTTGTTGGAATTAAAGAATCTTCTTTAATCTGTTTAATATGGTTCTTTAATTCTTTTTCCATTTGTGTATCCATTTTTTCAGACTCACCATAGGGATTATCAGCGAAGGATACTTGCTTAATAGATTCTTTTGCCTTTTCCTTTCTTTTTAAATAACTTGCTTTATTCGCTGCAGCATGTCTAGCTGCCTTTTCAGGATCATCTAAATACTTTTTTTGGCGTGCTTTATTCTGTTCGTTAATTTTTGCTAATTTTTCAGTTGGAGTCATCGTTATACTATATGTTATACAAATATTATATTTAAATTAATTTCAATTTATTATGTTTTTTTTTGCTAAATAAGCTAATCGATTTATTTGTTTAATTTTTTCTTTATTATTATCATAATATTGCTTCCTTCGTTCTTTTATTTTATCAGCATTGTCATTGCGATATCGCTTCGTCAGTTCTTTTATTTTATCAACATTTTCAATATAATATTTGTGGTTATGTTCTTTTATTTCATCAACAATTTCGATATTATATTTCTTACGATATTCTTTATCTTTATCAGCAGTTCTATTTGGTAAATTTTTATTAACGCATCTTTCAGGTCTATATTTTCTAAATCTTTCAATGTATCCACATTCAACCTCAACAAGAATCTTTTTCAATGCGTCTTTATCTACATTATAGTGAGTTTCAAGCAATTCTATACGTGTATTTAAGTAATTAAACATTTCTCTAGAACTACAATTATGAAGACCTCGTTTAAATTCGCTTTTATGTTTACACATTCTCTCATTCAACGGGGTAGTAGTAGACCCATAATAAACTTTATCAGTGTCATCAGCAACAATTTTATAAATGAATCCAGTATGCATTATGATGTAAATATATAGGGAGTTATCTTTAAGTAAAAAAGAAAGTAAAAATAAGGCGTGAATGTAGAGAGTAAAAAATATCATAAAGTAGGAGTCTAAATTATGATGTGAAATGGAGCGAGGTTAGTAGAGTCAGTATAGGGAGAGCGTACGCATGGTGAGTTAACGCGACGTGTGGCGTGTATATGTGACGATATAAAATAAATGAGAGCATATAT
>Ga0114964_10001321_pt1 | contig 18107 bp, 21 predicted proteins | sample C_131016_MF_Meta_FD_92638 | JGI IMG/M metagenome (GOLD analysis project Ga0114964, IMG submission 92638) | Freshwater microbial communities from Lake Croche, Canada to study carbon cycling - C_131016_MF_MetaG | ecosystem: Environmental > Aquatic > Freshwater > Lake | place: Lake Croche, Canada... | reverse complement strand
CCAATTTCGGCCAAATAATGGGGAATTATCCGCCCGCTGTGCTCATTTAGCGCAGTGCTCATTCGCCCCGCTGCGCTCATTCGGCGGAATGCCCTCAACTCATCCACGCGCCACTCCCTGCGGGAGCAACACGTGCTCTTCGTTTCGGTTATCCGCCTGCTACTGCCGGGACGATCGAAACCTGAACCCCATCCGGTGTCGCACTGTTCAATCCATCAATAAAGCGCACATCATCATCATTGATGTACACATTAATAAAGCGGCGCAGCTCGCCTGTGTCTTGAAGTAAACGCTGAGCAATACCCGGCGCCGAAGCTTCAAGGGCATCAATTACGCCCTGCAACGTTGCTACGGCTGGCTCGAGTTCTACGACAGCTTGATCGCTGGTGTAGGAACGCAGAATTGTTGGAATACGAACTGACACACTCATTTTGAACCCTCAATCACATTGGCCACCGCGTCAACACTCGGTGAAATTGTTGCACTAAAACCATTACCCGTCGAGACCGCATCAAGAGTCTTCAAGCCTTCGCCGGTATTAACGATCACGGTCTCAGCCGTTGGATCAAGTAGACCCAGAGCCAACAGCTTCCGTGTCGTAGCCACGGTGACTCCACCCGAAGTTTCCCCAAAGATACCTTCACACTCAGCTAGCAAGCGAATACCTTCAACAACCTCGGCATCACTCACATCACCAATCGCACCATTAGTGCGACGCACTGCATCAAGTGCATAAGGTCCGTCGGCTGGGTTACCAATCGCCAGCGACTTTGCAATTGTGTCTGGCTTTACCGGACGAACAACATCGTGTCCTTCGCGCCATGCTTCAGCAACGGGATTGCACCCGGTGGCTTGCGCGCCAAACACTCGCCACGGTCGATCTTCGACCAAACCAAGTTCGACAAATTCACGCCAGCCCTTATCGACCTTCGTCAACAATGCGCCTGAAGCGACAGGGATAACAACCTGATCTGGCAAACGCCAGCCCAGTTGTTCTGCGATTTCGTAACCGACAGTCTTTGAACCTTCTGCATAATAAGGACGAAGATTGACGTTGACGAATCCCCAATCGGCAGAAACTTCTTCACCAATCAGTTCACCGCACAAGCGGTTGACATCGTCGTAGTTACCTTCGATGCCGATGACGTGACCGTTATATGCGGCAGTGGCTTGAATTTTGTGCTGCTCCAGGTTTGATGGAACAAGCACGACTGATTTCTGGCCCGCGCGCGCAGCAGCTGCCGCAACAGCGTGTGCAAGGTTTCCGGTCGATGCGCACGCCAAAGTTCCAAAGCCAAGTTGAATGCCGGCGCTCTGTGCAACGGCAACAACGCGATCCTTGAATGAATGCGTTGGATTGCCACTGTCATCTTTAACCCATAGCGTGCCGGTGATGCCAAGTGCCTTTGCAAGATTGTCTGCGCGATGCAGACGTGTCATGCCAGGTGCGAGATTGCGTTGCTCGGCAATGTTTGATGGCACAGGTAAAAGTGCTGCGTATCGCCACAAAGAAAATGGTCCCGCCTGAATAGATTCACGCGTGACCGTTCCAAAATCGTATGCAACTTCAAGAGGACCGAAACATTCCCAACATGAATAATCAGCACCAAGTTTTGCATGAGCTCCACAGGCGCGACAGACCAAGTGTGTGGCACCACCGAATGAGGCTTCGGTGGTGAGAGTACTTACTGACATGAAATTAAGTGCCTTTCATCATCTACCCCGAAACTTTCGTTTCGAGTCGGAATTGGCACCTATTCGCGCGGCCTAAGTGGTTTCGCGATGGTTGCCGGAGCTTCAACGGGCCGGTCCCTCTGCTCCTCTGGATGAGGTGTTATTCAGTTATGTTCAGCGGTCGTCTGCTGAGGTGCTCTTACCCTAGCAACTGTTGCAGCATATAGAAAAGTCAGGCTCCGACTACTTCGTGATAACGAGGGTCAATGACGTATCGGACATGCTCGAGTCCGCTGGCGCGACGTCAGCGCCGAAGATTTTCGCTAGTTTTGCGGCAGATTCTTCAGTGCCAGCTGGGTAGTAAACCGTAGTGATGTCCAGCGGCGCACCCGACCAGTTGCCAATCGTGCTGATTGTCCAATTTTGGAGTTTTAGTTCCTCTGCACGCTTTCGGGCTAACCCTGGCGTGCTAGATGCGTTCAAGACAATAACCTCGGGCACTGTCGCTTTCGCATCAGGCGATTGGGTAGTTTGCGGAGTTTGGCTGGATGGCGTTGACGGTTTCAAACTAAAGAGTGCGTGGCCGGCATAGCCAAGGATCAATACTGTTCCAACCATGACCACCAACGGTTTAACAACACGATTCATGACATGTGGACGCCTGGACATATTTGTCATCTTAGGGCGTTGTTTATTAGTGGGATAGCCCACCAATAGTTGCTAGTTAAGTTCGATACCTAAGCGACGAGCTGAACGCGCGCGCTGACGTGCGGCCCGCATGCGCTGGAGTCGCTTCACAAGCATTGGATCAAAAGCTAGAGCTTCAGGTTGATCGATGAGTGCGTTCAGAACTTGGTAGTAACGCGTAGCCGACATGTCGAACTGTTCGCGAATTGCTTGTTCCTTTGCGCCGGCAAACTTCCACCATTGACGTTCAAATTCTAGGATGCGCTGATCGCGGTCAGGCAATGAACCTGTCTGGTCTGCTGATATCGCACGGGCTGCTTCACTCACAAGCACAATGTTAGGGGGTAGGTGCCACAAAACTTCGGTTACCCCCCTCGGGGGTGTCACAAGTTGTGGGGTATAGCGAAACAGCCACCCACTAGGTCTGGTGGTCGCGTGTCGAAGTTTCCATATATGAACTGCACTTATGCCAGAGTGAATGAGTGACAACTCAACATGAACCCACACGGTCGTGGGTTGGCCTTTGGGTCATGCTTTCTGTCACCTGGGGATTTTCCTTCCTCTTTATTAAAGTCGCGGGTGGGTTCTTAGACCCGTATCAAACAACATTCGCACGCCTGGCTCTCGGCGCACTGACTCTTTACACCGTCCTGATTTTTCAACGGGGTCGACCAGTACTCAAATGGAATGCTCTCAAGCACTTGGCGCTCATTGGTACCTTGAGCCAAGCAATTCCATTCACCCTTTTTGCTTGGGCGGAACACCACATCTCGTCAGTGGCGGCTGGACTAATGAATTCCACTATGTCCTTGTGGACTGCGGCACTAGCCATTTTGATTTTGCCTGAAGAGCGGCTGAGCAAATTCCGACTTGGCGGGCTACTCATTGGGTTCTTAGGCGTCGCAGTTTTACTCGGTGTGTGGGATACCGACTTCCGCGCTGACTGGAAGGCTTACCTTGCGTGTGGCCTTTCAACTATTGGTTACGCAATTTCCGTACTTTGGACGCGACGTTTTATTACGCCACTGAAACTCGATCCGTTCGGCGCAGTGTCAACTCAATTGAGCATCGGTGCAATTGAGTGTTTGCTAGTGAGTCTCTTTGTTTCGTCACGCCCAACACATTGGCCGCTGGCAGGCATAGTCAGCATCGTGTTACTTGGCGCATTCGGCACAGGTATTGCTTTAGTTTTGAACTTCTTACTCATTAAGCGCGCCGGAGCGATGGCGACCTCTACTGTCACCTATTCGATTCCGATTGTGTCCACAATTGCTGGCGTTGCGATTCTTCATGAGAAACTGCACTGGTACGAGCCGATTGGCGCAGTCATAGTGCTCTTAGGAATTTCCATAGTTCAACAAATAATTAAACCAAGGGCGATCGTTAGCTGACATACATCGTCGGTATCCGGATGGAGCCCCCTATCCGATTTGAACGGATGACCTGCTCATTACAAGTGAGCTGCTCTACCACTGAGCTAAGGGGGCGTATCTTCGGCCGAAGCCAAAGTCACTAGGACAGTTTAGGAAATTCTGAGGGATATCCCAAAACGAGGGCACACAGCTGGCCGAATCTCCAAGTTCGCGCAGCCCCAGAGTGAGAATTTGAGTGACTTCATGCGCATGCGTCAGAGTTCTGTAACAATAAGACAGTCGCAACATGCGATGCCCTAGCTGAAAAGCCGGGGACCTTTACAACGGATCGTCCGACACGTCCCTGTCGGTGGAGGAGATAGCAATGGCCAACGTGTCATTTAAGAAAGCGACCCGCGTTTACCCGGGTTCAACAATCCCAGCAGTCAACGAACTTGACCTTGAAGTTGCCGATGGCGAATTTCTTGTTCTTGTCGGACCTTCAGGTTGCGGCAAGTCAACATCGCTACGCATGCTTGCTGGTCTTGAAGAAGTTGACGGCGGCTCAATTTACATTGGCGATCGCGATGTCACTGACGTTGCACCCAAGGACCGCGACATCGCAATGGTTTTCCAAAACTATGCGTTGTACCCGCACATGAGTGTTGCTGAAAACATGGGCTTTGCACTCAAGATTGCTGGTGTACACAAAAATGAGATTCGCACGCGTGTTGAAGAAGCTGCAAAGATTCTTGACCTAGTCGATTACCTTGAACGCAAGCCAAAGGCACTTTCGGGTGGTCAGCGTCAGCGTGTAGCAATGGGTCGCGCAATCGTGCGTAACCCACAGGTGTTCCTCATGGACGAACCACTGTCGAACCTCGATGCAAAACTTCGTGTCCAAACACGTACCCAGATTGCTGGCCTACAACGTCGTCTCGGCGTCACAACTGTGTACGTCACACACGATCAAACCGAAGCTATGACCATGGGCGATCGCGTTGCAGTAATGAAGGACGGCTTCTTGCAACAGGTTGACACACCACAGAATCTCTACGACCGCCCAGTCAATGCTTTCGTTGCCGGCTTCATTGGCTCACCAGCCATGAACTTGATTGACCTCAAGGTTGATGGCCAAGGCGCAATCATCGGTAACTCACACATCGCACTTGGACAAGATGTTCTTGGTGCAGTGCGTAGTGAAGGCGCGGACAGCGTCACTGTTGGCTTCCGTCCAGAAGATCTTGAAATCGCAGATGGTGGCTTTGAACTGAAGGTCGACCTTGTCGAACTTCTCGGTGCAGACGCTTATGTTTATGGCGAAGTCATCGACGCAAAGGGCGAGCCTCGTCAGGTCAACGTCCGCGTTGATGGTCGCAGCTCAATCCAGCGCGGCGATGTCGTTCACTTACGTCCATCGCAAGGCCACCTACACATCTTCAGCACAAGCACTGGTTTGCGCGTAGGTAACTAGTCAAACAAAAGTATTGACCCTCACTGCTCGTGCGGTGGGGGTCAATACTTTTTAGTTCAGTTTTTAGAGGTCGCGCAGTCGGGCAATTTCGTAAAGGGATATTCCCGCAGCCACACCAGCATTCAGTGATTCCGTTTCGTCATACATAGGAATCGACACAATAATGTCGCAGGTATCGCGAACCAATCGTGACATTCCTGTTGCTTCGCCACCGACTACAAGCACCAATGGTCCTTGAGCAAGCGCTGGATCGAAACTCTGCAATTCAACGTCACCGTCGGCATCAAGACCAACGATTGTGCAGCCAGCCTTCTTGTAAGCAACGAGTGTGCGAGTCAAGTTTGTAGCGCGGGCGACAGGCACGCGAGTGGCCGCGCCTGCCGAAGTCTTCCATGCCGATGCAGTCATTCCTGCAGCCCGACGTTCTGGTACAACAACTGCATCCACACCAAAGGCTGCCGACGACCGAATGACAGCGCCAAGGTTGCGTGGATCTGTCACACCATCAAGGGCAACGAGGAACGGTGAACGATCGGAATCAAATGCCTCATGCAGAACTTCTTCAGGATCGGCATACCCATATGCAGGGATTCGAAGCGCGACACCTTGGTGAACTGCGCCATCTGTCATGCGATCGAGTTCGCCGCGAGGTGACTCCAGGAATGGCAAACCAAGTTCATTACCGAGCTGAATAATTTCCTTCAGTCGGTCATCACCTTCGATGTACTGCTGAACGTAAAGTGCGGACGCTGGAATATTCGCACGCAAACATTCCAAAACCGAGTTACGTCCAGCTACCCATTCAATACCGTCACGATCACGCGGGCGACTCTGACGAACTGATCCCTGCTTAGCAACTGCACGTTCTGCAGCACGCTTGCGCTTTGCTGCCGGGTGCTTGTCTCGTTCAACCGCTTTGGGAGTTGGACCGCGTCCTTCGAGGCGCTGCTTTCCGCGTCCACCAGAGCCCACAAGTGGTCCCTTTTTACTTGTGCGGATTGCGCCCTTGCGCTTTGAATTGCCAGCCACTATTTCTCCAATGTCCATCGCACACCGTCTGCACTGTCTTCCAGGGCAATTCCGAGTGCGCGTAACTCATCGCGAATGGCATCCGCGGCTGAATAATCTTTTGCTTCTTTAGCCGCATTCCGTGCGGCAATGCGTGCCTGAACTAAAGCATCGAGTGCTTCAGCAATCTGTTCATCGTTACTGGATGCGGAAGCCCACATCACGTTCAAGGGATCAACCCCTAAGACATCCAGCATCCGGCGCACGCTACCGAGTGTTCCAGTTAGCGCAGCTGACTTGTTGCCATCTGCCAGAAGAGTATTGCCTTCACCAACAACTTGGTGCAATGCAGCTAACGCAGCAGGAACATTCAGATCCTCATTCATCGCATTGGCAAAATCTGCACACATGGGAACGGAATCAACATCAATTTCACCGATAATTTCAGTTGCACGGCGCACAAAGTTTTCAATGCGCGAAAATGCAACTGCAGATTCTTGCAAAGCTGAATCGGAAAATTCAAGGTTGCTACGGTAATGCGCGCTGGCAAGATACCAACGCAAGGCAATGGGTCGTACTCGTTTTGCCACTTCGGTCACTAGCAACGAGTTACCAAGTGACTTACTCATTTTCTCGCCAGAGGTCGTCACCCAGGCGTTGTGTAACCAGAAGTTTGCAAAGTCTTGCCCGGCAGCCTTTGACTGGGCCACTTCGTTTTCATGATGTGGAAACACTAAATCCAAACCGCCACCATGAATATCAAATGCGTTACCTAGATAGGCATGTGCCATTGCAGAGCATTCGATGTGCCAACCTGGGCGTCCATTTCCCCAAGGTGTTGGCCACGATGGTTCACCTGGCTTCACAGATTTCCATAAGGCGAAATCACGTGGGTCTTTCTTACGTGACTCACCTTCAGAGTCTCCCGCTGGCAATAAGTCATCAATGCGCTGACCAGAAAGATTTCCGTACTCCGCAAATGAACGAACATCGAAGTACACGTCACCCTGCGATGCGTACGCATGGCCGCGTTCAATCAAAGACTCCATTAATGAGATCATTTGCGTGATGTGCCCAGTGGCACGCGGTTCAACAGTTGGCGGCGTGCAGCCCAGGATCGCGTATGCCTTTTGGAACTCTCGTTCGTAATGTGCAGCAACCGCCCACCACGGACGTTCTTCAGTTAGGCCTTTAGCCAAAATTTTGTCATCAATATCGGTGACGTTGCGCACGAGAGTGACTTCCAGCCCCGAGGCACGAAGCCAGCGGGCTAATACATCGAAGGCCACACCGGAGCGAATATGACCTACGTGAGGTGCCGCTTGAACCGTTGCGCCACATACGTACATGGTCACGTGACCAGGGACTAGTGGCGTGAATTCGCGGACCGAACGAGCGGCGGTGTCATAGAGGCGCACAGGGTCAAGGTTACTAAGAATCAAAGGGTTCTAATAATGCTGAAGCGATGGCGGCAATACCTTCACCGCGGCCAGTAAGGCCCAATCCGTCAGTGGTCGTACCCGAAACCGAGACTGGCGCGCCAGAAAGTGCCTGGGACATTGCCTGCTGGGCTTGGTCACGGCGTGGGCCAATCTTTGGCGAATTGCCAATAACTTGGACGCTTACGCTCACAATTCGCCATTTATTCTGAGCTAATAGCCGTGTCACTTCGGTCAACAACGTTGCACCTGTTGCACCTGCCCATTGTGGATCCGATGTTCCAAACACTGCGCCAAGGTCGCCGAGTCCTGCTGCTGAGAGCAGGGCATCGCACACTGCATGAGCTGCAACGTCACCATCTGAATGACCTTCACATCCGGCAGTTTCGTCGGGCCATTCAAGACATGCCAGTTTCATCGGCAGTCCTGCAACAAGCGGGTGCACGTCGACGCCATTTCCAATTCTTAGATTTGTCATGCGTGTTCCTTTACAAATCGCGTTGCAGTTTCTAAGTCAGTTTGGGTTGTGATTTTGATAGCACGTTCGTCACCGGCCACTGTGACAACGGGGATGCCAAGTGTGGATAGCAAGCCTGCATCATCCGTTGCAATATGTGTTGAGTCTCGATGCGCGCGCATTAACGCGGCACGGGTAAATCCTTGTGGTGTTTGCACCCGACGCAAGTTGTCACGATTTACTGTGTCAACGACGACGCCGTGCGCATCGACGCGATTAATTGTGTCGACAACTGGTAGTACCGGAATTACCGCTGGGTTGCCGGCGCGCACCGCATCTATAACTCGTGCACACACTTCAATTGGAACTAGCGCCCGCGCAGCATCGTGCACAAGTACTACGTCCACATCTTCAGGTATTCCCTGGAGTGCCAAAGCCACGGACTCTTGCCGGCTCGCACCACCTTCGACAATGTGAATTTCTGCGTCAACCTCGGCAAGTAGCTCGCTTGCTAAAGCCAAGTGATCTTGTGGGGCCGCAACGACAATCACATCGGCAACCGCACTCATGACGAGTGCCGAACGCGTGAGTAACGAAAGTCCGTCAAGCAAAACAAATGCCTTAGGAATATCTGCACCAAGTCGCGAGCCATTTCCAGCCGCAGCAATAATTGCTGCGACTCGGCCATCAGCCGCATTGGACATTAGGAAGCAAGTACCTCGTCGAGGATTTCTTCGGCACGAACTTCAGTCACGCTTTCTGCCAAAGCAATCTCACTGATCAACTGGGTACGCGCACGCGCAAGCATGCTCTTTTCACCAGTTGACAGCGGCTTCTTTTGTGAGCGGCGCCAGAGGTCACGAACAACTTCAGCAACCTTGATGACATCGCCAGATGAAAGTTTTTCAGTATTTGCCTTGAATCGACGTGACCAGTTCGCTGGATCTTCAACATATGGCATCCGAAGTACGCCAAAAACCTTTTCGAGACCGGCCTGGCTGGTGACGTCGCGCACACCCACGAGATCAACGTTGTCGGAAGGAACTTTTACAGTTAAATCACTCTGATGCACCTTAAGCACAAGGTATTCGCGCTTTTCGCCCTTGACAGTGATGAATGTCTTGTCGATGATGTCTGCTGCACCGTGGTGAGGATAAACGACTGTTTCGCCAACTTTATAGGCCATTTTTAGGTTCCTTTTGATTGCCTTGAACCCCAATTTTACCACGACTCGCGACATCCTTATGCCATGAAAATCCCTTAACCAATGGGGTTTTGGAGTTCGCTTTGTCTCATGGCTAGACGTAGTCTCAAAGAGTGGAAATCAGTAGACGTCACCTCCTACAAGCCGGCCTTGCCGCGAGTGCATTAACCATTGCTGGCCAACTATCCCCCGCCGATGCCCAGGTGATTGATTCCAAGTTTGCTGCTCGCGGTCCACTACCCGATGTCTCACACGGACCAAGAAATACCAAGCAAGTGGCGTTGACCTTTCATGGCGCAGGCGATCCCGTACTTGCTCGCCGCATTTTGGCCGAAGCAAAGAACGCTTCAATCGGAATTTCAGTTATGGCTGTGGGGAGTTGGCTTGTCAGTTCACCTCAGCTCGCAAAGCAGATTGTGGATGCAGGACATGACTTGGGTAATCACACTATGACGCATCAACCTATGAAGCACCTGTCTGCGACTAGCGCACATAAAGAAATTGCGCACTGTGCAACTGAATTGAAGAAGCTTGTTGGAAATCATGGCAAATGGTTTCGTCCAAGTGGAACGCAAACTTCGAACGCTATTATTCGTCAAGCCGCATTCGATAACGGATATCCATACTGTGTCACATACAACCTTGACTCTCTTGATTATTTAGATCCAAAAGAAAGTGTTGTTGTCAATGCGGTGTTAAAAAATGTTCATGCTGGCGACATAATCAGCTTGCATCTTGGTCACGCAGTAACCACAAAGGCTTTACCAAAAATTATTGAAGGACTTATAGCAAAAAAGCTAGCGCCAGTCACTCTCACACAATTACTCAAAGGGTGAGCACGTGAAACATCAAATCAGTTTTCGGATATCAATTTCTCTCGCCATACTTACCGCACTTTGCGGTTTGCAATTCGTGCACCCGGCTAGCGCTCATACCCAGGCCAAATCAAAAATTCCTCAAGTCACAACGATTCCGGGTATGCCACGAGTTCTTAATCCCAGCGACATGTATTCGGCTGATGGGCCAAACATGCTGAGTGATGTAGTCAAAAAAGATCTCGTGCGAGTTTATGTACCAAACACTTTGTCAAACACAGTTTCAGTTATTGATCCCAAAACTTACAAAGTTATCCAGACCATCAAAGTAGGAAATCAACCGCAACACGTCGTACCATCATGGGACCTTCGCACTTTGTGGGTTAACAACGATCGGGGTAACACCCTCACGCCGATCAATCCCTTGACTGGCCAATTCGGCAAACCAGTCAAAGTTCACGATCCCTACAACTTGTATTTCACACCAGATGGAAAATTTGCGGTAGTGATGGCCAGCCGGGATCGCCAACTTGTCTTCCGAAATCCACACACAATGGCAATCAAGAAAACAGTCACCGCACCATGCGCAGGCGTGAATCATGCGGACTGGACCATGGACGGTAAAACATTTGTGGTCTCGTGCGAATTTAGTGGCAGCTTGCTACTCGTGGATACGGTCAAGATGAAAGTACTTAACCAAGCGCAGATACCGCGAACACACATGGACATGACGCAGATGCACCCGACACCCATGCCCCAAGACGTCAAGATCAGTCCAGACGGCACGACCTATTACATCGCCGACATGATGTCCAATGGCCTATGGATTATGAGTGCAGACCCGAAGAAGTTCGGGCACTTCACTTACCTTGCGACAGGCAAAGGTACCCACGGTTTGTACGTCACACGCGATGGAAAGTACTTGCTGATCTCAAATCGCGAAGAGGGATCTATCTCGGTATTACGTTTCTCAGATAACAAACTTGTTCATAAGTGGAAGATCCCTGGTGGCGGTTCACCTGACATGGGTAACCTCAGCGCTGACGGAAAAGTCTTTTGGGTTTCGGGTCGCTATAACTCTGTGGTTTACGCAATAAGTACCACGAACGGAAAACTGCTTGCCAAAATTAAAGTTGGTGGCGGACCTCATGGATTAACGTTCTGGCCACAGCCTGGCCGTTATTCCCTGGGTCATACTGGTATTTTGCGGTAAGCAAGCCCGAGCGCATGCACGTTCACTACAGCGAACCATTAGGCTAAATATGTCTACAGAGCTTCTAAGGAGTCACTACCGTGTCGCGTAAGCGTTTGGCAGCTGCCAGCTTAATCATCATCACCGCAATCAGTCTGAGCGGATGTGCCGTTGGTTTTGATGCGGCCACGAGCCAGCAAAAGCCCTCCGGCAATGGTGCCAACAAGACTTCTGAAGCACTCGAAATTCGCGATGCCACGCTAGTTGCAGATCCGGCACAACCGGGCAAGGCTGTCTTGATTGTGACGGTTTACAACAAGGGCGAAAATGCAGATGCACTTGTAGGACTGCAGGGGGAATCGGGATTTACCGGGACAAGTAGTGGCGATCTGACAATCCCAGCACACCAAGTACTACGGGTGGGTTTCAACTCGCCCAATGAAATTGTTGTCGCAGGAACTGCCAAAAGTTTGGCACCAGGACAATTCGTCAATGTCACTTTTGCTTTCCAAAACACATACGCAGTAACGATGTCGTTGTATGTCGCAGAGAACAACGGTATCTACCAAGGAATTAAAATTCCGGAAACTGCAGCGGTATTAGCTACTGATACGTAAAGAATTACGCTTCGAAACGGTAACCCAAGCCGCGCACTGTTGTTAGATAAACTGGATTAGCTGGATCGGGTTCAATCTTTGAACGAATGCGCTTGACGTGAACGTCAAGTGTCTTACCGTCGCCAACATAATTTGAACCCCATACGCGATCCATAAGTTGTCCGCGAGTAAGTACGCGTCCACTGTTACGCATAAGTAATTCAAGCAATTCAAATTCTTTCAACGGCATTGCAACCGCAGTGCCGGCAACCGATAAGGCATGACGTTCAACGTCCAACCGAATCGGACCAGCTTCGATGGCCCCAAAATCTGATTCTTCAACATCAGTTCCACGACGAAGCACAGCCCGAATGCGCGCGAGCAATTCACGCGTCGAAAATGGCTTCGTTACATAATCGTCAGCACCTAATTCCAGGCCAACAACTTTGTCAATTTCGGAATCCTTAGCAGTCAACATGATCACAGGAGTTTTCGATTTGCTGCGGATGTATTTACACACCTCGGTACCTGACACTTCAGGGAGCATAAGGTCCAGTAGAACTATGTCGGGGTGTACTGAATCAAATGCTTTGATGCCTGCTTCACCATCTGCAGCAAGGGTTACTTCAAAACCCTCGCGGCCCAACATGAATTGCAATGCGTCGCGAAATGATTCTTCATCCTCGATGACCAAGACTCGGGTCATAGTGTCGATACCTCCGGCTGTTGTATCCCGCCATTGACATAAGCAGGAAATCTCAATGTGAAGGTGGATCCTTCACCGACGTGCGACCATACTGTGCAATCCCCGCCATGATTCGCACATACATGCTTAACAATGGCAAGACCAAGTCCAGTGCCGCCTGTTTCACGACTACGTGCTGGATCAATGCGGTAGAAGCGTTCAAAGATACGAGTTAATTCAGCTTCAGGAATACCTGGTCCTTGGTCTGTGACAGAAATTTCAATCATCCCGTCAGCACGACGAGTACCAATTCCCACCTTGGTGCCAGTTGGTGAATAGTTAATTGCATTTGAAACTAGGTTGCGAAGTGCTGCGACGAGTTGTCCGTCGTCACCAAAAATTCGGCCAGCTTCAACATTATCCGTAACGGTAATTTGAATGTTGCGCCCGTCAGCTGCAAGTTTCATCGTATCCACGGCTTCAGCAATAATCGATGAGATTAAAACTGGCTTTGAATTTCTCAATGCAGCTTCACCTTGTACGCGCGACAACTCCACAAGATCGACAATCAAATCAGTCAGTCGACGTGACTCAAGTTGCATTCGACTGGCAAAGTGACGCACTTGTTCGGGATCGCCGTCGGCAGCTTGAACTGCTTCGGCGAGTAATGACAAAGCACCAACCGGTGTTTTCAATTCGTGTGAAATGTTTGCTACGAAGTCACGACGCACATCATTCAAACGTCGTTCTTCGCTGAGGTCCTGGGCAATCAACAAATTGAGTTCGTCATCAATTTGTGAAATTTGCAGTCGCGCTTCCCACTCACCTAAACGCGAACCATTGCGTTGAATAGTCGCATCACGGGTGAGGGATTTACTTAATCTGTGCGATTCACGATTGAGTGCGCGCAATTCAACGGGAGCAAGCCGATCATTGTTAACTAAGCCCATTAAGACACAATTTGAACTGCTTGCAATCACGCGATCAGCAGAATCGACAATCGCTGCGGCGTCAGGGAGAACGTCCAAGATTTGACTGAGAGCTGCGACCTTATCAATCTGGTCAGTTGAACTCGCTGGCTTATGAGCAGCAGAACGCTTCACATCAAAGTGGATCCAAAGGGCAACACAAGCGAGCAGTGCCACTAAACCAACACCCTGGAGAAACGTCACATTCTAAGGATAGGTTCATCTCAACGCGGCAACCTCACGTCTAGGCTGAGTTAGCCCAATGTTCACTCACCCGAGTCAAAAATTTGCCTATCGGAAACGTCGTGTTTGGGTTGATGGCTCCAAAATCCCATCACTTTAGGGTTTAGAGTGATATCCATGCGCGAAGCCTTGGAAAGTCAACTCGACGAAGTTAACAGAGATCTTGTTGAGATGACTCGACTCGTCGGTCATGCCATCTCTGCCGCCACTCAAGCATTACTCGAAGAGGATTTGAGTCTGGCCGAACAAGTTATTGACGGCGACGAAGCAATTAACAATTTGAATATGGACGTTGAAGAACGGTGCATGCGGATTGCTTCCCTCCAGGCACCCGTTGCCACCGACCTACGCGCTGTAATGTCCGGTATTCGTATGGCCACATCATTGGAACGCATGGGCGACCTTGCTGTTCACATCGCCAAGCAGGTCCGCCTTCGTTATCCCAATCCCCCCATTCCAGTTGAACTTCGGGAGACTTTTAGCGAAATGGGGGCTGCTGCAAGCAGAGTCGTTGACGAAACTGGCACGGTTATCCAGTCACGCAATACAGATCTTGCCGACAAAATCAAGATCTACGATGACGAGCTCGATCGCCTGCACCGCGAACTCTTCACAGCGGTGTTGTCCTCCACGTGGGATCACGGTGTTGAAGCCGCTATTGACGTAACTTTGTTATCGCGGTTTTACGAGCGCTTTGGTGACCATGCAGTTACCGTTGCCCGACGCGTCGTGCACATTGTTACGGGCGAGCTCTACAGCAAATAAGGCTCGAGTATCGGAATTAGCCGATTCTGGCTAAGTTTGAGGTGATTCACCATGACTAAGCCACTTGAACGCATCGCAATTTTGTCGGTGCACACGTCCCCGCTGCATCAGCCTGGTACTGGCGATGCTGGTGGAATGAATGTGTACATCAACGAAACTGCAAAGCGAATTGCGCGACGCGGAATTGAAGTCGAGATTTTTACTCGGGCAACGTCATCGGGTGACGAAGCAAACACTGAACTTGCGCCAGGTGTTTTAGTGCGCCATATTTCTGCAGGTCCACTTGAAGGTTTGCGCAAAGAAGATTTGCCATCTCAGCTTTGTGCGGTTACTGCTGGTGTACTTCGCGCAGAAGCTGCGCGCCAAGAGGGTTTCTACGACCTCATCCACTCGCACTATTGGTTATCGGGCCAAGTTGGTTGGATTGCAAAGGAACGTTGGAATGTTCCACTCGTGCACTCCATGCACACCATGGCACGGGTGAAGAATCTACAACTTGCAAGCGGCGATACACCCGAGCCAACAGTGCGAGAAATTGGTGAAGAGCAGGTTGTCCTTGCCGCCGATCGCCTCGTGGCAAATACCTCGGCGGAAGCACAAGAACTTATTGACTTGTACAGTGCTAATCCAGACCGTGTGCGAGTTGTCAACCCCGGTGTTGATCTTGAAACGTTTGTGCCTGGAAACATGCTGGCGGCTCGGCAAACTTTGGGTCTAGATTCCAACGCCGTCGTATTACTTTTTGTTGGCAGAATCCAACCACTCAAGGCACCCGATGTATTGGTGCGGTCGGCAGCAACAATGATTGAACGTGACCCGACTTTGCGTAGTCGACTTGTGGTGGCAATCTGTGGTGGGCCATCAGGAACCGGCCTTGAAAAGCCCAACTCACTTGTTGAACTTGCCGGCGAACTTGGCATCTCCGCAAATATGCATTTTGAACCACCCACAACCAGGCAACACCTCGTTACGTGGTTTCAAGCGGCTGATGTATGTGTCGTTCCATCACACAGTGAATCTTTTGGGCTCGTTGCGATAGAAGCTCAGGCTTGTGGAACTCCGGTCATTGCCGCGCGTGTTGGCGGACTTACTACGGCAGTGCGTGACGGCATCAGCGGGATGCTCGTTGACGGTCACGAACCTGCCATGTGGGCGAAGACCATCTCCCACGTTGTTTCCAATGCCCAACTTCGCACCGAGCTTTCCACTGGTGCGGTAGAGCACGCATCAAGTTTTGGTTGGGATGCAACCACGGATAATCTCATTCAGGTTTATAAAGAGGCCGTGGCAACCGCTCAACACACGGTGATCTGATGTTGTCGCTAGCCGATGTTGCGCACTTTCTTACGACTCAAGACGTTGTCTGGGATGAAGCAAATTCAACAACCCTCGTAGCCGAACTCCACGGAACAAATAAACACACAATTAATGTGGCGATAAGTATCAGTCAACGCACATTACGAATTGAATCTTTTGTTGCGCGTAAACCAGATGAAAACGGTGAAAATGTTTACCGCTGGCTTCTTGAACAAAATTCGAAATTAGTTTCACTGGGATATTTTGTTGATCAATTTGGTGACATCTACATTGCTGGCAACTTACCAAAAGAATTAGCGACAATAGAACATTTTGACCAACTGCTCGGCGGAGTAATGGCTGCTGTCGATGCCTCGTTCAATCCCATTTTGGAACTCGGTTTCAAGAGTGCCATTGAACGTGAATGGTCGTGGCGGACTTCTAATGGAATGTCGACTGAAAATCTTGAAGCATTTAAGCACCTGTTCCAGAGTTAAGCGCACACTTAGGGCAGAATTGAGTTATGACAACGCATACCTTGATTCTTGTTCGCCACGGCGAAAGCCTCTGGAACGAAAAGAACCTTTTTACGGGATGGGTGGACGTTAACCTGAACGCCAAAGGTCTTGGTGAGGCACAGCGAGCCGGTGAACTTCTCAAAGATGCGGGTGTGTTACCCGATGTATTGCATACTTCATTACTTCGCAGAGCAATCAAGACTGCAAACATTGCGCTGGACGTCGCCGATCGCCACTGGATTCCAGTAACCCGTACTTGGCGTCTCAATGAGCGCCACTACGGCGCGCTGCAAGGAAAAGATAAGGCCCGGACATTGGCCGAATACGGCGAAGAGCAGTTCATGTTGTGGCGCCGCTCGTTTGATGTGCCACCACCGGCAATCGATGCCGAAAACGAATTCGCCCAGACACATGATCCACGGTATTCAGATATTCCGGCTGACCAACGTCCCGCTACCGAATGTTTGGCAGATGTTGTTACCCGAATGCTGCCTTATTGGGAATCGAATATCGTTCCTGACCTCAAAGGTGGTCAGACTGTGATGGTCGCTGCGCACGGCAACTCTTTGCGCGCATTGGTCAAACACCTTGATGGGATTAGTGATGCAGACATTGCGGGCCTCAACATTCCAACAGGAATTCCATTGGTGTACGAATTAGACGAAAATCTGTCACCACTTGTAAAAGGTGGCAAGTACCTTGATCCCGAAGCGGCGGCAGTAGCTGTGGCCGCCGTGGCTAACCAAGGTAAGAAATAGGTTTCACTAGGTTCCACGGAACAGTGACTTCACCGAGTCGCCAGCGTGCTTTGGTGTCCTGAATAGGCACACCCTCATCAGCCAAAGTTTGAATTGTGGCAACCCAACGTTGCCTGGCTCCAAATGGAATGAGCGAGGCATGCGAGAGCCACACACGATCAAGGAGCTGTAAGAAAGTATGAATAGGTTCACCAGCGACATTGTGGTGGATCAAAACTTTTGGTAATCGAGGAGCTACGTCAGACGGAAGTTCCAGCGAACCCAAGTGTGCCGAGATGGTGAACGTCTCTGGCACAGACGAGTTAGCTCGAAGCGCTAACCAGGTGCTTCGTCGTCCAATTTCATCGCACGTACCTTCAACCAGGTAGCCATCGTCAGCAAGACGTCCCGTCATCGTTGCCCATGACTTGACGACTTGCTCTTCGTCATATTGCCGCAACACATTGAATGCCCGGATTGCGATTGGTGACCGCGCACCAGGTAGCGGAATTTCAAATCCCCCGAAGGCAAATGAAACTCCAAGCTGTGCCAACTCTTGGCCCTGTTCCACGCGCGCTGGATCAATTTCAATTCCAATAACTTCAACGTCCGGTCGCACGTGTTTGCGAAGTCTGTCGAAAAGTTCAATGGTTGTGATTGGTGCGGCGCCATAGCCAAGGTCGATCACAAGCGGGTCGTAGGCGGCCCTGATTGTCGGGCATACCTGATGGAGCATCCATCGATCGCATCGACGTAGACGATTGGGGTGCGTCGTGCCGCGCGTAATTGTGCCGACTGGTCTATTCACGCGCATGAATAAAGGCTACAAGCCTTCCAGCAGTGTCCGCACATGCTTGTGGGCACCGGTTCAAAGAACCGATGCCCACAAGTGCGGTCGTATTTGTTACTTCTTGATTGCCTTGATTGAAGCCACGTATGACTTCACAGCACTCTTAGCTACTGCATTGAAGTTTGCGTTTGCAGCAAGTGCAACCTG
>Ga0114964_10001320_pt1 | contig 18123 bp, 29 predicted proteins | sample C_131016_MF_Meta_FD_92638 | JGI IMG/M metagenome (GOLD analysis project Ga0114964, IMG submission 92638) | Freshwater microbial communities from Lake Croche, Canada to study carbon cycling - C_131016_MF_MetaG | ecosystem: Environmental > Aquatic > Freshwater > Lake | place: Lake Croche, Canada... | reverse complement strand
TTATAACATCTTACATAATACAATCATTCCTGCATTAGGATCTGTAAACAATTTATATTTATTTAGTGGTACATTTATTAATGCTGATGATGGTTATTCTGCATTTATTAATTTTAATTCATTGGAAGTGAGAACTGGTTCAACTTGGACATCTCTTACAACAAACTTTTCAAATTTTATAAATGGCTAGTATTAAGAAACCTGGTCCCTATAATCCTCAGAAAGCTTCTGCTTATGTAGGAAAGGGTGTTCTTAAAACTGGTGGTAAAATCACTCCTGTTCCTAATGGTCATCTAATTAAAAAAGATGGCACATCATTAAAGAATGGTGGTTCTACACCAGCTTGGACTCGTAAAGAAGGAAAGAATCCTACAGGTGGTTTAAACGCTAAGGGTAGAGCTTCTTACAATGCAGCTAATCCAGGTTCTAAACTTAAAGCTCCTCAACCAGAAGGTGGTCCTAGAAAGAAATCATTCTGTGCTAGGTCTGCAGGACAAATGAAAATGTGGCCTAAAGCAGCTAAAGATCCTAATAGTAGATTAAGGCTTGCAAGAAAAAAATGGAAATGTTAATGGTTAAAGCTTGTACTAAATGTAATACCGTAAAACCACAAGATGTTAAACATTTTAGGGTTAATAAACGTATGAAGTCTGGTTTTGATAGCTGGTGTAAAAATTGTGCAAATGAGTATAGAAATAATTTAAGAAAACTAAATCCTCCTAAAGAATGGGGTATTCCAGAAAGTGAATTAGAAAGATTTATAGAAGCCAAAGCTTCAAAAGAATGTATAATATGTGGATTACCTGCAGAAGTAGTAGATCACGATCATGTTACTAAAAGAATAAGAGGTAGTTTATGTCAAAGATGTAATATGGGATTAGGACATTTTAAAGATGATCCTGAATTACTTGAACTTGCAGCTATGTATTTAAGAGGAGAGTGTAGTTGTAGAGAATGTGATGTAAAATGGGGAGGAAAAGTAAACATATAATTATATGAGAAAGAAATTAAACAAATTGGGAGTTGAAAACTCTCTTTGGAATAATATCAGAGCTGCTAAAGGCTCTGGTAAGAAACCTACAGCTGCTATGTTGAAACAAGAAAAGAAAATCAAAGCTAAAACTAAATAATGAAAAAAATATTAGTAGTGTTATTATTAATTGTAGCAGTAGTTGCTATAATTATGGTAAAAAACTTAAAGAATTCAGAAGTTGCTCATGATACAGCATTAACTGTTGTTGTTGGTAAGTTTGCATTTTGTGGAGCATCAGGGGCAACCCCCACAGGTGACACAATAACTATAGAAGGTAAAAAGTTCTTAGAAGGATGTGCTGTATGTCCTGTAATGGATGGTCCTTCTATTGCAAATACAATTCTTGTACCTAATCCTTCAATTACACCAGATAGTACAGATAAAACTGTATGGTCATTCTTTTGGTATTATGATTCAGTTGCTCAAGCACCAACTTGGGAAAACTTACCTACAGTCAATCGTACATTTACAATTACAGATGCACCAGATAGTAGCATGAGTAATATGTGGTGTATGCCTTGTACATTATTACCAAAAAAGGTTAATGGAGTAACATTAGCAAAATGTTATGGTCCACTTAATGAATTAGCTTTTCCAATGCGTAGAGCATTAAGAGCTCACAAAGGTCAAACATCTGTAACTCAAGCACCAGTAGGTGCAACATATTCAGTGGGAACAATTATACCAAAATTTAAAAATTAAATAAAATGGCAACAATTAAAAAATCTATGAAAAAAGCAGCTCCTAAGAAAGCTATGGCTGCTCCAATGCAAGCTCCTCCAATGGGTGGTGGTGCTCCAATGATGAAGAAAGGTGGAAAGATGGCAAAAGCTCAAAATGGTAAGGAAATAGCAGAATTCTTAGCAAAAAGAAAAGCTGCTGCACCTGCTACACCAAACTATGATAGAAATGAAGCAATGTCTCAAATGAATGCTGCTAGTAAAGGATATGATGCTGCTAAAGATAAAGCATCTAGAGATAGCATTTCTGCTGCATATGAGCCTACTCGTGAGGCTGGTATGAAATCAATGGGATATAGTAAGAACAAACCTGCAGGTTATAAAGCAGGTGGTAAAATAGCTAAAGCTATGAAAGTGGTAAAAGCTGTTAAAGCTGTTAAAAAAGCAATTAAAAAGAAATAATCATGGCAACTATTAAGAAGCTTGCAAAAGCACAAATGGGAAAAGATGTTCCCAAAGACAAAGCTAGAACAGAAATGGGTGATCTTGTTGATAGAAAAGAATTCTTAAGAAGACAAGATGCTATGGCTGATAATCTAGATAGACTATCTGGGAAAGGTAAATATGCTCCTAAAGCTAATCCTGCTATCAATAACAAACCTATGGGTATGAAAGATATTGATAAAAAGGAATACAATAAATTACCTGAATATACACCAAAACAAAAAAACGGTGGTAAAATGGCAAAAGCAAAATCTGGTGGTTCATTTCCTGATTTAAACCATGATGGTAAAATTACCAAAGCTGATATATTAAAAGGTAGAGGTGTTATTGCTAAGAAAGGTGCAAAGGTTGGAAAAGCTAAAATGGGATGTATGTCTTGTGGTGGCAAAATGAAAAAGAAATAATATGGCAGTAAAAGCTATGACAGCTGGTAAAGCTAAGAAATCAGGTGCACCAAGAAAAGCACCAAAGGTAGCTCCTCCTAAACCTATTAACGGTAATTATATGAAGGAGAGTGATAGCCCTAAGAGCAAAGGAAAATCTCCTATGGCTCCTATGACTGGTAAAAAGTTATCAAAATGATCTGTCCTATACATGAAATACATTATGAACATGAACAGGGAAACACTTGTCCTATGTGCTTAGAAAGTAGTAATAAAAAGGCCTCTATAAATTAGGGGCTTTTTCTATTTCTTTATTCCCCAAAAATATAAATCTTGAGGCCATGTTTCTCTAGCAATAAATTCATGCTCAGAGAAATGGTTTTCCATATCTATCTCTTCACGAACATCTTGTTCTGTGAGATTCATGTAATAATCATTTTCTATTAAGGATGTAAATGGAGAGTCTTGAGGACTTGTTCTACGTGTACCATGTTCAGGTCTTCCTATTGTAGCACAGCTAAACAAAAACACTCCCCCTGGTTTAGTTAAAGCAATACAGTTTTTAATTGTATCCTTCCAGAACTCATCATGTTCAAAACATTCAGCTGATATAACAATATCAAATCCTTCAGAGTCTTTGAATTCATGTCCTCTACATACAATATCTACATTCTTTCCTGCACCAATATCTACACCAATGTATTTATAATCTGTAAATAAATATCTATTGTTTCCATTAATATCTAATGAACCAATATCTAGCACTCTACAATTAACAAACTTTTTAGGAAACTTATCTTTTACATATGTCATGAATGTTCTTTGTTCTGGATGTGCCATTTTATAAGTTTAAATATGTCTTTAATAAATCTACATAGTCTATCTTCCAACAAGGATTTAATTGAACATCTCCTGTAGGAATATTTCCTTTACTTCTTTCTTTTTCAATATGATCACTGTGTCTTTGTATAGCGTTGAGTTTTCCAGGATGATCTGTACCCTCACCACTCATGTGATAACCTCTACCTCCCCACATATAGAACCAACTTGCTTCTTCTTTAGGAGGTTTAGCAAACAGTCTTCCTCCATATGCATTAATACGTTCAATGAATGTCATATCATATCCAGCATTCTCAAGAGGATGTCCTCCTATAGCTTTCCAAGCTGACTTTCTAAACACAATACCAGAGTTACCTATCCAACCAACTTGTTCAATACCTGTAACATGACATAACACTCCTGTTTCCCAATGAATAATATTCACCTTATCAGTCATGTATTTAGCTACATTCTTTAAATGGTGTGGTAGAGCTACATCATCATCATCCCATTGACATATTATATCTCCTTGACATAATTCTGTTGCATAGTTTTCCTTTTCACCTATAGTATCAAATGTTTTGTCTAGGTTAACTATCTTAATTTGAGGGTGATCAAATACAAGAGTTTGCAAAGGATAGTCATTAACTATTATAAGCTCACATCTATCTGCAGGATAGTCTTGCTTGAGGAAAGATTCTACACTCTCCTCAAGCGTAACTATTCTACCATAGGTTATACATTTACATGATATAAATGGATACATATTAATTGATTGCTCTAAATTTAATAATGTCATCACCCTCTAGTGTAATTTCTGATTGATACACCTTACGTTCTCTCTTATATCCCTTCATCTTATTAGTCTTAGGATCAATTTCTGGAACATTTTCACTACGCTCATGCATATCATCTAATAGAATCAAAAGACTGTTGTCTTCCATTTCTACAGACCTAATCACTTTGTTTAGATTAAAGCTATCTGTATAGCTTTTGTCATCTGTCTTTCTTGTGTAAAAGAATTGGCTCATTTTATTTTGTTTATTTGGTTATAAAATTCTTCTGAAAGGTATTGCATTTCATATGCATACACTTCTTCTGTAGTGTCATTAAGTGGTACACCAGCCCAATGCATTATATCAATCGTAGCATGTAAAAGCTCATGATTAATAACAGATATATTAGCATTATATGGAATCCATATAATAGGAGATTTACCATCTATTGTAGTGAATGTAGTGGCTCTAGAATCAAATGCTTCTGATATAATTGTACTATCTAGATTTTCTCTAACGTATTTAAGAGCAAATGCTGTATCATCTGTAACAATCACTTTTACGTTAAGATCAAATGTACCACTATTGATTGTAATCAATTGATATCTAGTACCTAGTCCAGTGTTTTTAGGAAAATATATACATATTCCTATCACTCCTATAATTACAAATATAATTGCTAATCCTAATTTAAGTTTATTTACCATATTCTAGTTCTAATATTTTACCTACTAAATCAGATCTATGATTCTCTTTAAGCTTAATCCATTTAACTTCTTCTAGTTTTTTAGAAAGCTCAATAGCATAAGATAGTCCATTCATACCATGAGTGCTAATATCAGTTTGTTCATTATCACCATTGATAATAATCTTACCTGTCTTACCTAACCTAGTTAGAATAGCAAGCATTTCAGCTTTAGATAAATTCTGTGCTTCTTCTACAATAAGAAGATCATCCACTGTCTTACCCCTAATAAACTGTACAGGATAAGCTAGAATTTTCTTCTCAGCTACAAGTTCCTCCACCTTTAACTTCTCATGGCATTTAATTAGGTTTTCCATAAAAGCTTCTAAATAAGGATTAAACTTGTCCTCTAAAGCCCCAGGTAAAAATCCCATAGAATTACCCACTTCTATAGTGGCTCTAGTAACAAACACCTTGTCACATTCTTTTTTAAACAAAAAGTCTAGAGCACACTGAGCTGAGACTAAAGATTTACCACATCCAGCTCTACCTGTTATAACTACTATTTGATTCTCTCTAATAAGCCTTTTAGCTTCTTTTTGTTCATCATTTAATTGTAACTTATACTTGATATCATTTTTACGTTCTCTATTGGGTTCTTTCATATTTCTTTTTTAAATATTCACGTCTTTTATTTATTTCATCATACTTGTATATATCACTTTCCATATTAGTATGTTCATCCAGTGTCAAAAGTATGATATTTTCCTCATCTAATTTAGCTTGAGGGTATTTTTCTTTAGGAAGAATATGATGAAAGAATGTAGATAGAGGTTCTTTTCCTAAATGGTCTCCACTAACCTCAGACTTATGCGTTCTTTCTTTCCATATAGATAGAAAGAATTCCTGCATCTGTTGAATACTCTCAATATTTTGGGCAGACTTATTTGGAATAATCAACATTTTAGTCTGAGCTAGTGGTTTCCTGGTTTTATGGATAAAACAATGGGTTCCTTCACAATTTTTACCACAGGTTAAACATTTACTTTTAGCCATTATTTAACTCCTGAATAGTGATACAAGCAAGTTCTGTCTCTATTAATCAACTTAGCTGCTTTGCGAATATTAATTTTATTATATAGTATTAAAGAAGAATATTCCATTACAGCTTTTTTCTCTTTATCATACTCACTGTATTGTAATCTGTGTTTTCTATCTCGTATTATATTAATATCAGCATCATGCTTTGTTAAACACTCATCAAGTAACTGTTGTGGATCTAAAGGTCTTCTATCATCTTCACCTCTCACTATGATACCTCTCTCAAACCTAGGTAGGCCCTTCATAGCCATCCAATCAATGTGTAACTTCTTATCATACATAGTTAAAAACTCACGCTGGTATTCTTTAATCTTTGTTAATTCTACTGAATCCATTATTTGATTTTTTCATAATATGTATATCCCACTCTAGTGTTATACATATCAATTAGGAAATTAATGTCTTTCTTCCATTCCTTATACTCTTTAGTACGTTTGTTTGTAGGAGTTATTGAATCAAGTCGCTTGATTTCTTCTCTTACATCAGGAAGGTTAACATATTGTTTTTTAAAAAGCTTTATATCAGCTTCTGTAACATTTGATATTATACTCATAGTTTATTTGATTCCTGTACTACCAAACCCACCAGTTCCTCTAGTGCTATCTGATAGTTCATCTGTTTCTATAAATTTAACACTTAACACTTCTTCAAAATATATCTGTGCCACTCTATCACCTACACCATAAGGAAGAGGATTACTAGTCATATCTTCTTTTAAAGATGATAGTATCATCATCCATTCACCACGATAGTCACTATCAATAACACCAAAGCTATTATTCATAACCCATTCATGTTTTGTTAGATTACTTCTAGGAACAATGATTCCTTTATATCCTTCAGGGATTTCTGTAGAGAACCCTAGTCCTATACAAATTTTGTTAGGACTAGGAAATGTTATACTATGAGCATATACATCATAACATGCTGCATTTTCAGAACCTTTTACAGGCATTAATGTATTATATTCCTTCTTCTTAAATTTCACTAATAACATCTTCTTCAATTTTGATTTCAGTTTTATTAATTTTGTTTATAATTTGGTCTTTAACAGAAGCATAGAATTCTTCATTATCCATTAACATTGCTTTGAACTCTTCAAGATCATATTTAATCTCATTAAAAGTGAATGTTTTACCATACTTTCTACCAAGTTCAAAATCATTTAAAAGATCCATGATTTCTTTAAGCTTATCAATACCTACACCATAAACAATTTCAAAATTAGATAGTCTATAAGGAGCAGACATTTTATTCTTAGTACATTTCACCTTAGTGATATTACCATATTGAACATCTCCTTCTTTAGCTGCAGATTTACTCACCTCAATTCTTACATCACTGTAAAACTTAAGAGCATGTCCTCCTTGTGTAGTGGTTGGATTACCAAACATCATACCTATCTTCTCACGATATTGACTAACAACAATAACACAAACATTGTGTTCTGATAGAGCACTCTTTAATTTTGGATAGGCATTACTATTTAACAATGCTTTCTTACCAATTGAGCTATCTCCTACATCACCATCTAACACCTTCTTAGGAATCAATGATGAATCACTGTCAATGATAACAAGATCAATGTCTCCTGTGTTAATCATATCCATAGCAACTTGGAAACCTTCTTCACCACAACTTGGTTGAGCAATTAACATTTTAGATGTATCAACACCAATAGCCTCAAAATACTTTTTGTCTACAGCATGCTCACCATCAATGTATAACACTGTTCCACCCTTCTTTTGGCATTCAGCAACAGCATGTCCACATATTGTAGATTTACCTGAACCTTCCCAGCCCATCAACTCATAGAGCTTACCCTTAACAAACCCACCAACACCAAGTGTAATACTATCAAAGCCTATACTACCAGTGGAAATTAAATCATAATTACCATTTGATTTACTGTCTAATGTAAGAACAGTTCCTTCACCATAAGCTTTATTTAGCTTATCTAGTGCATCTTGAAATTTAGAGATTGAGCCCTCTTGAGCCTTAGCTGCTTTTGCCATATTTAATTGTTTTTGTGTTTACAAATATACTAATTTTTCTGTGAATATTAACATCTTTTATACATTAATTTATGAAATAAAAAAGCCCCAGAAGGGGCTATTTACAATTACTAATAAGTTTTTGTAGAAACTCATCTTTTGTAAGATGACTATTCTGATTATATATATTAAGAATTTTTTGTCTAGATATTACTGCACCATTTTTTGATATATTTCTAGAATGATATAAGTTTTCTTTTTGATTACACCATTCTAAATTATTAATATTATAGTTTTTTGGATCTCCATCAATGTGATTAACAACAAAATAATTATTTGGATTATTTATAAATGCTTTAGCTATAAGCCTATGTAATAAGTGATTACTTTTTCTTCCTACAGATAAATCTTGTTTCTGTAAAGTTATAGCAGGGTATCCTTTAGAAAAAAAGCATTTTCTTATTTTTTTACTTTTAATATTTCTTATTCTACCAAAATTACTTATTTCATATTTGGGAGCATCTTCAATAATTTTCCAAATTTCAATATTCATATTAACTAATTTAAAATATAACTCCCCTATAAAAATAGGGGAGTTTGACAAATCACAATTAAAATGAAAGAAAACAAAACAAACGAACACACAAATATTATATATTGATTTCGCATCCTTCAGGACCACTGCATGCAGCAATGGCACCAAAATCTACAACATCATCTAACTCCATCACCTTTGTAAGATCTACAGATTGTAAAGATAGGATCTTTTCTTCATATTGCTCTTTAGTAATATTTTCAAAAGGAGCTTGTACATAACTATGGTCACTAAATGGTAAAACACTTAGTCCGTTGTACACATTTCTATTCTCCCACATCCATTCTCCTACAACTTCCCATTCATCTAAAGAGTCCTCTAAAAATTCCTCTATTATAGGATTTGAATGGTTATCTATAATAACATCAGTCTTAAATACAGAAGGATAAGTTCTATTCTTATCAATAGAAACTGTAGCACTTACATTATGTGTATTAGCACCATCAGTGTGTCCTGGAATAATCCATTCTTTAGAGAACTTCTTAACACGCTCAAGTGTATCAATTGCTGATTCAGTTCTGAATATACTTCCTTCTGGAGCTTTAACAGGAATACGTACACATAATGTATCTTTTGGTCTGAGTATATCATCTTCACATAGTTCAGGATGATTTATCTCTAGATACATAGCTATATCTTCATTCTTATTAAAACGCATAGTTCTTAAATAATAAGGAGCATGCCATGCATGAATACCACTTGCTGTTCCTAACACCAATGATGTTGTACCAGAAGGTTTAATACATGTAAGTCTAGCTGCTTCATTAGTTCCTATCATAGAAGATACATCTCTATTGACTGTCTTAGCTGTATGTGCCACTAGTTCTAGGTTGTATTTAAGAATTTCTCCACTTCCTATACCTGTCATACCAATTCCCAATAAAGCGTCTTTAGCAGTGGTCTTAGCCCATATAGGACGTAAGTAGTGGAAATCATAGAAACCTGCCTGTAATGTACCAAAGAATGATGCTACAGCCACTCTATCATTAAGATCTGCCTGATCCGCCACATCTGACACATTAACCTCGCATAAATTACAGAATTGAAATGGTCTAAGTCCTATTTCACAACATGGATTAGTTCCCCAATCTTTATCATTTGTCCAATAGATTCCTGGTTCTCCAGATCCACTAGCCTCAATTCTTTTCCATAGAGCTTGAAACTCTTCTTCTCCTACAGAACCTCTTTCTAAAACAGCACTATTATTACTTCTACCTCTTTGTTCATTTAGTTCCCACCATGCTCCATACTTACATGTAATCATTTCCTCATCATCATGGCTAAACAAACTAATCATTGCACTTCTTCTAATACCACCTGCAAGAACAGAATTAGCTATATGACACATAATATCATGAGCTTCTAAAGGAGATAGTTTACTACCATCTTCTTTTCTTTCCATAATAGCATCAATATGACTTAATGCAATCTTTAATGGTTCTGGTCCAGGTGCTTTACCACCAGCTGTTACCAATCTAGCTCCTTTCTCACGAATAGATCTAAAATCAAACTTAGGCTTTGGACCTCCTTCAAAATAAAACTTCATTAACATCTTTACTGAATCAGCCCATCCCATGATAGAATCCTCAATAAGATAGTTACGTTGTTTGTATGTTTGTTGTTTCTTAATAGCTGGTAATTGCTCTACATGATGCTTTTGTACAGAAAATCCTACACCAGAACCACCTAATAACAAAAACATAGTCTCACTGAAACTGTACAAGCTGTCAACAGGTAGGTAAGCACAGTTATAACCTCTTGCATTATTCACTTCCATAGCTGGTCCTGCAAACTGTAGAGCTCTCATAGATGGTAACACCTTCTTATCTCTGATAAACTTAGCACTTTCTATTATTGCTTCTTCTAATTTAGGATATTTCTTGATCATCATTGCTTGATACCTGTCAACTATCTCATCCCAAGTTTCTCTTCGTTTAAGCTTTGGGTTGTATTTAGCATATTTACTAAACACCGTGATAGAACTTAATGCCTGTAGTCCCAAATCTGTTTCTAATTTACTCATTTTTTAAATATTTAATTGCGTTTGTTAAAGATTCTATATTATCATTAAATTGCCCCAATCCTTTGTTGCATTTACCACAAAGAATCCCTCTAACCTTTCCATTAGAATGATCATGATCTATATGAATCTCTTCTTTTAAATCAGATATACAGATAGGACACTTACCTTGTTGATTTTTAAATAATTCATCAAAGTTCTCTTTAGTTATACCATATTTAGTATATCTATAAGTAGACTTATGATATTTACTTGCTCTTTTATGAGAACACTCTTTGCAAACTGAAGTTTTTCCAGATTTATTATTATAATATTGATCTAAAGGTTTAAACTGTTTACAGTCTATGCAACATCTATCACCTTGATCATTATACATAATATACCCATTTCCACCAGCTTTTAATGAATTTGAACAAGATTTACATGGTTTATTATGTTTTCTTGCTCTATAAAAGTATTGTTCTGTTGAAAATTCTCTTAGTTTACCACAACTTGGACATGGTAATTCATATTCTTTCATATAAGTGCATTTAGAAAAATAAAAGGGGAGGACAAATATACTAAGTCCTCCCCAAATTTCCAAGAGAATTGAAAAATTCTAACTAACTAAATTTCTTATTTTTTCTCCTAGTTCTGCATTATTAGAATGCTGTTTAACCAAGTTGGTTATTTCTTTATTTAAGCTCATTAGCTTTTGTAAATAAAGAGTGGCATCCATTAATTCTTCCTGGAGATGTTTAAGATAGTTGTCATGATTATTCTGTTCTAGTGTAGTACCATATTTAAGAATACCAACACCACTTCTCTGAGAATATTTTTCAATCACTTCTAACACTATTTGATCACTGTCTTGATTTTCCCACATTTTTACATTTGGATCTATATCATTATTGTATATCATAACTTATCATTTAAAATTTTAAATGCTTCTGTTACAGCTGCTAATTCAGCTTCTTTTCTTGTATTGTATTTAATATGTTCTGTATGCATCACATTTAGATTTCTAACAGTGTATGTAAATGTTACACTCTCTTCATGATCTAAAAGTATTTCTATATACACTCCATGATTATCAAACACATCAAACAATCCCCTAGGAGCTGAATCTATAATAGCTCCTATTTTATCATTATCAATTCCTTGCTCTCTAACAAAATCTTTAAAATTATCTGGTAGATTATCATCATTTAATGATTCTAACATAAATTCTAAATAATAACGCTTGATAATAGCAGCTGATTTGTCATAAGTTTCTAATAATTCTAAACTATTCATGCTTTTTCTTTTTTAAGGGTGATTACTCTTGTACCTTCTAATTTTTTACCATTCTCTTTCCACCAGTCTCTCTCATAATCAAATTCATTTTCAGTGTTGCTATTCATTAATAATGAATTCTTTACACTTTCCATTTTGCAGAATATGATGGTGTTTTCTTTACCAAATTGTCTTATTAGCTCTGCTAATATTTCTTTGTTATACATGTTGTTTAATTTTATTAAGGTTAAGAATCTCATCTTCTTCAATAAAACCACCCCAGACTTCCATTTCATCATCAAAATCCACACCAAGTCTTTCTTGCCAATATTCTTTCATATCAGCAGTTTTATTGAAAACTCTCCATTGTAAACTGATTTCATCTTTATGTAAACCATTTAATTTTAATTTAACAATCTTTGGAAATATCTCTTGAAACTTCTTAGAGGTTTTAGAATATTTACCTTGTTTTATTAACTCAATATCTGATTTAAGTTTCTCATGAAGCTTGTATACAATTACAACAAAACCATCTTCATAATCATAATCATCAATTATAGACTTAGTTCTTTCATATTCTTCATCCAAAAAGTCTCTGAACTTATCCAAATCTTTTGGTTTGAATAATAAATAGACACAACTGTCATATTGGATATCTTTTCTATTGTCTTTTATATATCCATTAATATATCCATTGTCCAACAACCTTTCTCTTCCGATACTCAGTGTTGGTACAATAAATATACTAGTGATGGTCTTTTTTATATCCATTACACTTACAAGTTTACAACCCCATTATTAATATAATTATCTCTAGAAATATTCCATATATCATTTTCAACAGCCCAATCAAGACCATCAATGATAGAATAAACTCCTGGATAATCTTTTCCTTTGTGTGAGAATCCTTCTTCTGCAAGTTCCATAGAACCAGCACTCATTGTATAAATCAATGGACTCATATAATTTGTGCTATCACAAACTATAAATTGTGGATATAGAATGGTATAATCACCATAACCCATTTCACTAGCCCAAGATGCTGCAGCATGAAAATATAGATAGCCTTGAATATATGCTCTACGATAGAGATAGTATTCTTCATAGAATCCTTCTACAGACCATGTGCATTTAAGATCATACACCTGAACTGTTTTCTTCTCATGATCAACTACTAATTTATCCATCATACTCTTGAACAAATGTCCATTGACACTATATCCTTCAACCTGCAATTGATTATACACAGAATATCGTGAACTATTAACTAAGTTTACAATTTCTGCAGTGATAGGATTAGTCTTTAGTTCTTCTACAATCTTTGTAGCATTATCAATCTCTTGTGTTGTTACCACTGTAAGACCTTTAGCCCTAACTTCTCTTATCTCTTTGTAATACACTTCTGCATCACTTCCTATGAATTTAGCAAGAACAGCATCTAATTTGATTTTAAATCCACTATCAATATGTGCATCTCTAGCTATTTCTTCAAAGTTTCTGGTAACATTACCATCATCATCTGTAGCTTCTGCTGTGTGTTTATACAATGCTTCTACAAAAGCTAACATTAAACTTGTAGGAGCTGTTAAACATACAGATAGATGGAACTTCTCATCAAATAACTCAGGTTCTAAAAGTAGTGTTTCTACTACCCTTCCTGTTGTAGCAGCTTTATTATCCTCTTCTTCCACTCTTTCATTAAGAACATACTTCTTATAGTATTTCTTACGGTTTGTAGAGAATTCCTTCAAACTTGAGGAACTATCCATTATTACAGCTCTGTATTGAGCTTCTGTCTTAACTTGTCCTTGTATCATTCTGTTTCTGTTTAAATGCATCAATAATATAGGGATACATAGCCCTAATTTCTCTTGGTACTCTAGCAAAGAACCATCTAATGTCTAGCTCATACTCATTTCCATGAGGATCAACTCCTTGTGGATGTATTAACCAGAATTGATGTGTTTCTTCACCCAGTGTAACAGATCCTTCATACCACACTTCTGTAAATGAAGGTGTTTTGTTGATTTCAATCTTTACTTGATCACTCATTTTTTATCTAATTTAGTTTTTACATCATGACATGCTGTACAAAGCACTTGCAAGTTATCCTGTTCACAGAACAGTCTTTCTACAAATCCTGGTAAGTCTTGTGCAGAATTAAGACTTCCTGCTGGAGAAATATGATCCACATTGATGTTTTTCTCTGCAAACCAGTTTTGACATAAAGCACATTGATATTCAAACTTTTGTCGTTTATTAGGACCTTTATATGCTCTACGAGCTTTCATCTTACATTCTGTAATAGGTTTCCACCATCTACTCTTCTGTCTAAGGCCACTTCTAATAAAACTCCAAAATTGACTTTCAGTCATAGTACCAGCATTTCTAACCTTGGCAGTTTTAACTCTAGGTGTTCTCTTTGTAACTTTCTTCTTTATCATAGTTAATAATTAAAATAGCCCTAGAGAAATTAATCCCTAGGGCTACAAATTTAATCTATTTCTATGATTCTTTTAGAAATTTCATGCTTAATTTCATCAAGACTCTTTACAATAGTGTACATCTCTACAGCAGATAAAGCTGGTAGATTGAAATCATGCTTCTTAGCTTCAGCAGTGAAACCTTCTTTAGCTTTCTCAGCTAAATTATCTAATTCACGCACAGCATAAGCTTCATCAAGTTCTAGTGTATCAAATTCAAGGTCATGTAAAATCTCTGTTGCTTCATCACGAGAAACAGTCATGATTGGTAAATATTCATAACATCTACCTTTAGCAGTACCAATACCTACCACCTTCATAGGATTGATGAGAACAAGCACGCTTGTATCACCGCATCCTACATAATGAATTTGGTCACTAGTGAAATGTAATCCTGCAGCAGCACAATCTTGTGTACTCCAGTTACAATCACTCATTGGCATACTTACAGGTCTACCAATACGAATATCAAATGTTTTGGTCCAATCATCTGTAAATCTATTCTCTGCTCTATTAGGCAAATCAAGATATAATTCAGTTAAGTTACCAATATTCTCACCATAATCAGACTCATGATATTTTGTCTGTGTACCAGTACCATTACATTCCCAACAGTCTTCGCTGTCATCATAATCATCATCTTCACAAGGAATAGTTCCAGAACCATCACAGCCAGCACATGTCTCTAGCTCATCAAATATAGATTTAGCAACCATTTTGTATTCACCATCCTTTAAGAATACTAAATACTCATCAGGCTTCTTCTTCCATACAGCTTTCACCTTGTTATAAGCATTGCTTATGAAATGTACAAGCTCAGGAGATCCATGTAATGTAACAACATTACGAAGAGCTACAAAGAAACCTTGTTTAGTGATTCTGAAGCTGTTGTCTTTTAAGAATCTATACAATTCATTAGCAACTTCAGCTCTTGGATTCAAGCAACACCACATGAAGAAGCGTTTTAAAGCTACATACTCTTCATCTTGTTTGATTAAATCATTTAACTCACGTTCATCTAATGTACTGCTAAATGGATAACTACCGATGATTGATAAGAACTCTTCTACCATAATTGTAGGAAGACTTCTGTTGATTCCTTTTATATACAAAGAACCACCAATCATTTCAAAATCATCAAACTTAGCTAGATATTCAGCACCTTGTTGAACAGCTTTAGCTTTCTTATATTCAGCCTCTGCTTTCACTCTTTCTTCTACCACTTCTGCTGCACCTACAATATTCAATAAGCAAAGTTCTGTTTTACACTCCCTAGCTTTATGAAAATCTGCTGATGTTGCACTAGACTTGGTAAGAATACTACCATCATTTAACACAATAGTTAAATTGTCATTTACCATTTTGATGTTAGCATAAGGCTTACCACCTGCAGGAGTGAAAGAAGGAGCTTCTGCTCCCTCTTCTTTACCTAATTCATCGAACGCTTGTTCAATTTTGTTCTCTACTACTTTTTCGATTGTGCGTTCAATAGCACTTTTAAACCACTTTAAACTTAGCATGTTTTTGTTTTTTTAAATTGTTTGTAATTGTTCAATAGATTCATCTGTCAGAGTTTCTTCCAAGGAAGCATCTTCATTAAGCTTAATTGTGTAATGTTCAAGATTCACTCTATGTTTGTGATACTTAAACAAATCAGCAATAGCAACATTTAATACATCTGTATAATCAACCACATCACTACTAGAATATGGTAGTTGATACATTATTGCATTCAAGAAAGGAAGCTTTGTAAACACTTCTTTCACACCCTTATATATGGTGTATATTTCTTGATCGAATAGGTTGTGCTCTGTAGCTAAATCTATGATTTCTTTCTTTGTACTATCATCTGCATATCTTTGTTGATATTTACTATGATAGTTTTGTAAAAGAGTTAATTTATCACTTAAATCTTTAGATATAGAAGAAATTCTTATTCTTCTGTCAAATGTGGCTTTATGTTGTCTTATGAATTCTTCAATAAGAAACTCTGTAGCCATTGTTCTAAATGGTCTGTTCTTACCTTCCATAAATTTTTCCATAGTTATCCAGTTATGTAAATCTGCCTCCTTTAAGTTTTTAAATGTATTTTCTGCAACAAGAACTAAATTAGCTTGCTCATTAAAAGCAGACCAGAGACAATCCATCTTCTTTTTGTCTTCTTCTTTAGCATATACATGCAACTTCTTTAGTTTATGAGCTTCTTCTAATTTAAATGTTGTAGGAACAAACTTACAATGCTGATCATTTACAGACTTTTCTAACCTTGAACCTAATTTACCAGAGAACTCACCTTTAAGTCTCACCTTTCTTTGACCACTAGCAGTGGTGGTAGAAGATAACACCTTCATTCTTTTAGCCTTTTGTTGATCTATCCATGTTTGTGGAATATCAATAGCATCTAAATCAATGAAATCTTTAGCAATCATGCTTACAATAAGCTTAAATTCCTTAATCACTTGTCTCCATTGAGCTTTTGGATAAAGACCAAGATCTAAAACAGAATAGTAAGTTTTGTAATCAGTCTTACTAGCTTTACCTAATTTGAAAGTTTCTTTCTTACAAAACCAGTGATTTTTATTATCACTTGCTATTTGAGTTCTTAGATAGTCTTGCTTACCTTTAGTAAGCTTATCAGAAAACAAATAAACATTTCCTGCATTATAGCTTGTAAGATCTTCTGTTCTAATACAGTCATAATAATAGTTCTTAACAGTTGTAAATCTTCCACTATTAAATTTAAACTTAAGTTTATATTCACCTAATGTATAATCTTTAGTGGTGGTAGCAAGTCTTTCTAGGTTTAATAAGTCAATTCCTTCTAGTTTAGGTTGTATCATAGGAATAGTTGCATATTTCATAAGCTCCTTGATATCCACTCTATCTTTACCACTATTAAAGAAACTATCAACACTTCTTTTTCTACTACCATAGAATTCTAAAACAGATTTTGCATCAGCTTTTACAGAAATAGATTCATTGAATTTCTCCATGAATACATCTGCCACCTTAGCTATTTTAGCTAATATTGTCTTCTTAGCTTCTTGTGTATATCTGATAGCCTCTCTATTTGGTGTAGGGAATAAACCATCACTCAATGTAAACCTCAATGCTACAGGAATATCTATTCTGTCAATACCAAGCTTTTCCCAATCAATAGGATAGCTAACATTGTCCAAGCACAAGTGTATGTAATCATTCTGTGCTAATCCAGAGAATTGAAAATGTTCAGCTCTATGAATAACAAAATCATTAGGAACAGCATAACCAATAGATTGGTCTACATCAAAATATACACTCTCAAAATAAGCTAATTGCTCTTTGATCTTTTTAGTGAATGAATGTCTGTCATAATATGCTACAGGAACAATCACCTTTACACCATTACACTCATGTGTTTTTGTTTCATACAAAAGGTCAATACTATTTGTATCTTCTCCTTCATACATCATATACTTACGTTCTACACCATCCTTTCTACATACAAAATAGAAGCTAGAACTATAAGCCAAAGGTGCTTTAAAACCTAAGCCCATCATACCAAGCTCTGTATTACTATTACGCTTAGTAGATTTACCATATTTGCTAATAATGTTCTTTACATCATCAGCATCAAGACCAATACCAAAATCCTCAACAGCAAACTCGAATGTGTCTGCTTTTATGTTTCTCTTAAAGGAAACAATGATAGGTTTGTCACATCCAGATCTTCTATGACTATCCAGTGCATTACTTGCACACTCACGAATAGTAGATCCTATTGCATCAGAATATAAATTCTTACTTAGCATCTGCA
>Ga0114964_10001319_pt1 | contig 18126 bp, 19 predicted proteins | sample C_131016_MF_Meta_FD_92638 | JGI IMG/M metagenome (GOLD analysis project Ga0114964, IMG submission 92638) | Freshwater microbial communities from Lake Croche, Canada to study carbon cycling - C_131016_MF_MetaG | ecosystem: Environmental > Aquatic > Freshwater > Lake | place: Lake Croche, Canada... | reverse complement strand
TCACAAGAGTGGCTTTATAAATTAGAGTTTGGATGGTGGAACAAATATTGTGACACTGTTCTTCGTGCTTACTATTATACCAATCTTCCAAACGGTGCCTTAATATCTAGTTTCAATCCTAGTCAACTTATGAAGAATGACCAGACATTGATTCGTTTAGATACTTTTGGCGCTGTTCTAGTGTTCTATGAAAGTTTAGTTACTGAAGTTTCAAACATGAACGATGTAGACAAGATGAACTACGATTTTGCAAAAGATCGTTGTGACCGTGAATGGATAAAAGCATTGGAGTTAATGAACTTCTATGACTTATATGGCAATTCACCTAATGGTCCTGCTACAAAACTAGAAGAAAATTGGGTCGCAGACGTTGATTATTTCAATGGCGATAGGAGATTTTTTTAATGTTCGTGACAAATAGGAACGATCCTTATATCACTCAGCAAGAAATCATAAAGATGTTACAATATTATATTCCAAAAAGTTGGAATGTACCAATCTTTACTGAGTTCGCAAGTGATACAGATATTGTTCGTTACGGCATTTATATTTCTAGTATTGTTACAACTAATAGAGTTCCAAATCAATTAGGTGTAACAACTGGAAGTAATATCTACAACGCTACTGATGAATTTTACATAGCGTATATAAGTTTTCAAACAGATCCTAATTTGGGTCGTGTTCGTGATATGGTCAATAACTTAGTTACTGAAAATTATCCTGGAACTGATGTACCTTTTCTAAATGGTTACTTTGAACGTGACTATGCAGAAGTGTTAAATTATGGAACACAACGTGAACGATATACCTGGACATTTAGATTAACAAGACTTGAATTTCAATAACGCCAAACACAAGGAGAACAAACATGGCACGCATAGCAACAAACACACAGGGATCGCAACCTGTAATTACAATTGGTTTATCAGGTTCAAACCTAGCCAATACGTCAACATCTATCACAATACCATTTGTGCAAGATTTGACAATCACTAACAGTACAGGCGTTTATGCTTATACTGATTTCACTGATGTAGATCAACGTAAGTTGAGCACACCTGCAGATAATAAAATCGGAACTAACGTAGTTGTTGATGATATTGCTAACTTCGGTAACGCAAATGCAACAGCAAACACTGCCGCATTTTATGGTATCGCAGTTTTGTCTACAAACAAAAACTCGTTAGACTTCCAAGTTGATTGGAACGGATCCGCAAATGGAGCATACTATTATAGCGGTACTGGTTTCATTACTAACTTGGCACCAAAGACTAGCCCAACACAACCTGTATGGGTAACACCTTTAGAGATTGCTGTTGACGGCAGTTTCACAAGTGGTGTAGTCGGTGCTTAATTGATTTAACAAAATCAATAATAAAGGGATACTTAAAAGGTATCCCTTTTTTTTAATAAATTAAGGAAAACAAATGAATCAACAAAATTCAGTATGGTTAAAAACTAATGAAGAAAAACTTAGAAGCCTTCTTGCTGATGAGGCAAAAATGATGCCAATGCTTGATAATATGCAAGCAACAATAAAGCAATTAAAAGCAAAACAAGCATTTAGAATTGCATTATTAAATCAACTATTAGATGATATAGAACTAGAATAAATACAATATCAAATTAACAATTTAAACAGGAGAAATAAATGAACATAGAGAAATTCGCACATACCCCAAAACTAATAGAAGTAATATTAGATGATGAAAATCTAGTAGAAGAATATGGGGAACCAATTACATTTTATGCTTATGATATTGTAAGTATGAACATATACTTTGATTTTTTTAATTTACGTAGTAATAGTGAATTTGAAAATTTACACAAGTTAATTAAAACAATGATTTTAAATGATAAGGGAGAACCTGTATTAACAGAAAATAAAGATTTACCAATGGATATAATGACAAGTGCAATTGTTAAAATTGGTGAAATCTTGGGAAAGTCACTCGGCAAGAAGTCAACCCAAACAACTGGCAAAGCGCAAAATTAATCACTATTGGGAGATTAGCAAAAGAATATGGCATGTTACCAAGTGAAGTTGCGTTAAAAGCAACTACATTTGATTTAATGGTTGTTGATGTTCTTGCCACGTATGACAAGTATGAATCATATAAAGCCAGAGGAGAAGTTATGCCAATGGATGATGCATATAGCGTAGATGAATTACAGGATATTTTAAACAAGGCTAGAAAATGAGTAAGATAAGCGATAGATTAAACAAAATGTTAACTATTTTAAATAGTGATCAACTTGCCACTGTCGCTTATAATGAGTTTGTTAATAAAACTCCTGAAAAAACAGGTAATGCAAAAAGAAATACTAAGAAGATTCAAAAATCAATTGTTGCAAATTATCCCTATGCTGAAGTTTTGGATAAGGGTAGAGGTGTAAGAGATGGTCAGATGAGAGGAAGTACTCAAGCACCACAAGGTATGACTAAGCCAACAATAGAAGCACTACGCCAGTATGTTTATAATAAAACTGGTATAATAATAAAATAAGGTAAGAGTATGGCAACAATAGACAATTATACAGTTAATATTCAAGTTAAGGGTGACCAAGATGTTAAAAATTTAACAGTATTAAATCAAAAACTAGGTGAGTCAATGACTCATGTTAATGAAAAATTTGAATTAATGAGAACAGGTGCTGAAAAGTTTGCTGTTGCTATTGCTGGAATTGGAATGGCTGAATTCATTCATAAAATTGCTGAAAGTGCCGCACAAACAAAAGATTTATCAGAAGCATTTGGATTATCAATTGAAAGTGTTTTAGAATTACAAGCAGGCTTTTCTAAAGCAGGTCGTGATGGTGATGCAATGACACGAATGATGACCAGTTTAAATCAGAAGGCAATAGAAGCTGCTGATGGCAGTTTAAAAGTAACAAATGCTTTTGAAGAATTAGGTATTTCTTTTCATGACTTAAAAACATTAAGCATGGATGAAGTAATGCTAAAAATTGGTAAGGCAATGGAAGATAGTAAGGGTTCAGCCAAATCAATTGCGGCGGCAATGGAAATTCTTGGTAAAGGGGCAAAGGGAGTTCCCTGGGGTGATTTTGTTGCAGGATTAGAACGTGCAAATGGTAAAATGGGTGAGGCTGCTCATGGCGTTGAAGAATTTGACAAATCAATGAAAATGCTTGAACAATCTGCCAGAGATATTAAACGTGAATTTATGACTTTATTAACACCTATTGTTGAAGTGTTTAATAGAATGATTGAAGGAGGAGATAATGCAAAAGTAGCGGCTGAGGGTTTGGCAATAGCAATGGCAGCCATTGCTGGCTCATTAATTATTTCTGGATTAACAACAGTAATTAACGCATATAAAACTCTTGCTACAATGATTGGCATTACAACAACAGAAGAAGTTGCTGAAACTGTTGCACTTAGTGCAAATAGTGCCGCATTAATTGAAAATGCAGGCGCACGTGCAATTGAATTAAGAGCAAAAGTTGAATCATTAAAAGCAAGTATTTTATTAGCAGAATCCACAATCGCTGAATCTATGGCAGCAGATAAAAATACTGTTAGTGCCATAGAAAACGCGGCTGCAAAACGTGTTGTTCTTTTTAACACTCGTATACTTGCAATAGCAGAAGCAGAATTAGCAGGAGCAAGTGCATTAGCAGCCACAGCATTACAAGCAGAGGCAGGCGCAGCCGCAACTGCCGCAACAGCAACAACAGCATTTGGAACAGCAATTAAATTTGTAATGGCAAATTTAGGACCAATCGCTCTTGCAATTACGGCAGCCGCAACAGCATATGAATTATGGTCAATTTATTCTGATAAAAATAAAGAAAAATTAAAAGAACAAGGTGATCAAGCGGCAAAAACAGCAGAAAAAGTAAAAAATTCAACTGTACTTCCAGATACTCAAAAACAATTAAATCAACAAGCAAGTGTTGAACAATCATTAAGAAATCAATTTGAAACTCAAGCATTAATATCAACTCAGGCAGAAAAACGTTTACAAATGCAAAAAGATGTTATTGGATTAAGTGAAATTGAAAAAACTACTCGCCTCGCTCAACTAGACCAAGATCAAAAGAAAACGCAAGAAATATTAAAATTAACTCAAGATATTGAAAGACTAGAAACACAAGCAAAAAATGATGGTCCAGAAGGCGCAGCCAAATATGCTGGTCAATTAACCATAATGCGTAATCAATTAGATATTGCTAGTAAACAGGTAAGCAAAACAGCAGAACTTACAACTCAATTAAAAATTGCTGAACAAGAACAAATGAAATTTAAATTTACAATGGATCTTCAATCAAAGGCAATGGATGATATGATTAGTATCCAAAATCAAATCAATCAATTAACAATGACAGGTAATCAAATTGCACTTGCAGGAATTCAACAAAAAATAGAAGCAGAGGCAAGAGCAGAAGTTAAACGCCGTGAAGCATTACTTGGAAATGGAGAAAAATTAGGTTTATTAGAACAAATTGATATTTTACATCAAGTTGAAAAAGCATACGATCCAATAATTAGAAAACAAAAAGAATTAAATGACCAATCACGTACATTTGAAACAGGTTGGAAAAAAGCCTTCAATAGTTATATGGATGATGCAACTAATTCCGCAAAGCGCGGTGAAGAAGTTTTTAACAGTATGACTAGTAGAATGAATAGTGCGATTGATAATTTTGTTGAAACAGGTAAATTTAGTTTTGCCGATTTCTCACGTAGCATCATACAAGATTTAATTAAAATTGAATTAAAAGCACAAGCAACACAATTATTGGGTGCAATAACAGGCGGTGGTGGTATCATTGGTGGAATAGCAAGTTTATTAGGATTTGCTGAAGGTGGAGAACCACCAACAGATAAACCAAGCATTGTTGGTGAAAATGGTCCTGAAATCTTTATACCAAGGACAGCAGGCACAATCATTCCAAATAATGGCACAGCAAGTCAAATGTCAGCAAGTGCCGCAGGTACAACAGTTAACAATTATATTACAAATAACATATCAGCAATTGATAGTAAGTCAGTTGCACAAATGTTTGCAGAGAACAGAAGAACATTGTTAGGTACAATGCAATTGGCACAAAAAGAAAATTCATACGCAATAAGATAAGGAATAATAATGGCAGGTTTACAAACAATTTTAGACTATTGTAACGGTATAGAAATTGACCGTAGAAAAACAGTAGGTATTCAGATAACACGAAATGAAATTCCTCGTGTTAGTCAAACACCAACAAAAAATCCCTGGCGTTTTACTATTGATATGCCAAGTAGTTTTCAGTATAATGATGCAAGAGCATTAATGGAAGAAATAGATAGATTAGATAGAATTACACCACAGATTGTTACTTTTGGTAACAATTCAAAATTAAGTTGGATCTATCGTTATCAAGGTTCAATGACATTAATTCAAATTACCAATCTTACTGTTCAAAGTTTTGTTGGAGATCAACTTGTATTAACTGGATTACCAACAGCAAATCAAGGCGCAATTATGTTTGCTCAAAACGATTTGATTCAAATTAATGGTCATCCATATCCATTCACTAGCACAACTGTTGTAACTCGTGGCATTGGATCAACACTTACAATTACAACTAATAGACCAAATATCATTACTGGAACAGTTGTTGGTAGTGGTGTAACAGTTGGTAATGATTGTTCATGGAATATGTTCTGTCCAAATATGCCAACATATAAATTAATTGTTGGTGCACCACAATATTATGGAAATACATTAGTGGGTAATGCTATGTTAAGTTGGCAAGATAGTTTTAAGTTTTATGAATTTGTAGGATCAGCATAATGCAAAATATTCCAGCAGTAGCAGATGACCCAACATTATTAATTAATGCTGAGTTTGTTAAGTTAAAAGTCTATAATGACTTTAATGATCCAAGTGACTTTGACATTTATACATTTAGTAGTTCATATAGATATGAAACAATTGATGGTGTAGTTTATTCACCCTTAGGTGGATTGATGAATGTTGGAATACAACAAAGAGATATTCGTGTTACTTCAGCAGATACTAGTGTTTCAATCTCAGGTATTGATGGTGATAATATGTATAATATTCTTAGTAAGAAAATTAAAGGTAGCGAATTAAATATTATTCGTGGCTTTTATAATAGTAATTATATATTAACAAGTAATGCTATTAGATTTCAAGGTATTGTTACAAGTTATAATGTTGTTGAAGAACGAAGTGGTCAAGATGATAATTTTACCATTGCTATTAACGCAAGTAGTTTTAAAGTTGTACTAGAAAATCGTATTGCTGGTCGTAGAACAAATAATGCAAGTTGGCAATTCTTTAATCCAAGTGATACTAGCATGAAAAACATACAAAGTTTAAGTGGTACAAGTTTTGACTTTGGCAATAAAGTTGGTACTAGTTCAATTAACCCAAGTGGTGGTTCATTAGCTGGACAAACAACAGCACAAACTTATCAACAAGGTGGAAGATGATAAGACAAGCAAATAAATTTGATATTCCAAGAATAATACAAATGCTTTGGAATTACCATGATAGTGGTAAAATTAAAGGTATGACTGTTAAAGATGATTCAACAGCATTAATTATATTAACTAGAATCTTAGTAGGTGGTGGCATAGCATTAGTAAGTGAAAAAAATAATGTTACAACTGGAATGTTATTAGCAGTTAAAAGTCCTTATTTATGGGACAATAGTAAATTCGTTATGCGTGAAATTGCATATTGGGTAGAAGAAGAATATCGTGGTGGTTCAAGTGGTTATAGATTATTAAAACAATATGTAGAAACATGTGAACAACTAAAAAACACTGGCAAGATTTGTAATTATACAATGAGTCAATTACAAGGACAAAATCTAGACTATAGTAAGTTTGGATTTGAGCCTGTAGAACAAACATGGAGAGTATGAGATGCCAGAATTTATAGAATCTGCCGCGAGTAGTGCAATAGAATTTGCAGAAGATGTTGGCTCAAAGATTGTTGAGAATGCAGGATCAATTGCCACATTTGCGGCAAAGACAGCATTAACTATTGGCATCAGTAAACTAATATCAAATCGTCAAGGTACTCCTGCAGTTGGTACACAAGATACAGGTGCACGACTTCAACTACCACCAAGTACTGATAACTTATTACCAGTTGTTTATGGTGCAAGTTATATAAGTCCAAACATTACAGATGCATTTATTAGTACAGACCAAACAACTATGTGGTATGTTATGGCTTTATGTGAAGCAACTGATATTGGCACTCTTGGTTTTGCAGAGTTTTATTATAACAATAGTCAAATGTTATTTGATGGAGTTGATTTAACAAGAGTTGCCGCATTAAGAAGTAATTCAAGTCCACCACAAGATGATACAAGAATTGATGGTAACTTATATGTTTATGCATATAGAAATGGTAGTTTTAGTGGTGTTAACACAATATTAAGTGCAATTGAAGTATTAAGTGATCCAGCGATTCCAGAAGCAAGTCGTTGGACAAGTACAGACACAATGGATAATTGTTGTTTTATAATTGTTAAAATGATTTATAACAATGATGCAGGAACAACAAGTGCAGGTACAATATCAGTTAAAGTTGTTAATACAAATGATAGTCCAGGATCAGTTATAAAAGATTATATGATGAACACACGATATGGTTGTGCGATTCCAGAAAGTAAAATTGATTTAGTAAGTTTAGATAATTTGGATACTTATAGTAATGAATTAATAGAATATTATGACCCAAATGGAGATTTACAAACACAAAAACGATATCAGATTAATGGTCCAATGAACACAGGAACAAACTGTTTAAATAATCTACAAGAATTAGCAGATGATTGTGATAGTTGGTTACAGTATAGTGAGTTAACTGGAAAATGGAAAATAGTAATTAATCAAAGTTATGCACAAGCAGGATTAACATTTAATGATTTATTTTTAGTTGATAGTTCAAATATCATTGGTGGTATAGATATTAATCCAATTGATTTAAATGGAACATATAATCAACTTCAAGTTCAGTTTCCAAATACAACAACAAGAGATCAAACAGACTTTAAACAAATTGTATTGAGTGATACACCTCAGGTAATATTATTAAGTCCTAATGAACCTCTTAATCAATTAGTTATTCAATTTCAACAAGTAAACAATTATGTTCAAGCATTATATTTAGGTGTCAGACGTTTATTGCAAACAAGAGAAGATTTAATTATTAACTTTGCATTAGATTATTCAGGTATACAAGTTGAAGCAGGTGATATTTTAAGAGTAACACAAGAACATTATGGTTGGGATGAAAAACTATTCAGAGCAAGTCAAGTACAAGAAGCAAAAGCACCTGATGGAACATTAGGTGTTCGTATTACAGCATTTGAATATAACAGTACAATTTATGATGATACACCATTACAAGATTTTGTACCAGAATCAAATACAGGATTAAGTAATCCAAATATCTTTAGTAATCCAGGCACACCAGTTGTAACAATGGCTCTATTAACAGATGGCAATGTGCAATCATTTAGTGTAAGTTCAACTGTACCTTCATTAGGTAATACATTATACATGGATTTTAATTATGGACTTACTAGTAATGCTAATGAACATAAATTATATTCAACAGTTAGTAGAGGTGATGGATCAGCATATGTTCCTGGTGAAACTATATCAATTAGTGTTGCTGATTTACCACCAGACACATATTATTGGTCAACTACCGCTAGAAATAATAATGCAGGTAGTAGTGCAAGTGTAAGTGGTACTAGCCATCCCTGGACAGGTCCCAATGTTACAGCATATGATTATGGAGTTGATGCTGGTGGAATTAATTTAGTTCAGATGGCACCAGGTGCGGCTGGCTTTGCATTGTTAGCAAGTTTTTCAATGATTACTACTCCAGTAGTTCCGCCTATAGCACCTACAGCAAGTTCAACTGTTAATATACCATATGTATTAGCAGGCACAACTGTTGCCGCAGGTGATTATAATTCTTGGCAAAGTGGAACATGGCCATATAGTGGTTGGGTAGCAAGTCCAGGTGGATTAAGTGCATATCGCCCAACAACAGCAGGTGCTGTTCCAGGAACTAGAACTGACTGGGCAACATTAGGTTGGTATATTGCTCTTTATATTGATATGACTAGTGATCCATTAACAATTGTTGAAAAGGCAACATTATCAGGTACATTGTCATTTACTACTGATACAGATAATACACGAATTCAAATTGTTCGTGCTCCTGCATTTACAGCAGGTACTTTTGTTTTTCAATTAAGATCCATTCAAGATGTAATTTTACCAAAAGCAGGTGAATATACATTTACTAATGTTATTAATGATGGTGTTAATGGTTCATCAACTATTAATGCATATAGTTACTTTTTAAGAAATGTAACGCCAGGATCAACAATTACATTGACACAGGGCAATCTTACAATCAAGCAAACCAAGTAACATAAATACTATAAGGAAAATATAAAATGAGTTTAATTTTAAATGGCGCAAAGACGGCATACATTGCAGGTTCACAACTTCAATGTATAGAAATATATACTGGTGAAGCATATACTTTGCCATTTCAATTTACTGATGCTGTAAGCAATCCAGTAAACATTAGTTCATGGACATTAGCAGTTAGTGCAAAATGGTATAGTTGTGATATCAGTTATACAAATCAGGCAACAAGTACAGAAATTGATATTACAAATCTATTACTTGATAGTCCACAACCACAAACACCAGCAACATTAACTACTGGTAAGATTAGTGGTGGAACTACGGGACTAGGTTATATTTATATACCAACAAGTATGAGTGGTGGAATAGGAAGTCCTCCAACTCCAATTTCAGTATTACAAGATAATCCATGTATATTAGCAATTATAACATTGACAGTAACACGTACAGATCCAAACAGTGGTTCAAACGATATTAATCGTGAACCAATTGGCATCATCATAAGGTATCAATAATGAGCGAAATTCAAGCGAATTTCACAGTCAATACTGTAACAGCACAGATTGTCTATGAATCAAGCCAAATCAATTTTACACCTAACACAAGTGTATTAACAATCTCTACAGGTTCATCGCCTGCGGCGGCTGAACCTGTTAACTCAGTTCAATATAACTTAAGTGGTCAATTGGCTGGTAACAGTTCATTTTACTTTTTAGATGATATTGTTCATATGCCAAGTATTTTTGTACCTGGACAGGCAGATATAAATGCCGCAAATTTTGCAAATTCAAATGTTGGTAATGTTTCATACATGAATGCAAATGTTAATAATGTTCATATTACTGGCGGAACAAATGGATATGTTTTACAAACTGATGGTATAGGTAATTTAAGTTGGTATCCTCAATCAACAGGAACATTAACAGCAAATATTAAAGCAATATCAAATGCAACACCAATGATTATGACTGTTGCAAATACTGTTCCATATATTAATTCAGCACAAGTAACAATAAGTGGTGTTGCAGGAGCAAATGCAAATACTATTGTTAATAGTCATAATTTCTATGTTAAGTTAGCAAACAACTTTCCAACAACAGGTAATGTTAGTTTGTATACTGATAGTAATTTAACAAGTCCTAGTGTTGGTACTGGATTAGTTGCTACAGCAAACACAGGCATAGCAATCACTTATACCAGTAGCGGTGGTGGAAATGGAACACCAGGCGGTGCAAATAGTCAGATACAATTTAATAATAGTGGAACATTTGGTGGCAATACTGGATTTAGTTTTAATAGCACAAGTGGTAATGTTGCCATTCCAGGTAATCTTTCAGTTGTTGGTAACATAAATGTTGCAAATGTTTCTGGTAGTTATTTTATTGGTAATGGGTCAAGTTTAAATTCAATTACTGGATCAAATGTTAGTGGATATGTAGCCAATGCAACACATGCTAATGTTAGTGATTCAGCAAATACTGTTGCAGGTGCAAATGTTACTGGTACTGTAGCAAACGCAACTTATGCAGTTACATCAGGATCAACTGGTAGTGCAAATACAGCAAACACAGTAACAAATAATGCACAACCAAATATTACAAGTGTTGGCACATTAACTAGTCTAAGTGTAAGTGGTAATATTACAAGTGGTAATGCTAATTTAGGTAATTTAGTAATTGCAAATTACTTTAGTGGTAATGGCGCAAATATTACTGGAATCACTTCAACTTCTCTTGCAAATGGAACTAGTAATATAACTATTCCAATAGCAAATGGAAATGTTCTTGTAGGTGTCGGAGGCAATGCTAACGTAACAGTGTTTAATTCTAATGGACAAGTTAATGTTTCAGGAACAATATTCACAACTAATGCTGTTATTGGCACAAATGGAAGAATAACATTTAATGATGGAACAGTAAGAATTGGACCAAATGCTAATGCTTACGGGACAACACAAGTTGCTATAGGAAATAACGCATCAGTTTCAAATTCAGCCTCTTTAGGGGTTGCGATTGGACCAAGTTCAAGTGTTGTCGGAAATTCTGGTGTTGCGATTGGCTCAGGTTCAAAAGCAACACTCAATGGTGTTAGTATTGGTGTAGGGGCATTTATTGCCGCTAATGCTAGTGCCCACGTTAATATTGGTGCTAATTCTGGTACCAATCAAATTATAGGAAGTACTTTTAGAACAGCAGTTGGTGCTAATTCAGGTCAATATGGGAACGGAACAAGCATCACAGCATTAGGTGCTTTTGCTGGAACGGCTCAACAAGAGTATGCACTTGCTGTGGGCTTTGCGGCGGGGTCAAATATACAAGGCCCATACTCAACTGCCATTGGCGCATATGCGGCAAATAGTAGTCAAGGTTCAAATGCTATTGCGATTGGTTCTTTAGCAGGGGCAAATTCTCAAGGTAACTATTCAATTAGTATAGGTTCGCTTGCGGGGTATCCAAATAGTCAAGCAACAAATAGTATTGCTATTAATGCTACTGGAGCAAATTTAAATGCACCAACAGCAAATAGTTTATATGTTAAACCAATTCGTGATGTTACTTCAGCCTCAGGTTTTACTGTTCAATTATATTATAATCCAACAACAGGCGAGATTGGTTACAAATAATTAGCATAAATACAATATCACGTACACGAATTACAGCGAGGTAGCAGTAATTCGTCATAATGCGAGACAGCAGAGGAAAATGAAATGGCAAGATTTAGTCAGTATACCATCACGCAGGTTGCCGGATTTGATAATCCAATATTAGCGCAACAACTAGTTTATAATCAAAAAGATTTTTGGAATTTCTCTTGGGGTACAAATACTTCAGGATCTAATGGCTGGAATGTATCAACTAATCCAATCAATCTTACAGGTGCAACAATAAATGCACAAATAATTCGTAGACAAATAACTAATCTGGAAGATACAAGAACTGGGTTAAACTTTGACATCTTAACAGATTATCCCTTCCCCAAAATAATAGAATCAATTACTAGTACATCAAGTACAGATAATACAATGACAACAACTGATACTGATCTTTTGTTCATTAATCAACCAGTACAATTCACTGGAACAGTCTTTGGTAATGTTCTAATCAATACAACATACTATATTAAAGAAATTATCACACGCACTACATTTACAATTAGTACTACTAGTGGTGGTTCAGTATTTACTTTAGCAACAGCAAGTGGTGAAATGTACATCAATCGTGTTGCACCAACAGCAATAGTTCTTCCAATATCAAATCGCAATGATAGTCAGGGTACATTTACAATGACTATTGATGATGATACTTGGGGAGTTATTGCTGGTGATCCAGAACTAAACATTAGTGCAACAACTCCAGTATGTTTTACTGGTCGTGTAAAAATAAGTTTCCCTAGTGTTGGAAGTCAACCAGCATATGATGAAAGTATTTTTATATTGTTCTTGATAGTATCAGATGGTGTGGTAAATTAAAATGTCAACAGTAAATGTAACAAACTCAATGACTGTTGCAAGTGTTAATGTTGATACTACAAATCAAACTGTAATTGGTGTTAATAGTTCACAAAATGTTGCTACAGTAAATGTTGAAGCAACTAATGATGTAACAGTTCAAATAAGCAGAACAGCAATTGGTACTGTTGCAAATGTATTAACAAGCAATTATGCCAACTATGCAGGTAATGTAGTTAATTCAGCACAACCTAATATTACAAGTGTTGGTACATTAACAAATTTAAGTGTCTCTGGTAATGTAACAGCAGGCAATGTACATTCAAGTACAGTATATGATCAAGGTATGCAAGTGCAAGGGTATGATTATGTACAAATGCAATTTAGCAATAGTGTTAATCTTCCTGTAAGTCCATATGATATAGGTACAGGATCATGGTTTTATTTAGATCCAGGTGGTGCAATATGGCAATCAAACACAACAGGTACACTCAAAACAGTTATATTAGGTAATGATGGTACTGTTAGTGCTAATGGTAATATTTCTACTAACAATAATGTTACAGCATTAAAATTCTATGCAGGTACAGGTAGTGATGAAACTCATGGATATGGATTTACTGGCGAAGATAATGCTGATACAGCAATATGTTTGTCTGATACAGATGAAATTACCATTTACAATAATGCTATTGAGACTTTAAGATTATATGCTAATAACAATAGTGAATTTTATGGTAATTTAAAAGTTGATGGATCTAGTGATTTAGGTAATGTAAGTAATGTAATTATTACTGGTGGAACAAATGGTTATGTATTACAAACAGATGGATCAGGTAACTTAAGTTGGACAGAACAAACAGGTGGCGGAGGTAATACAGGTAATGTAACTTTTGATAACCAAATTGTTATAGGTACTGGAGATATTAGTGGTGGCAGTGGATTATATTTGGCTCCAGGAAGTAATAGTTTAGCAAATTTACAATATCTCAGAGTACGTGGTGGTGATTATATTACACATATACATTTTGACACTGGCAATAATCAATTTTATGATCAATATTTTGGTGATGACAACAAGTATGTAAAACTTGAAGCAAATGGTAATATTGTAATTAATAGTAATGATTATATAGGTAATTCACAACAATGGGATTTTGGCATAGATGGTAATTTAACATTACCAAGTAATACAAGTAGTATTAATTATGCTAATGGTAGTCCATATGGTGGTGGTTTAGGTAACTTAATTGTATATGGTAGAACAGGGGGAATAAGTATTTCTACTGTTGGTGGTTTTATTAATGTTGTTGGAAGAACTGGCAACATATATGTTTATTTGTAAAAGGTTTTAGAAAATGTCAAATTATATTCCCATAATTGTTAATGCATCAGGTAACACTGGTACATTTGAAGAATTGCCAGTAGCCAGTAACTTAGATTTTACTGATAGTGGTATCGTCAACTTAGATGTAGGTAATTTACAAATACTTGGTGGCAATGTTGGCCAAGTATTAAGTACTGATGGTAGTGGTAATCTATCATGGGCTAATGGTGGTGCAGGTGGTGGAAATGTCTTTACTGATATAACAGTTAACAATAGTATATTGTTAAATGAAATTACATTAAGTCAAACAGGTAATTTACTTACAGCAGAAATAATTGTAGAACCAGTTAACACACCTGTACCAACTCAAACCGCATTAAGTTTATTAGTTAACTTTTCATCAAGCACTCAGGTACTTAATGATTTAGATAGTAGTGTTTTACCTACAACTGGAAGTGATTGGACATTATCAACTAATCAAACTAAATTTGGACTATTCAGTTGGTATAATACTAATAGTAATCCAAATAATAAATTTCAAATTAACACTATTAATCCAGGCACAATGAATAGTTCTAGTAACTGGACTATTGATATGTGGGTTTATTGCGAAAATGGTGCTAGTGGTGCAGGTAATCAAACATTAGTTAATGGAAGTTATTTCGGTGAAGGGCCAAATAATATTTGGTTAGGCCTTGATAATGGTGTACCAACAAATGGTACATTAAAATTTAAACCACAAAATAATGCTGGATCAACTTATACTATCGGTACAATGAATGGTCAAGGATGGTATCATGTAGGTATCATGCGTAGTAATGGAATTTTATATGGTTTATTTAATGGAACAATAGCACCAATTAGTGGTAACCCAAGTTATAGTTTTCCAAGTAATACATTAGAATTTTTAGGTGGTAGTAATCAAAATGCATTTGCTTCAGGATATGTAGATAATATTCGTATCAGTAAAACATTTGCATTGTTTGTTGATACTGATGGTACATATAGTTTACCAGTAAGCACAGATTATGATCCTAATGGTGATATTAATATATATACTCCTGGATCAACTATAAATGCATTACCTGCTCCAACTGGCATTAGTAATGGTAACACCAGTGCAACAATTGGTACAAGTAATGGCAATGTTGATTTTTATATTGATGGAACTTTAGCTGGTAATGTTGTTCAGTTTAATAGTGGATATTTAAATGGTGGTTTTGGATTTCAATCACATTTATTCGGTTATAATACTTCCGCAATGGAAGCGGCTAGTGGTGATTTATATTTCACTACATCGGGTGCTAATGCTCAAGTAAAATTTCTTGGAAATAGTACAAATTATATGAATGGTAGTACATATACTAATAGTTTATATATGGGGACAAATGGAGCAAACTATCATTTCCCAATTAGTGGTGGATCAGAAAATGGTCAGGTACTAACATATAATGTTGGTGGTGAATGTGTATGGAGTACAATTGATATTAGTGGTAATTTACTTGTAGATAGTATTACAGCAAATGATTTTGTTAAAACAGGAAATATTTTATTACAAAATGATGGATCAAATGTTGTAGAGGCAGTATTCTCAACACTTGAAGTTACTACAACTAATCTAGCAGTTACTACAGCAATAGATTTATTAATTAACTTTACACAAACAGGAGGTATTGTACAAAATGATAATGGTAATGTTAGTTTAACTACTGTTGGAATAGGTGGTCCTGTTAGTATTAATAACAATCAAACTAAGTATGGTCCATATAGTTGGCAATGTACTAATCCTAGTGGTGGTGGTTTTGGAAGATTAGTTGGAATAGATACAACTGGCTCTGGTATAGATTTTTCACTAATGAACACTAATGATAATTTTACTATTGATTGGTGGTTCTATCCACAGGGTGGTACAGCAACCAATCAAGTGCAAGTGATAATTCAGGGTAATCCAACAGATCAAAATCCTGCAACATTTGATCATTCAATATTAGGATTAAGATTATCAGGCGGAACTACTCCTGCAGTGCAATATCATGCTAATACATTAAGTTCTGGTACTAAAATTGACTATACTGGTAACGATGGAGATGGTTATGTTAATGGTCAATGGAATCATGCTGGATTATTAAAACTTGATGGTGTAACTTATGTTATGTTAAATGGACAATTATATAATGTAACTAATAAAGGTAATCCAACTTTTGTTAGTGACATATATTTGTTAGGTGGTGCAGATCAATATAATGCTGATGAAAGAGTTTTTGGTAGTGGTTGGATTACAAATATTCGTGTTAGTACAGAATATGCTTTGATTTTACCAATAGTTGATCATTGGCCAATTCCAGATAGTGAATATCTACTTGGAACATATGACTTACCAATAAGTACTGATTATGATCCAACTGGCAATATTGACACATATACTTTAACTCCATTAACAGGTAATGGATGGCCTAAGTTTCAAAGTTCAGGTTTTTATGATTGGCAAATTAATCCTTCAACATTGACACCAAGTCAAGCAGGTGTAGCAGTTCAGGTAAGTGGCAATATTGCATTACCATTAGCAACTGATTGTGTTAGTGGTGCAAGTTTTACATTTACTAATGATAGTAATAGTGTTGGTAATATAAATGCAACAGGTAGTGATTATATCTCTCACACACCCATATTAACATCATCAAATACTACAATCAAAATGTTTCCAGGTGAGACATTAACAATTGCATCAAGAGGTCCATCAACAACAGAATGGAACTGTTTAGGTGGTAGTGCATTGTTAAAATATCAACCACTATTAAGTATTGCAAGTCTAACAAGTACACAATTAACTTCAATAACAGGTGTACCAGGACAACTTGCAAGTGTAAGTGATAGTGCAGGTGGTGGTAATCCAAATGACATGTTAGCATTTTGGGACACAACGAATAGTCGTTGGAGTTATGTACATGATAATAGTGCGGTATGATAAAAGATCATTTACAATTACCAGAACCAAATGATGGACTAGTATTTTATTGTACTAACTCTAATGAATTTGATATTAGAGTGATACCAAATATAGGTGGCACTATTAATTTTTTAAATGTTAATGAAGCATACAAACAACCATCAAGGACTACAATGCAATATATTTGTGTTAATGGTAATCAATGGTTTACATTAGGATCAAATAGATAATGGAATTTAATCTTAAACAATTAAGTTGGATTGTGATTGGTGCAATTGCAATATGTGGTACTGGCTATATTAATATGACTAATAAGATTGAAGAATTAGACAAACGAACAGCAGTTATTGGAACTCAATTAGAACAGTTTCAAAAACAATTGGATCGTATAGAAGTTAAAGTTACTAAATAATTTAAAGGAAAATAAATGGACAAATTAATAGAAGCAATGAAAGTATACTTTGCTACAAATTTTCAATACTATGTAAAAAGTCATGGGTATCATGTAAATGTAACTGGTGCAGATTTCTATCAGTATCATAAACTTTTTCAGAAAGTCTATGAAGATAGCCAAACAAACATTGATAGTATTGCTGAAGAAATTAGGACCTTACAAGCAATTGTACCTTTCAGCCTTAACCGAATTATAAATTTAAGTCAAATAGATGATGCTGAGGACAAGCCAACAGGATTGGAAATGGTAAAGATATTATTAGATGATACCGAAATTGTTTGTGAAACTATTCGTGTTGCACGACAATTATGTGAAACAGAAAAGTGTTTTGGATTATTAAATTACTTAGAAGGTCGTTTAGACGATCATTATAGATTTCAATGGATGCTTCGTTCTACAATTGAATAAATAGTTTAGTAGATGATTACAAAATGCATAATGATCATCCTTTAAAATAAATGTCTAGATAGCCAAATTTAGACCATCTGTAATCATCTACTTTTTTTTA
>Ga0114964_10001318_pt1 | contig 18130 bp, 14 predicted proteins | sample C_131016_MF_Meta_FD_92638 | JGI IMG/M metagenome (GOLD analysis project Ga0114964, IMG submission 92638) | Freshwater microbial communities from Lake Croche, Canada to study carbon cycling - C_131016_MF_MetaG | ecosystem: Environmental > Aquatic > Freshwater > Lake | place: Lake Croche, Canada... | reverse complement strand
CTGGCCGACTTTTTTGAAGCCGAAAGCTGCATGCACCGCAGCCACGGCCACTGCATGACCATGGGCACCGCCAGCACCATGGCCAGCATGGTCGAAGCCTTGGGCATTGGCCTGCCCGGCAACGCCGCCTACCCTGCGGTCGATGGCCGCCGCAATGTACTGGCCCGCAACGCCGGGCGCCGCATTGTCGAGATGGTGCACACCGACCAGAAAATTTCCCAGGTGCTGACCCGCGAAGCTTTTGAAAATGCCATCTGCACGCTGGCCGCAATTGGCGGCTCGACCAACGCGGTGATCCACCTGATCGCCATTGCCGGGCGCTTAGGCCTGAAACTCACGATCGACGACTTTGAGCGTTTGGGCAGTGAGTTGCCTTGCTTGCTGAACCTGCAACCTTCAGGCGAACACCTGATGGAAGACTTCTGCTACGCCGGCGGTCTGCCGGTGGTGATGAAAGAGATTGAGCACCTGCTGCACAAAGACATCATCACCGTCAGTGGCCACAGCGTGGCCGAGAACATTGCCGACGCCGTGAACTACGACCCGCGCGTGATCAAAACTTTTGACGCGCCGTTCAAAGAAAAAGCCGGCATCGCCATTTTGCGTGGCAACCTGGCCCCGCGTGGCGCCGTGATCAAACCCAGCGCCGCGACGCCGGCCTTGATGACGCACACCGGCCGGGCCGTGGTGTTTGAAGACAGCATCGACTTTCACGCCCGCATCGACGATGAAAACCTGGACGTCGACGAGACCTGTATCTTGGTGTTGAAAAACTGCGGCCCCAAGGGCTACCCCGGCATGGCCGAGGTGGGCAATATGCCGCTGCCGCCCAAGGTGCTGCGCAAGGGCATCACCGACATGGTGCGCATCAGCGATGCGCGCATGAGCGGCACCGCCTATGGCACCGTGGTCTTGCACACCACCCCCGAAGCCGCTGCTGGCGGCCCCTTGGCCGTGGTGCAAAACGGCGACATGATCGAGCTGAACGTACCCGCACGCAAACTGCAGCTGCTGATCAGCGACGAAGAATTGGCCGCGCGCTTGGCCAAGTGGAAAGCACCTGAGCCACCCCTGAGCTCCGGCTACTGGAAGCTGTATGTGGACACCGTGCTGCAAGCCGACCAAGGCGCCGATTTGGACTTCTTGGTGGGCCAACGCGGCTCCTTTGTACCCAAAGACAACCATTGATCAGCCACCTCACTACACACGAATCACACCATGAAAATCCTCATCACCGGCGGCGCTGGCTTTTTGGGCGCCCGCTTGGCCCGCACCATCTTGAAGCAAGGCACACTCTGCGGCCAAACAATCACCTCTTTGGTGATTGCCGACTTGTTTCCCCCACCCGCCGACCTGCAGGCCGACCCGCGCGTGAGCCACCATGCTGGCCCCATGCTGGAACAACAAGCCTTGTTTGCCAGCGGCTTTGATGGCGTGTTTCATTTGGCCTCGGCGGTCTCCGGTGAATGCGAGCAAGACTTTGAGTTAGGCCTGCGCTCCAACTTGGACAGCACCCGCGCTTTGCTCGACGGTTTGCGCCATGCCGGCAATGTGCCGCGCATGGTGTTTGCCAGCTCGGTGGCGGTGTACGGCCCCGACGCGTCCAACCCCTTGCCCGACCTGGTGACCGACCACACCCTGCCCTCGCCCCAAACCTCTTACGGCACGCACAAGCTGATGCTGGAATACCTGTTGGCCGACTACACCCGCAAAGGCTTTATCGACGGGCGCTCGGCCCGCTTGATGACCGTGACCGTGCGCCCCGGAAAACCCAATGGGGCAGCCTCGTCCTTCTTCAGCGGCATCATCCGCGAGCCTTTGGCTGGGGTGGAGAGCATTTGCCCGGTGGACGCCAGCGTGTCGCACCCGGTGTCTTCGCCGGGCAACACCGTCAAGGGTTTGATCACCGTGTTCGAAGCCAGCCGCGAAGCCATGGGTGGACGCCTGGCCCTGAACCTGCCGGGCCTGAACGTTACCGTGAGCGACATGCTGCAAGCCCTGGAAGCTGTGGGCGGCCCTGCCGTGCGCCAGCGCGTGCGCTTTGAACGCAACGAGCAGGTGGCCAACATCGTGGCCAACTGGTCGCGCGGCAGCACCGCCGAACGTGCCCATGCGCTGGGCTTGCGGCCCGATGCGTCGTTCGAGGCCATCATCGAGCAATACATCGAAGACTGCCAAGGCCCCGGCTACCCGGCCGACGCCTTGAAGGGTCTGGTGCGCTGATGACCCAGCGCGTGTGGGATGTGGTGGCCCTGGGCGAGGCCATGGTCGAATTCAACCAAACCCGCGCTGGCGAGCCGCAATACCAGCAAGGCTTTGGCGGCGACACCAGCAACGCCATCATCGCCGCAGCCCGCGCCGGCGCGCGCACCGCCTACCTGACCTGCCTGGGCGCGGATGAATTTGGCCACAACCTGCGCGCGTTGTGGGCGCAAGAGCAGGTCGACATCCACGCCGTGAGCGAAGACGCCACGGCCGCCACCGGCATTTACTTTGTCAGCCATGGCCCGTCGGGCCATGCGTTCAGTTACCTGCGCGCCCACTCGGCCGCCAGCCGCATGACCCCCGCGTGGCTGCATGGCGCGCCCACGCAATGCATCGCCCAAGCCAAGTGGCTGCATTTATCGGGTATTTCCATGGCGATTTCCAGCAGCGCTTGCGACACGGTGCTGGAAGCCATGGCCCTGGCGCGCAGCGCTGGCACCCAAGTGTCATTCGACGCCAACCTGCGCCTCAAGCTCTGGCCCTTGGCGCGCGCACAAGCCTGCATTCGCCAAGCCATTGGCTTGTGTGATGTGTTCTTACCCAGCTACGACGACATGGTGACCTTGACTGGCCTGACCGATGCCCAGGCGATTGTGGACTGGTGCCATGCCCAAGGCGCGCGCCAGGTGGTGCTCAAACTCGGTGCCGAAGGCGCCATCGTGAGCGCCGCAGTGGGCGCGGCCCGCAGCACCGTGCCAGGCCACCGCGTGGACGCGGTGGACGCGACCGGCGCAGGTGACTGCTTCAGCGGCAATCTGCTGGCGCGCTTGGCGGCCGGCGACCGCTTGGAAGCCGCCGCGCATTACGCCAATGTGGCCGCAGCCCTGACGGTGCAAGGCTTTGGCGCCGTGGCTTCGCTGCCGCGTGCGGCCGATGTGCACGCGAGCGGTTTGCTTTGAAACTCATCCACAGCGCTGTGACGACTTCTCATTTCAACCACCCCACATCGCCCAGCGAATGGGTGATGGTTGACTGGGGCACCAGCGCTTTGCGTGGGGCCCTGCTCAATGCAAGCGGCGAGGTGCTGCAAGAACGCGCCTTTGCGCAAGGCATTTTGACCGTGCCCCCCGGTGGCTTTGCGGCCGTGTTTGCGCAGCGCTTTGGCGACTGGATGGCCGAGCCGCATCGGCGTTGCCTGATCTCAGGCATGGCCGGCAGCCGCCAAGGCTGGCAAGAAGCGCCCTACTGCCCCTGCCCCGCCGGCTTTGCCGAACTCGGCCAGCACCTGCTGTGGTTAGAGCCTGGCCGCATCGCGCTGGTGCCGGGCTTGAGCTGCATAGCCACAGACGCGCTCAACACCCCCGATGTGATGCGCGGCGAAGAAGTGCAAATTTTTGGCGCCCTGCAATTGGCCCGACGTGACAGCGCCACCCTGGTGTTGCCCGGCACGCACAGCAAATGGGTGCAGGTGCACAGCGGGCGGGTGACGCAGTTCAGCACTTACATGACGGGCGAGATTTATGCCTTGCTGAGTCAGCACTCCATCTTGGCCAAAACGCTGGACGTCAACGGTGCGTTGGATCCCGACACTTTTTTGCAAGGCATTGCGCACAGCCAACAAGCAGGCAGCCTGCTGCACAGCCTGTTTGCCGTACGCACGCTGGGCTTGTTTGAGCGCCTGCCCGCTGCCGCCTTGCCCAGTTACTTGTCAGGCCTGTTGATCGGTGAAGAGCTGCGCAGCCAAGCCCTATCGAACGAGGCCGGACCGGTGATCTTGATCGGCAGCGACGCCCTGACCTTGCGCTACACCTTGGCCCTGCAGCACCTGAACATCGCCAGCCAAAGCTGGGGCGCGCAGGCCACCTGGGCCGGCCTGTTTGCACTGGCTTCTTCTGGGTTGACGTCCTTTGGACTGTCCCCTCACTTGTTTTGACGCCACGTCAACGGAACTTACATGACCGTCTTTAATGCAACGCAAGCCCTGGCCCAGGCCATGGCGCAACTGCCCCTCATCGCCATCTTGCGCGGCCTCACTCCTGCCGAGGCTCCGGCTATTGGCCTGGCGCTGGTGGACAGTGGCTTTGCCCTGATCGAAGTGCCGCTGAATTCGCCCGAGCCTTTGCAGAGCATTGCCGTATTGACCCAGCAATTTCCGCAAGCCTTGATCGGCGCGGGCACGGTGCTGAACGTGCAGCAAGTGGACGACGTGCACGCCGCCGGCGGCCGCTTGATCGTTTCGCCCAACTTCAACCCCGCCGTGGTCGCGCAAGCCTTGGCGCTGGGCATGGTGGTGCTGCCCGGCGTGGCCACGCCCAGCGAAGCCTTTGCCGCACTCGACGCGGGTGCGCACGGCCTCAAATTATTCCCCGCCGAAATGATTTCCCCCGCCACCGTCAAAGCCCTGCGCGCAGTGCTTCCCAAAGAAGCCGCTCTGATGCCGGTAGGTGGCATCACACCAGACAATATGGCCGCCTACCGCGCCGCAGGGGCGAGCGGTTTTGGTTTGGGCTCGGCCTTGTATTCACCGGGGCGCAGCACAGAGCAAGTGCGGGCGCAGGCAGCGGCGTTTGTAAGGGCCTGGAGGGCCTGAGCGTTCAACGCACAGCTGATTCGACTGCCGACGTTGCAACCGATCTGGCAAGTCTGGACGATTTTTAAAAAGCAGTCACACGCACTGCCTGGTCACTGCTTACCCAATTCCATCAGCATACGGGTCATCAAATACAACCTTGGAACGATGGAGTCAACTTCAATATATTCGTCCTTAGCGTGGTAACCCCAACCCGCTAATCCAAAACTTTCGATGACTGCCGCTTTGTCCGAGCGCGCAGCAAATGCGGCATCGGTTGCTCCCCCGGTCATAGGAACGATGTCAAGCTTTCGGTCCAGTTCTTTGTAAATGGTTTGCGCCTTCTCTGCCAATGCCATGGCTTTGGCTCCGCCCTGGTAAGGTGGTCGGCCAGCCAGCAGAGTGACCCGGGTTTCCGTTTCAGGAATCAGCTTTTGCGTATTGACCGTGTTTTGCAAGGCCGCTTGCAATTGTTCAGCAGCGCCTGGCAATGTTGTGCGCACATCGGCAGAAGCCATGGCTTTGTCGGGAATTTGATTGCGCACGGTGCCCGCTTGAGAAATCGTCCAATTCAGTTGCACCCCGGGGATGCTTTTGTAGGCATCGCGCGTTTGCACAATTTGATGACTCAGCTCGACCAAAGCGTTACGGCCTAAATCGGGGGCGGCTCCCGCATGCGATGCCTTTCCAGTTACGTGCATGTCAATGCGCGTAGCGCCACTGGCCCCCAAAAGCACCGCTTCGTTTTTGGCAACTGATTTGGCCGCTGTCGGCTCGCAGGACAGCACCACATCGTGTTGATCAGCCAATTGGGAAATCAGCTCCCCTGAGCCGATAGAACCCACCTCTTCATCAGGATTGAACAGCACAGTGAGCTGGGCATAGTCTTTCCAACCGCGCTCTTTGAGGATGGCCAGGCTGTGCAGAATCACGGCAATGCCGCCCTTGTCGTCCGCAATGCCGGGGCCATAGATTCGATTGCCATCCACTTTGTAGCCCTGAGTGTTCAGGATGCCTGTTTGGTAAACGGTGTCCATGTGGGCTTGCAGCATGAATTTTCTCTGGCCCTGGCCTTGTAATTTACCCACCACCACGTCAGCGCCAGCGCCGGTGGTTGTTTTGTGGCGCTGGGTGGCAAAGCCAAGTGCTTTCAATCGCGACTCGACCACGTTGGCCATTTGTGCCAGACCCTTCAAGTCCCCACTACCCGACTCAATCATCACCATTTCACGCAGACTTTCGATGAATTGAGGTTGCGCATTCTCAGCAGCTGTTTTGAGCGCGATGTCTGTGGCTGCATAAGCCCCTGGTGTCCACAGACAGGCCGAAGTGAGAAGCGCGAATGAAAATAAAGTGCCAATTTTCAACATATTCAGCCTGATCATCCATGTGAATTGATAAAGGATAAAACCGCCCCCAAGCTCAGGCCTCCCCCAGGTTGGATGCTCGGCGCTATGACTCAGGGCGCCCTATGGACAGTCAGCCCCACTGGCGCTGGCGTGTCAACGCTGAAAGGAAATGCCATGGGCGGTGCGTGATTGATGTTGCCCAACGCAAGGATTCCTGCGTGGACATGGTCATCATCTTCATGGTGAGAACCCCTCTGGTCTTGCACACCCACGGCTGCAGCGTACATATTTTCAGCCCCAGCCTGCGCAGTAAGCAGAAATCGCGTTTTTTGAGCACGTGCGCAGGTATTGAGTACACGCATTGCCCGGTCAACAACAGACTGACCACTGACGAAGGGGTTGGAGCCAGGTGCAGCATTTGCGCGTGCCTTGAGCTTGGCCACCGTGCCGTCGAAGCCAGGGTGATTGCTCAAAGGAACGTCGATGCCCCATTTCGACGCCAGCTCACGCATACGTTCAGTTTGCGCGATGTAGCCGTCCAGGCGCCCCATGTCGCGGCCAAAGTTGAATGAAGTGCCCCCCCAGATCATGGCCTTGTGCATTTGGCGGCCATCGCGCACGTCAAACACGGGCGAAATGGTACCCAAGGTATGGCCAGGCGTGATCATGAAACGCACAGTGCTGTCGCCCAAAGTGAGGGTTTCACCATCTCGCACAGCAATGTCGCGCTTGGGCGGGCGGTCCCACAGCTTGGAGTCAAACTCCAGGCCGGTTTCCATCATCTGCCAATCGATTTCGCTGGCCACGATGCGGGCACCGTAGCGCTGAGCGATCATCTGCGCGCCACCGTAATGGTCACCGTGCCCATGTGTGACGAGCACATAGCGAATCTGCGCCGGATCCAGTCCCAAGCGACGCATGCCGCCCTCAATGAGGTCGGCGGCCTCTTTCGCGTTGTTTAGCGCATCGATGAGGATCAAACCTTCGCTCGTCTTCAGCACCCAGGCACTGACCCAAGCCGAGCCCACGTAATAAAGATTGTCGAAAGCCTGTCCGGGTTCGGGCGGTGGCTGGTTGATGAGTTTGGCCAGCGACTCGTCCATGGCTTGGCTAGGCACAGCGCGGACAGCAGGCTGGGGATTGCAGACGGGCATGAGAAACTTCAAGTCCTCACCAGCGATCCGCCGGGCATCGTCCACATACTGATCCACCGAGACTTGCGATGGGGTGAAAGTGCTGCAGGCGACCAACGAAGCCAAGGCCACGCTACCAAGGAGTACTGTTCGAATCATGGTGTCTCCAATTTTTGACTTGTCATGTTCAGGTCCGCAGACGACGAGGCCTGACCTGAGCCGTTCAGTTTAACGGAATCCTTCTGCAGCCGAGTATGGACCCCAGTCGTTCAGGCGGGCTTCACAAATGCCCTCAACGCTTCAACCGCATTGGCGTTGCCAGTGCCAGCCGCCACATGGACGCGCGCTGCATGCAGTTTTTTGTAGCTGTCGATCAGGCGGTGGTGCCTGTCGAGCCCTTCGAGTCTCATGCTTGTTGGCGTGAGCCCGAAGAAGCGAACGCGGCCATCCACAGACCCCATGACAGCGTCCATCCGAGCGTCACCAAACATGCGACGAAAATTGACCGCATAGTCTTCCAGTTCCAACTCTGCATCAAGCAACACTTCGAGCACCACGTTCACGGCTTGGTAAAACAATCGGCGCTCAACCGTGTTGTCGTTGAACTGCAAGAAGGCCCCCGTGAGCTCCTGCGCTTCGTCAAATTGCTGCAAAGCCAGATGGATCAAGAGCTTCAACTCGAGAACGGTCAGCTGACCCCAGACCGTATTTTCATCAAATTCGACACCGATCAAGGTGGCAATATCAGCGTACGCATCCAGCTCACTGTTGTCCAAGCGCTCAAGCAGTGCACCCAAGCGGGCATCGTCCAAGCGATGCAAGTTCAAAATATCGGCGCGGAACAACAGCGCCTTGTTGGTGTTATCCCAGATCAAATCCTCGAGGGGGTAAATCTCGGAGTAACCGGGCACCAAAATCCGGCAAGCGATGGCCCCCAGTTGGTCGTGCACCGCCATGTACACCTCTTTGCCCATGTCCTCGAGAATGGCCAACAAGGTGACCACTTCCCGGGCATTGGAGTTTTCACCCTGACCCGAAAAATCCCACTCCACGAATTCGAAATCTGCTTTGGCGCTGAAAAAGCGCCACGACACGATGCCGCTGGAGTCGATGAAGTGTTCAACGAAGTTATTGGGCTCCGTGACCGCGTTGCTTTCAAAAGTAGGCTGGGGTAAATCGTTCAGACCTTCAAAACTGCGGCCTTGCAGCAACTCGGTGAGACTGCGTTCCAGCGCCACTTCCAAGCTCGGGTGCGCACCGAATGAGGCAAACACACCGCCGGTGCGTGGATTCATCAACGTGACGCACATGACCGGGTAGACCCCGCCCAGCGACGCATCTTTGACCAGCACCGGAAAGCCCTGCGCTTCCAAGCCTTGAATGCCGGCCAGGATGCTGGGGTATTGGGCCAACACATCCTGCGGCACATCGGGCAAACAGATTTCACCTTCTAGGATTTCGCGCTTGACTGCACGCTCAAAAATTTCGGACAGGCATTGCACCTGCGCTTCGGCCAGGGTATTGCCAGCACTCATGCCATTGCTGACGAACAGGTTTTCGATCAGGTTCGTCGGGAAGTACACCACCTCGCCATCCGATTGCCGCACATACGGCAGCGAACAAATACCCCGCTGCACATTGCCCGAGTTGGTGTCGACCAGATGCGAGCCACGCAACTCGCCATCGGCGTTGTAGATTTGCAGGCAGTACGCATCCAGGATTTCAGCGGGCAGCGCATCCTTTTTGCCTGGTTTGAACCAGCGCTCGTTCGGGTAATGGACGAAGCTGGCGTTGGCAAGGTCTTCGCCCCAAAAAGAACCCGCGTAAAAATGGTTGTTATTGAGCCGTTCAATGTATTCGCCCAAAGCCGACGCCAACGCGCTTTCCTTGGTTGCGCCCTTGCCGTTGGTAAAACACATCGGCGAATGGGCGTCGCGGATATGCAGCGACCAGACATTGGGAATGATGTTGCGCCACGACGCAATTTCGATCTTGATGCCCAGGGCGGCCAAAATGCCCGACATATTCGAGATGGTCTGCTCCAGGGGCAGATCCTTGCCAGCGATACAGGTGCTGGCATCCGGCGTCGGCTGCAGCGTCAGTAATGACTGCGCATCGGCATCCAAGTTCTCGACTTCCTCGATGACAAACTCGGGCCCGGCTTGCACCACCTTCTTCACGGTACAACGCTCAATCGAATTCAAAATTCCTCGGCGGTCTATCTCCTGGATGTCCGGCGGCAACTCCACTTGAATTTTGAAAATCTGCTGGTAACGGTTCTCCGGATCCACGATGTTATTTTGGGACAAGCGGATATTTTCGGTCGGGATATTGCGCGTGTCGCAGTACAACTTGACAAAGTAAGCCGCACACAACGCCGACGAGGCCAAGAAATAATCGAAAGGGCCAGGGGCCGAGCCATCGCCTTTGTATCGAATCGGCTGATCGGCGACCACCGTGAAGTCGTCGAACTTGGCTTCAAGACGAAGCTTGTCGAGAAAATTAACCTTGATTTCCATGTGCAATTTTGATGAATACGGACCATGATGAAGTGGCCACTGTTCGCCACCACGCTGGTGCCCAGTATATAAACCCTGCCCCCATGGCGCTTGTGCCCGCCTTGGGTTTCAACCATGGGCAGTGATTCAAGGTGTTTGTCACCTTCAACCGATCAGCGCGCCGCGCACAAGGTCCATCAAGGCCAGCGGGTCTTGGGGAATGCAGTCGCCGCGCCATGCAATGTGTTGATCCGGACGGGACAACACAAACGCATGACGGTAAAGACCTGCGGCTTGTCTCGATTTCAAGTCCAGCACGGTGAGGGGCACGCCGCGTGCCTTGGCCGCCTGGATGAGGGGCTGTGCATCGGCGGCGGGATCCAAGCGCAGCAAGGTGTACTCCGGGCCCATGGCGTCGTAGAGTGAGCGGCCGTCATCCAACCAGACATGGGGGGTGCGGCAGCCAGGGACCGTAGAGGGTGTGAACTGATCCATGGAGTAGCTGGGCGGACTCTCTTCGTCATAAGCGATCAGCGGCGAGTGGTCATAAAAATAACCAAAGTTCAGGCCCCCACAGCAGTACTGCTTGACATTCAAGTCGTACAAGGCCTTGCCTGCCACGGCCCGGGCGGCCGCCCCGACCGAACCAGGCTCTTCAATACCGGCAGGGACACCCTCTCGCTCCTTTTGCAGCGCAATGGCGTGGTTCATGGCGAACTTGGACACCTGCTCGGTGATCGGCTGGCGTTCGGCCTCGTAAGCGGCCAGTGCCGCCTGCGTCGCCCAACCGTTCAGCCGTCCGGCCAACAACCACGACAGGTTCATGGCGTCTGCAATGCCGGCGTTCATGCCGTAGCCGGCCATCGGAATCCAAAGGTGCGCCGCATCACCGCAAATAAAAACACGGCGATCACGGAATTTGTCTGCCACCAAGCGCCGTCCAACCCAGTCTTCCTTGGAAATAATTTCGTAGTTGAAATCCGCACCAACGCCCAAAATTGTGCGGAGGGCCCAGTCACGGTCCACCGCTTCAAAATCTGTTTCACCCGCGTTGAGGTAGTTGTGCATGAGAAAGGTCTCATGACCGTCAATGGCGTAGACGTTGCCACAGCGACGCGGGTTGAGCGAAAAGGTTGCCCATGCGGGTCGGTGCTTCGCCCGGGCCAGCAGGTCTGGCGCACGGAAAAAAGTCGACTGCACACGGCCCACCACATCCGTGCCTGACAGGGTGGCGCCAATGGCTTTGCGCACAGCCGACCTTGCGCCGTCGCAGCCGATCATGTAGTGGCATCGCAACTGCAGCGTTTCACCCGTTTCCAGGTCGGTGGCCGTGACCTGAACGCCATCGTCATCCTGTGTAAAGTCATCCACACGTGTGCGACTGAGGATGCGCACGCCATCCATGGCCTGTGCATGTGCAAACAACAAGGGCTCCAAATAAATCTGATTGATGCGGTGCGGTGGCTCCGCGGTAGGCCACCAGGTGTCCGGCCCCCCGGTTGCGGTATACCGTTCGCGGCGTGCAGGGATAGGGATACGGGACAACTCCTCACCCGTGAAGGTGGTGCGATAGGACACATCGTTGGCGTGGTCTTCGGGCAAGCCGGCATTGCGCAATGTGGTGGCAACGCCAAGGCGTCGGAAAATTTCCATCGAGCGCGCAGACACGTGATTGCACTTGACGTTAGGTGGCTCTCCGCGAAAGCGCGTCTCCACCACCAAGACCGAAATGCCTCGGCTGGCCAGATCCATGGCGAGCGTCAAGCCCACCGGACCGGCGCCCACGATCAAGACCTGCGCTTGCAGAGTGCGACTCATAAAGGCTCCCCTATGCGAAAAAAATCCAGAGACATGCGCGGACAGTCTGCCATTGCGCAGTTCCAAGCCTGCGCCGCAGTAGACCACAAGGGTCCAATTTTCACTGTCGCAGCGCAGCCCACGCGGACTCAGCCAAGGGGCTTTGTGCTGCTGTGCGTTTTGACTCTGCCCTGCCCGCCCCGGGCAATCACGTGACACAACACCGCCACACCCAGGGCCGAAAACAACAAGGTTTCGCGCATCCAGCCCGCGTCCAGGCTGCGGGCCACTACCGCGACACCGATGGTTTGGCCAAAAAACAAGGTGCAAGCAAACAGCGTCACCGCCATGCTGCGTGACTGTGGCGCCATTTGCGTGCCCTGGGTTTGCAAAGTGTTGTGCATCATGTAAAAGCCCAGCCCCGAGAAACCGCAAGCAGCCACGGCCAGCGGCGCCGCATCGGCCAGCGCCAAGGTGCTCAAGCCCAAGACAATCAAACCGCCGCCACACCAGGCTAAGCCTTTTTCACCCAAAATCGCCAGGCTTTGTCGCGCCAGTTGGCTGTAGAGCAAACCCGATGCACCATAGAGCACCATGGCACCGCCCGCCTGCGCCACCGTCAAGCCAAAATGCCCAACCAAGCGACTGGGCATGAAGGCCAGGGTACCCATGACCAAAGCGCCTTCGGCCAAAGCCGCACCCAGCACCCAACGGACGCGCGCCTGGGTGAGCAAACGCGCCATGTGTTGCCAGTATTGCAACATCGGTAATGGGTTTGTGGGTGGCACAAAACGCGGCTGGCTTTTCAAATGAAGCCACATGCGCCATAAGGCCAGGGCAAAGATCAAGCACACGCCCACAAAGGCATAACGCCAGCCCCAGTGCTGCGTAGCAAAGCCGCCAAACCATTGGCCCATCATCATCCCGGTAATGGAGGCGCCCATGAGTCGGGCCAAGGCTTCTTGGCGTTGTTCGTAAGCGACTTGATCACCCACCCAGGCGATCGCCAGTGGAATGATGCCCGCCGCCGCCGCGCCCATGGCGGCTCGCGCCAGTACCAACCCGTTTAAGGTTGGGGCCAAGGCCGTGAGGAGGCTGATCAGCAGGCACACCAGCGACGAGGCGCCAATCACCCGCAGCTTGCCCCATCGGTCGCCCAAAGGGCCATAGACAATTTGCAGCACCCCATAAGACACCGCATAGGCCGCAATCACGGCCGAAGCCTCCCCTGTGGTCACGCCAAACTCTTGGCCCAAGTCCACCAGCATAGGGTCGCACAGGCTCATGGACGCCGTACTGGCAAAGGTGGACAGCGCGACCAAACGCACCGGGGATGAAGTACTCACAGCGTCACGTGCTGCAGCACCCAAAGCAGACCGCTGAGCGTGAAGAACGAGGCCACGGTGGTCACCAGCAGCGCAGCGGCGCTGGTGGCTTCGTGGCCATGGCGTTGCGACAAAATCGTGTAAATGCCCAGCATGGGCAGTGCGGCCGTGATCAGCGCTGCCGCACGCAAGGCGGGGTCGTCCACCGGCACCATCCACCACAGAGTGACCAGCATGACCAAGGGATGCAGGAGTAATTTACCCAGCGTAATCTGCACCACCGGCCCTTTGAGACCTTGCACTTTCAAATTCACCAACGAGCCGCCGATCACAAACAGGGACAGGGCGCCGCTGGCTTGCGCAAACAAAGTGACGGTGCGCGCAAAAGGCGTGGGAATGTGCACACCTAACCAAGACACACAAAAGCCCGCCGCAATGCCGATGATCATGGGGTTCTTGACCAAGCCGATCAGCGTTTGCTGCACGGCTTTGCGCCATTGCCCACGCGCACCGCCATCGCTGTCGGCCACGGCCAGCAAAAGCGGGATCAGCAGCAGGTTTTCCACCACCATGTTCAGCGCCAAGGCCACACCCGCCACCGGCCCCAAGGTCAACAAGATGATGGGAAAACCCACAAAGCCACTGTTCGGGCAGGTCATGCCCATGGCCATCATGCTGCTGTAGCTCAGGCTGTGCCGCTGCACTTGGCGCGTCCACACCAAGGCCAAAGCCATCACCAACAAGGAGCTGAGCGCATAGGCCAACAGGTACTGGCCATTCAAAATTTCGGCCACGCTGCGCTGCGACAAGGCATTGAACAGCAGCGCGGGCAAAGCCAAGTTCAGCGTGAACTTGCCAAACACCCGCATATCAACCCGCTCAAAAACGCCCCAACGGGTGGCCACGTAACCCAGTCCAATGGCCAAGTAAATCGGGCCTGTAATAGCCAAAATGTCAATCATGGCCTGATTGTCTCTGCAAACTCCTCTTCAATGCAGTCACATTCAGCGCTGACAGATAGCGCGGAAAAGCGTCAGCGGGAAATTTGCAGAACCTTGTTGTTTTGCCATTCAGGCCGCAGAACCAGACTGGTATCGCGCCATGACATTCCCGCAAGTGATGTGGCTCCGAGGGCCACACCCGTTGCTTGATTGCAAGAGAGCCCTTGCAAGCGCTTGAGCACCACCGACAGCATGCCCTCAGCAGGATCGCCCAAAGGGTGGTTCAAATCATCGTTGGCGGCGCATTGGGGTGCCATGCCGTCTGAATATCCGCCCTCACCTTTGGCATTGACCCCTTCCAATTCCATGGCCGCATAAGTTAAACCGCAATTGTCTTGCGGATAAAAACCATAGGGCTTGCCACAAGTGGTGGTGCCGATCAATTCAACCTGCACATTCACGCCGCGCAGGCCATTGATGAAAGACTCGCTGGCCGAGCAGGTGCTGCCCGTGACCAGCACATAGATTTTGGCCAAGTTCAGCGAGGGATAAACCTGATTGCCCAAACCAAGATTCGAGAATTTCATGGCGTAGTTTTCTGCGCTGCGTTTGTCTGAAAATCGGGCCATTTCAAAGGTTTGACCTTGCGCGCGTGCGCTGCCAGCCACCGAAAAAGCCAGTGCATTGGCAATGCTCAGGTAGCCGCCACTGTTGTAACGCAAGTCGACCACCAGATCGTTGACGCCCTGTTGCTTGAAGCTCGTCATGGCTTGCACCAGGATGTTTTCTGCACCTGGAACATGGCTGTTGAACAGCAAATATCCCAACTTGCCGCCAGAGCTCGTCAGCACCTTGTATTCGGCTTGCTGCAAGCTGACCACAGAGGCCAGCAAGGTTTTAGACAAGCTCACACCGGCGCGCGAGATCACAAAAGTGTGGGAGGCCACACGAGTTGGACTCAAGCCTTCAGCAAACAGGGCCGATGCTGGCGCACTCGAATCCGCAGCCAACGCGCCGTCAATGCTGATGATTTGATCTCCACGTTGAATACCACTGCTCATGGCCGGGCTCCCAGGGTAGACATAAGACACAGTGACCACCCGCACGCCCGAGGCGCTGCTGGACTTGACCATCAACCCGTAACCCAAATCCGTGCTGCCCACAAAACCATTCCAAGAAGCGGTATCGATCAAAAAACTGAACTTGTCGACCGCTGTGCCCGTGACAGTTTTAAGCGGAGTCACAGAGTCATAAAAATAGTTGGCAACAGACCGCACCACATTCAAGCTGCCGTTGGTGGTGACGTTGTAGCGCACATCGTCCGCATTGAGCCTGGGTATATCGCGGTACCAAAGGTAACGCTCGTTCATATAGGCTTTGATCCAGTTCTTCTCATCCACCACCGTGCCGATCGTGGTCTTCGCCGTCGCATCCGCGATGTAGGGATTTTCTTTAGCGCAGATCTGGGCCAGTTGTGAGGACGTCTTCTCCACAGGCACCGGTGGAGTGGGTGAACCGCCACCGCCACCGCCGCAGGCTGTTAACAAGACCAGTAAAGATGCTGAGATGAAAGACAGGTAAAGTGTCATGGGGTTTGGGCTTTCATGACGGGGCGTTTAAATTCGGGTTCTATTGCATGAATTGAACCCAAAAGAATTACAAGCCTACAAATCCAAAACCAATCTTGCGCTTTTTGATCGGGAGCAGCAGGGCATAAAGCAGTCGTTTTTTGCCTGCTCATCAGGCGTTAAATAGAGGTCGCGGTGGTCCACTTCTCCTTGCTTGACGCCAGTCAAGCAGGTGCCACACACGCCCCCTTCACAAGCAAAAGGAATGTCCACGCCTTCAAACATCAAGGTATGTAAAACGGATTGTCCAGCGGGAATCTCAAACACCTGACCTGTGCTGGCGATCTCCACTTCAAAAGAGGTATCTGTCTCGGGGGTCATGCTGCAACTTTCACAGACGTCGCCTCTTGGGCCAGCAAACGTTCGATCACGCGGCGCGATTGCACACCACCTGCGTCAATGTTGAGCATCAACAGTGCGCGCTCAGGATGGGCTGTCAGGTTCTTTTGCTGTTGTTCCAACATGCCGAGGTCTTCTGAAAAAATGCCGCCCTGCCCTTGGCGAATTTGATCGGTCAAGGCTTGGTCTTGCGGCTTGAACTGGCGCACCATGCCCCAAAAATAATGGATGCTGGTTTCGGTCTCGGGGGTAATAAAATCCACCACCACGCTGTAGGCCTTGTGCTCGGGCGCGGCGTTGTAGCCGCCTTTGCCGGCCAGCGCCACGCCCACCTCAATCAGCACATGGCTGGGCGGCGTGAAGCGGCAAATTTGCCAGCGGTCCACCAACTGGTCATCGGGCAAATCGTTGGCGCGCAATGCCATTTGCCAAAACGGTGGCGCCTTGATGCCCTCCATGAAACGGCTGGTCACCACTTGGTCGCCGTCCACCGTGGTTTTGGAAGGTGTCTCGTCAATTTCCAATTGCCCGATGCTGGTGGCATGCACATAGGTCTCGTGCGTCAAGTCCATCAGGTTGTCGATCATCAAGCGGTAATCACAAGCAATGTGGTACAGCCCACCGCCATAGGCCCAGTTGGGGTTTTCAAACCACTCAAACACCGGCAGACTCGCTTCGTCGGCCACGTCCGCATCGCCCGGCCAGACCCAGACAAAGCCATAACGCTCGACCACTGCAAACTTTTTGACGGGCGGAAAGCCCCGCACCCGCTGGCCCGGCATGGCCACGGTTTTGCCGTCGCAGCCCATCTCCAGGCCGTGGTAGCCACACACCAATTTGCCCTCGCACACTTTGCCCAAAGACAAAGGCGCGCCCCGGTGCGGGCAAAAATCTTGCACGGCGGCGGCTTGGTTCTGAGGACCACGGAAAAACGCAATGCTCTCGTTGCAGACCTTGCGTCCCAAGGGCTTGTCGGTCAGCTCATGCGACTGACAGGCGACGTACCAGGTATTTTTGATGAACATAGAAATCACTTTCTGACTGGGCTTGATGATGTGATGTGGGTATTTAGGCTTGCGCGCGTGCAACGCCCAAGAAACGATCCAACAACGCAGGTTGTGACTGCAATTCGTGCGCCGCACCACTGTGCACCACGCGGCCTTGGTCCAGCACCACCGCACGGTGGCTGATGGCCAAAATCGCTTGCGGGTGCTGCTCCACGATGATGGCCGACAGGCCCTCGTCACGGGTGATACGGGCAATGGCGCGCAGCAGCTCTTCCACAATGATGGGGGCCAAGCCTTCCAAGGGTTCGTCCAGCAAGAGCAAGCGCGGATTCAGCACCAAGGCCCGGCCCACAGCCAGCATTTGCTGTTCGCCGCCCGACAGTTGCGTGCCCAAATTGGTTTTGCGCTCGGCCAGACGGGGAAACATCTCGTACACGCGCTCAGGCGTCCACGCCGGTGCGCTGCGCCCTGCGCGTGCATCGCGGGCCGGCCGGGCCACAGCGCTCAAGTTTTCGTGCACGGTGAGCGATTTGAAAATATTGCGCTCTTGCGGCACCCAGCCAATGCCGGCGCCCGCACGCGCTTGCGAAGGCAAGCTGTGCAAAGCCACACCGCCCAACAGGATCTGCCCGGCGTGTTGACGGGTGGCGCCGACCAGCGTGTCCATCAAGGTGGTTTTGCCAGTGCCGTTGCGCCCCAAAAGCGCCAGGGTTTCGCCTTCGGCCAAAGAAAAACTCACGCCGTTCAGCACCACGGCTTCGCCGTAGCCGGCGCTCAGATCGGTGACTTGCAGTAAATCAGACATGCGCCAACTCCTCGCCATGACCCAGGTACACCGACTTCACCTGGGGATCGTTGGCAATTTCTTGCGGCGTGCCTTCGGTCAGCACCGCGCCGTTCACCAGCACGGTGATGCGGGTGGCGAAATCAAAAACCAAATCCATATCGTGTTCAATCAACATCACCGACACATCGCTCGGCAAAGCCGCCACGGTGTACAGCAGTTCCTCGCGCTCGCCCGCAGGCACACCGGCCACCGGCTCGTCCAACAACAACACCTTGGGCTCACAGGCCAGGGCAATCGCCATTTCCAACAAGCGGCGCTTGCCGTAGGCCAACACCTCGGTGCGTTGGTTCATCACCTCGGTCAAGCGAAACAGCGTGAGCAACTCTTCGCAGCGCTCGACCACGCGGCGGTTGGCGCCCAAAGGCTGCCACCAGCGACTGCCCGAGCCTTGCTGCTGCGACACCACCATGGCCAGCGTTTCCAGCGGCGTCATGCTGGCAAACAACTGGTTGATCTGGAAGGTGCGCACCAGCCCCTTGTGCACCCGTTGAT
>Ga0114964_10001316_pt1 | contig 18147 bp, 21 predicted proteins | sample C_131016_MF_Meta_FD_92638 | JGI IMG/M metagenome (GOLD analysis project Ga0114964, IMG submission 92638) | Freshwater microbial communities from Lake Croche, Canada to study carbon cycling - C_131016_MF_MetaG | ecosystem: Environmental > Aquatic > Freshwater > Lake | place: Lake Croche, Canada... | reverse complement strand
GTAATCCACAGTACTTCATTGACTGGTGTGGAGCCACGATTGTCTCCAACAGTTTCAACGTCAAACGCAAAAGCATCTTGAGTTAAATAGAACTTGACCATCTCATCTAATTGGTCATGTGTAGTAATAATATTCATGTAATGCCCCTTAAAGCCCACCTAGCAGGAAGGGGAAGCCTGCTAGGTGGGCAGCCTATGTGCGAACTAAAGAAGGTCTTCAGCAATCTCTACAAGGTCAGCGTATGAGTGCTCACGAATAACTGAGCGTTCATATGCCTCAACAGTAGCGAGGAAATCATTAACTTCTTCAACGTTCATGTCGTACTCTTCAGCAAGGTCACGTTCCTTAACAGGAGTAAGGTTGTAAACTGTAGTCTGCATCTTGCCACTACGGCTCAATGACCAAAAGTGCTTGTTGAGTGGACCGAACTTATCTGCATTCGCTGTTGCAAGGGTGCGGTATAAACGAGGGGTTGCAGTAAGAATCTGCTTTTGGAATCCGCCTTCTGCACTGAAGTTAACAATTGTAAATGAACGCTTGTCTTCAGCCTTGTGGTTAAGCAGGGTACATAGTGGGCAATTCTTACCATTCATTGGGTCAAGGCATACGTATGAACGCTTACCTGAAGTCTTCTGACTTAAGAAGTGCATCTTGTATGTTGCGAAAGGACCGTCACCAATAAATTTGATGAGTTGTGGAGTCTCGCTCTGACGGAATTCCGTTGGGAAATCGCGTGATGGTGGGGTAAGGCTCTCAGCAGAGTCCCAACCTGAACCAATTGCTGTGCTTGTCGCTTGTGCTGGACGAGCATCAATATCAAAGTCTTCACCAAAGCTTACTGCTTCGGAGTACTTGTCTTCTTCTAACTTACGGTTGACTGTCATGTCGTTTCCTTAATGTGATTATGGTTATTATTTTTTATCATTCATTTTCAGTTATACGCAGATTGCTCCACGCCTCAGCAAGTGCTTGTGACACTTTCCGATTCTTAGACCAGTCTATCCTAACAATGTCTATAAGTCCATTCCTAGTAAATAGGTCCACAGCCGAGTCTATCATAGCCCTAGTGTAGAGCCAGCGACCCTGCCGTGTGTCACCATTTTTATCAATGGTGCTAGGCATCTTATATGTAGATGTTGGGATATACCCATTATCAATCCAATATCTAATTGTAATGATAGGTCTACCCAATGCTTCAGCCAATGCCCCAATAGTAAAGAATTCTACTTCCTTGCCATTGAGGGGCTTAACATAGGGGCGAGAGTCCCAAGCTTTAGCCTCTGGCTTTGGCTTAGGCTTCTCTTCTAGTACTCTGCGTTTACGTTTACTACCTGGATAGTATTCATCAACCTCAGAGAACAAGTCTTCAATAAAGTCGTTAGACATTATTTAATCACTAACGCCCATACTACTTTAGATGGAAACATAGTATCAATATCTTCTTCAGTAAGTTGTTCTTGCCAGTATGCATTCATAATTTCATCCTCATTTAACTGAGGTACCATGGTGATGCACTGGTCGTATAAACCTTTTTCTGTAAGAAGTTGTTCTGCAATATCCATATTAAGATTTTTAGAAATCTTTTTTTGTTGCATTACATTATTGATACCAGTAACGTCGTCGTTAAGTTCAACAACAATATGACCTCGGTCATTTTCAATACCATGTTCTTTAATGCCTTCACGAATGTTATTTTTTATTTCATTCTGAATAGCAGAAAGTTCATTGGCACGTTCTGTAAGCATAGCATTTTGGCGAACGTATTCTGTAAGTTCTTCAATAGTCATTGATGCCCCTTTCGTATAGAAGTTTACTCTACCACAGACTCGGCGTCAAATTGTTCCGCCAGTACTCGGTTACGAGAGTCCTTCAAATACTTTAATAAACCATCGATAATGACACTAGTCACAGTAATGCCGTCAATCTTTGTCTGCTCTTGTACGGCAGTCCAAAGTTCGTCGTCTACACGGACAGTGCGAGTTGGTGTTTTAGGTGCATTAGGCATAGGTGTAATTATACCTTAGTACGTTGAACTATTCTGGTTAATAAAGTCTTGAAGTTCTTGGATATGGGATGGGCAAACATCTTTAACAGAAACACCAATAACTTCACCAATTGTCTGAGCATTATCAGATGTCATAGTACCTGAATTAATCAAGTAAGTAATCAAAGAAGACACTGAATTTCCCTTATCTAAAGCACTGCAGGTTGCCGTTGCCATAGACCATAGGTCTGCATCAGAAGTATTGGAAATAATAGGGTCGCCCAATGAGTTAATGTCTGACAGGAACTGGTCATGTGGGGTCACTACTGGTGCTACATATGTATCAACAGGTGCTGGAGCAACTGAATCAGTTGCAGAGGTATTACTAGAGCCACATCCTGCAAGACCTGCAAGTAAGGCTACTGACACAGCGGATGCTGCAATTAATTTTTTCACGGTTTCCTCTTTCCTAGGGACTGTGTACACAGCCTACCATACAAATTAACAACAGTACCCCCTGCTGGATTCGAACCAGCGACACGCAGGGTAGAAACCTGCTGCTCTATCCCCTGAGCTAAGGGGGCTGGACTAAAAGTGCTCTGTTTCATCCATCTTACGTAGTTTATTTTTTGGCACATACCATGTAGTATTTTTATATGGAGATAGCCACTCGTCTTCCATGCAATCTTTACCGTACATCCAACCTAAAGCCACATACGGAGGAGTTCTGTAGCCATCCTGTGGGTCACGTCGTTCACGCGCCATAGTAATTCCACCACCCATTAGAACATACTTAAGTTCTGGGTCGTCATACTTTGTAAACCGTAGCCCTTGTTTATTAGAGTGACGTACTTCACCCCATTCAGGAAAGTCTAATTCTGACTTAAACTTATTTACATGTGGAACGAATTCAAAGTTTCCCATCATTCTAGCAAAAGCAAGCTCAGAAGCCGCACAGATAGCGTGTTGCCACATCTCCCATATGTCACCCTCTGCATAATTTTTATTACGAGACTGGTCTCCAAGAAAAGGTTTCTGACGCTGATAACCTATTTCAGCGCAAATACCTTCTTCTTTTTGTGTAAGTCTATATACCCAATTAGTGTTCATGGCGTTTATACTAGCACAAATAACTGAACATTCAAATGCTCCCGCTAATGGATTCGAACCAATAACCTGCCAATTAACAGTCGGCTGCTCTGCCATTGAGCTAAGCGGGATGGCACTTCTATTCTAGTACCAATGATTCCTATTCCAAAACGCCAAGGCTTTACATGGCGTTCCATAGCGGTTTTTAATATATTTTAATCCCCAGTTAATTTGGACTGCGGGGTTATGTTGCCACCCCGTGCCCATCTTATGACCTGGAAGTGCTTGAGGTATCCCATGAGCACCTGATGGATTGTGAGCGTTAACTCGCCAACCGCTTTCGTTATTCCACAAAGTGGTTACACATTTAACTTCTGACCCACACCAGTTATATTTGTTTGCCATAACTTGGTATGCATATCTTTTGTTATAAGTAGGAGTAGCGTATGGCACACGGGTATAAGACCTAGATGCCGTAACACTTGTGCTACATGTTGTATGTTTTTCTTTAGCGTTAGCCTGACTCTGGGCTGTAGGTAGCGATACGAGTAAACTCGCAAGAAGCGCTATAGCGGGAATCAGACGTTTGGTTCTGTCTAACATTACTTCTAGTTTACCAGTAGGTAAACAAATAGTCCATTACCTAAACAGAAGTGTTGGAAATAAAGGCTCTAAGGGTACCTAAGTTAAGTTCTACCCCTCCCTTATCGTTAATGCCTTCACCATCAATAACCGCACTAGCAACATTGTTCTTTTGTTGCAATGCGACAAACTGACGTTCTTCAATAGAACCTGCTGTTAAAATATCTTGGATAACAATAGTTTCCCATGTAGACGATGCACGTTTGATACGACCGTTTCTTTGAACCGCAAGACCACTTGACCAGGGTAAGTCGTAATTAATAAGAAGATTAGCAGCGGGCAAGTCAACACCATAACCACCAGCATCCGAACTAATAAGGATACGAATATTTGGGTCATTATTAAAAGCGATTTTATTATCTTCTTTAGTTTTAGCATCTAATTTTCCTGTGTAAATTTTTGAACGGTCTGCTCCAAGCTTTTCTTGCAGAATACTTACCATGTCAACGTAGGTAGCAAAAATAACCACCTTGTTATCTTCCCGTAAATCTAAAAAGTCATTGACATATTCAACCAAAGTGTTTAGTTTAGGAGATGCAGTGACTCCCTCTAGTAAACCTTCATCTAGTAACTCATAAGCATACTGAGAACCGTCACCTGTCAGCCCTTTAAACTTATCTGCGCTAATGCGAAGCAAATCAGGATGTGAACAAAGCATTTTTAATGCTTGAACCTTGGACATAATAGCCCCACGTACCTCATCAGCCCGACTGCCTGATTGGTTTTGGTATCCATAGTGTGCCAAAATATCAAATGAACCGCCAAACAATGCCTGAGCGTTATCAAGGTCAAAAATTAAATCATCAGCAATCTTCTTGTAAAGCTTGGCGCTTTTCCTATCTAGGTAGACAAACAACGGGTCTTTATGAATAGAGTCTGGAAGATAAGGCGCTACGTCTTCGTCTTTCTGAGACTTACGGACTGACGCTTCTTTCATCTTTGTATGTAGTGTAGGTAAGTTACGGTACCTATCTACCCCGCCCCAAGTATTACGAACAATAAACGTAGAGTCAAAGATATCAAAACGCCCAAGAACATTTTTGTCTACAAACTGCATGATTGAATACAACTCTTCAGGCTTACCATTCTCAATAGGAGTACCAGTAAGAGCAAACTTAATAGGCGCATCCGCTAGTTTCTTAACTTGCTTGGAACGCTTAGACCTAAAAGATTTAATAGCGGTGGCTTCATCTAATACCACAAAGCCACGAGGAAGTTTCTTTACATACTCCCAGTCATTAACTACCTGCTCGTAGTTCATAATGATGTAATCCACACCCGACATTTCCCAGTCCATAGCCTCAGCGTATTGTTCTTGGCGTTTCTTTGGAGTGCCGTCAATAACTAAAGAGCGAGATGTGCCATCAGTAAACTTTTCAATCTGGTTAGCCCACTGATATTTCAAACTGGACAGACAAATAATCAACCCTGGAGTTAAGTCATTTTTCATGGACTCTAGGGCTGCAATGGTGAGTACCGTTTTGCCTAAACCAAGGTCGTATGCAACAAGCAGTTTTTTTTGCTCGCACATACGACCTACGGCTTCGACTTGGTACGGAAGCAGCGTACCTGTAAACATTACTTCTTCTTTGCTGGTGCTTTCTTAACGGGCTTAGCAGGAGCCTTTTTAACTGGCTTAGCAGGAGCTTTCTTTACTGGCTTAGCAGGAGCAGCTTTTGCTGGTGCTTTTGGTGTACCAGAAATTGTTTTAGTAGGAGCCTTAACAGTAACCGTAGCACTAGCACCATGTGGATTGCTAGTTGCTGGTTTTGGGTTAACCACTACGGTTGGCTTAGGCGGTTGCCAGTCAAGAACGAACTGTGGGTTGATGTCGTTTGTCTTAGTCCACCAACGTGAAGTTTGTACTTCAAAGTGTAAATGAGGTCCTGATACATTTCCTTCTGCACCTGACTTACCAATTAACTGACCAGCCTTAACTACGTCACCAACTTTAACAAAAGCCTGTGAGCCGTGTGCAAGCACTGCGTAATAAGTTTTTGCTGGCAACAATGGGAAGCGTTTAGCCGTAAAACCTAAAACAATTTCATGCCGACCAAAGTTTGGTCCCCATGTTGAATTAGTTCCTACACCAACGACTCGTGCGTCAATTGGTGCATAAATATCTGTGCCTACTGGGCAAGCAAAGTCAACACCTTGGTGATGACCAGAAGACCACATTGGTCCTTTTTTGCCATACGGTGTTGTAATTGGGTACTTACTTGGTACGGGATATACCATCTTATTCTCCTAGTGTGTTGTTGTAGATAACATGTATCTAACTGAGTGTACTGCAGAATTTATACCCTGCAAAACTTCAGCCTTACTCATGCCACCTACGTCTTTCATATCTGTGTGGTCGTAATTAAAAAACCACGCCTCAAAATTCAGGTACTGCGTAGCCTTAAGCAACTTATCGGAAGCCGCTACACCCGCTTGGTCTGAATCCATAGCAAGAAGTAGTCTATCAGCATTTCTGATATAACCTAATTGCTTGTCTGAGACCTGTGCGCCAAATACAGCCACAGCCCCAGAAATCCCAATAGACTCAAGACGAACTACATCCAAAGGTGATTCAACTACAAGCATGTCGCCACCTGAATACTGCTGGTATCCAAATAAACATTCGCTCTTTTTGACACCTGTAGGGCAGTTCTTAAAGTACCTACTGGAAAAACCTTTTTCTTGCCAACCAAGGAGTTGACCATTACTAGGGTCTCTTAGTGGAATAATCCACAACTCCCTACGCTTATCCCACAGAATCTGATGAAGAGCACACGCCTCAGCCGTTAAGCCACGAGCCTTTAAAGCATACTCAGGGGGCTCAGTAAATGCGGCTAGTGAAGCTTCAGATACATAGACAACTTCTTCAAACATTTCTTTAGGCTTACTTATGGCGCGTTCAAATAACTCAGTAAGTTCTCCACCCTCGTTTAACCAAATACGAGCATCATCAAACTCAATGTTTTTAATGTGAGCAACTAAAGATACAACGCTTCCTTTAAACTGACAGGAGAAACAAATGTGAGCACCAGTCTCGGCATTGATATACCACGAAGGATTGCGGTCATCCTTCCCAGTACGAGCCTTGTGTGCTGGACAGTAACCTCGAACTTCATCACCATACGCACTAACATGCTCGACACCAAGAGTGTCAAGTAAGCGTTCCATCTCGTCAGTTGTCATAGGTCATCACTCGTAATCTCACGGAAGTCACCTGTACCCCAGTCCCACAATAGTGAAACTTCCATCGGGCTTACGTTACGACCAGCCATCAGTTTGAACAAACGAGTATCGTCTACGTTTTCATCCTCACGTTGAAGACCGTATAGAACATCTGAGTCTTGGAAGAACGATGATGAGTAACCAATAGAGTCTGCGGTAACATTTCCATTACGCATCTTCCAACTCAAAGCCTGTGTAGACATAACAACTGGTACCTGGAACTGCTGAGCCACACGCTTCAGTGAACGAGTAATATTCGTTAGAGCAAGTGGGGTGTTGCGTTCACCTGACTGTTCATCAGTCATAAGATACACGCCGTCAATAAATACAATGTCTGGTTGCAATGCCTGAATCTTGTTAGCAATGCCTGTGATAGTTCCAGCGGCAATAGAGTCAGTAAGCCAGAACTTATGGCGCATCTGCTCCATGCTACGAAGCTTTGCTTGGTAACGTGCTTCTTCTTCAGATGTCAAGGTACCTGTAATCAAACGATGATGTGACAACCTAGAGCGCATAGCATCATAACGGCTAACTTGCTCTTGGTTACTCATCTCAAAAGATTGGAACATGGGCACAGCGCCAAACTTGTGAACGTTGTGCGCCCACTGCAAAGCAAGCGTTGATTTACCCGTCTTAGGTGGGGCAACAATAGTAATCAACTGACCCTTTTGTAATCCACTAGTTGCTTTATCAATAGAAGCAAACCCTGTAGGTAGCCCTAGTAACTCATCAGGTGAGTTCTTGCGCTCAAGGTAGTCTTCCCAACGAGCCATAGCATCAACTGTAATATCTAAATCAGAAGCCTCAGAAAGACCATCTTCAGACAGTCGAGCAATGCCACGTTGAAATGCTTCAACAGCACTCTCAGGGTTTTGCTTAAGTTCAATCTGTTCAATAGCAACTCGCATTGAGTTGTTAATAATAGATGCTCGTTTAGCCTCAACAACTTTGTCGATAAGGAAGTCAAACGAGTCAGGAATAGTTTCAAACTTGTATGTCGGAAAGTTTTCTAATACAACTGTCTCACTAGGGCACTCGCTATATTTCTTAAAGTGCTCTTTAACAAAACCAAAGACACGTTTGTCTTCATCATTGCCAAACCACTTCTCAGTAACTCCGCGGTTGAACAAAGGAGATAAGTCCCGTTCGTATAACGCCTTGCTTAGTAATCGATTTTCATAATTCATCTAATCCCCTAAATGTCCATACCCCAACGACCATACATCAATTGATGGTCGGGGTCAATTACGCCTAAAACCTCTGGTCTAAATGGTAAGTCAGAAACTAATTTCTTAGGTGACTTGTAGTACGAATAGCCACGAAATGGGTTTACCCCAGCCCTGTCTAACTCATCATACACTTTAGCAAGTTCTTCTTCGTCATGCTCAAAAGAAATTAACTCCAATGTAATTCCGTGTTGAGTAGTGTACTGGTACAACTTGTTAAGAAAAATCCTATCGTAAACAATGTCGTACTTTACTTTAGGAATGATACCTAAAATCTTTTCAATACGAGGTGTCTTAACGATAACTAAAGCTTCAGCAATCAATACACGCTTTGGCATGTCGTTGCTTATATCCCCTTTTAACATAATCTAACAGACCTCTATTTTTCCAAATTTAATAATAAACTCACGGAATGACTCTGAGGACTTCAAAGCCTCGTCAGCGTCTTCATCTTTGCATCGGTCAGAAAGAGCAAGAGGGTAGTAACCATCATTGTTCTTTGTACGAGACTTAACAAAGTTTACATGTTTACACAGACCTCTGGCAGCGTACCCAGGACAAGTGCAGGTAAACACTTTGTCTTTAGTTAGGCTTACTTCATAAATGCCCAGCGAAGAACCCTGACTCAGAAATATCTGAATGAGTTTACTATCTTCCATGGTGCCCTCCGTCATCTGCGTAAATCTCCTTTACTAGATTGTAGTTCAATTGTGGCAAAAGCTTCATGTATAAACGAACCAGTTGCTTCACCATATTCGGCTCCCCATGACTTTACGGGAAGATTTGTGGTAACAATTGTGGGTAAACCATTGTTAAACCTTGTTCTCAAGATATCATGTAGCAGGGTGCTTTGCCAACCGCTGGCTGACGTATGCTCTTTGCCAACGTCGTCAATGACAAGTACTCGGATGTTGTAAGCATCGTCATCGCAGTCTCCATGCATGCCTAAAAATAAACGTTCATCCTCATCTCGGTGCTCGCTAATGAGAGAGCCCTTGAGAGAAATGATGCCACTGAACGTAGTGAAGTAACAGGGCTTTACAAGAACCTTACTACCTTCAACATCAAAAGACTCTATGGGGAATGTACGCATCATCTCTTGAATAATAGTAAGCGCAAGGGCTGATTTACCTTGACCAGGCTTACCGACTAAAAGCAATCCTCTGCCACAAGTTTTAGCCCCATCAGCACGGATAATCTTTCCGTCACCAACAAGCTTTACCCAACTCTTTACAATCTTTAATTCTTCTGGGTCAACATCTGTACAATCAGAAAACTCCCAACCAATACGAGCCTTGGGGATGTTTGCTATACGAACCCATGAACTACGGCGTACAGGTAACTCATCAAGTTTAATCATCGCTATCTCCACATGAACAATTATCGCAACCGCAACCTTCAGACTTCTGCTCTAGCCAACGCTGAATACGGTCTAAGGTCTCTTGAGTAAGACCAGCCTCACGGTAGTTTTTCTCTTGCTCTTCTTCCCACTCACGTTTCATATTACTCATATAGCCACTCCTGTGATTTCTTAGCCTGTGCTGAGGCTTCTTCAAGCTCCTCAGTAGATACAACCATACCTTTAGCCTTTGATGCAAATTCATCAGCGCGTTTAATAAATAACCGCCATAGGTGCTCACCGCTTTTGTACTCTTGGAAATTGATTGCATCGCAGAAAAGATTAATCATTTCAAACTCAATCTCGCCATTAGTACCTAATCGGTTACGCATACCGCCAAGGGCTTTAACAAAGTCTGTTGACTTAACTGACCAAGGTGGAATATGCCAATGGAACTCTAAGCGGTAAGCAAACTCATATGCAACATCACTGCAGGTCCATAATGCTTTTGGCATATCTTGCCGACGGGTAATCTTACGCTGAACGTTTTCTTTCTTCTGCTCTTGATAGCGCTCTTTAGACTTCTTCAGAGCCGAAGCCCGTTCTTCCAAATATTCGTCTGTAACAGCCGACTCAAAAAACTCGTAAGGCATTTCTGGTTCCTTAGTATCCACGTTAACGTACACACTCTGATAGTTCTCGTCAGAGTATATCTTACTATTTAGCTTTATATGCTCTTCTTGGCTAAGAAGCTGTTTCTGCCTTAAAAGGAGGTCGGAAAACCCGACCCCAGTAGCCATGTATGGAGTCAGGTTTTCTGGCGTCGGAAAACCCGACCCCACAAGATACAATAAAGCGGCTTCCGTGATAACACATTCCGTGCGAATATCATTGTTTAGCCGTACCTTTTTACGGCATAGGAAACCCAAGTCTTCTAGTTCTTTTAGGGCAGTTAAGTACATATGGCGTCCACCGCCCCCAAAATGGCTCTGTACGGCTTCTACGGTGGGTTTGATACCCAGGTACACACAAGCCACTAAAACGCCTGTAGCTCGCGCTGAGGTCATTTATCGAGTACCTCAGCCAACTTCTTAGCCAGTTCTTCAGCAAATATTTCAGCCACCGTACGGATAGCCTCGTATAACGGGTCTTCATATTCGTCCCCCTCATCAGAGGTCTCAACCTCTGGTTCAGGCTCTGGGAGCAATTCCTGCTCAGGCATCTTTGGCTTTTCTACTTTTTTAATAGGATTTTCAGAAGAGATTTTTACCAGACCGTTAGTCAGGTCAAGTACATCTACATCATTGCTTTGAAGTTCTGCCATTGCATTGAGGCACTCAACATCTTCGTCTTCCCATAGCATAAACGCTACAATTTCTTCATCCATCTTGCAGGCTTCCTGCACTGGATTATTTGAGTTTTGTCTAGTTACTTCAAGGGGTAGACCAGTCAACTTGGCACCCTCAGTCATGTAAGCAATGACTTTAACTTCTTTATCTACAGCGTATTGAGCCGCCCAAATCTGACCTTCAGATATTGCTGACTCAACTGTAATGTAAATAACTACTTCTGGATTGGCGTAGATATAATCATCTATCAAGGCTTCAACATTAGCCCTTGTAGTTTCCCCATTACCTACGATGATAATTCCATCAATCATTTTGTCTCCTTATAGGTTAGGAGACCATCATACACATAACTTTTAGGTAGGCAAATTAGTACAGGTGTTGACCGTATTTAATATCAATTGACGCTAGTTGACCATTAGTAAGTTGCGCGGTAGCCCACGGGTAAATGTAACCCGCAGCAGACTCATTAGCACCATTAAATGCGGCATAGGCTGTATAGGCTTTGTATCCAACTGTTTCCGCCAATGGAATGTCAATACAAAAAGAGTACGGGTCATCAATTCTTAAAATAGGTTGTGCAATAATTGGGGTAAGAGTAGACGTACCCACACCAGTATAAAACCAAGTGTTTTTTAAACCTGTGACTGTGACTAAAGAACCAACAAAAAAGTTATGTGGGTCCTGTGTGGCTATTCTAAGATAAGGAATAGTTTGATTATTAGTTCGAGGGATAAATGCTGTAGTGACTCCATTTGGCGCAGTTTGAACAATGCTTGCTGCAGCGTTACCAACACTTATTGTTTTTTGATTAAGCATAGTTAATACTCCGTAACGCTAAGCTATCCATATTACCTTGGTTAACAACCCTATTAGTGTACAGGTGCGACGTGCTTTGCCCTGGTGTGGATTCCCACATAGAGTCCCTAGTTAAAGAAAAATTGTATCCGTCAAAGTCCCCATCAAAATACGTATCTGCAGTTGCTAGGTTGGCACTCTTTTCAAGCATGACTGCATCAACACCAAATTGAAGTGCTCCAGTTGAGCTACTTTCTGATGAAATTTCAATAGATGCGCTTTGAGCATTATCTGGAACTAGTGTTGTAAACCATACCCGTTGCCATGCGGTAGTTAATGTTACTAAATCTCCATACACAATTGTTGTATAAGTTCCACCATCACCAAGTTTAAATGTAATACCAACTTTTACTTTAGATGGTGCAGTACCGCCAATATTACGAACGTAACAGCTTGCCGTATAAAATAAATCTGCTGGGCTTACTTTTGTGTACTCGCTATATACTCTAGCAGGTAACGCCGTTCCAGTTGTTGTTTTAGAAACTGATAGATAACGAGAGCCTATGTAAGGTGTACCAGTGGTAGATGTTATGGTACATCCAGAACCACCTGTCCAACCAAACGGAGACGTCGGAGTAACAGTATCATATTCAAATGAAGGGTTTCTAATGATGTTTGCTCTGTTTGCTATTACTTCCATTGTGGTATTTCTAGCGTCTTGAAAACCAGTTAAGTAATAGTAGTTACTACCAATTTGTTGTTTAACCATTGGAATAGCAGATGCAAGACCAGACCTATAAATAGTGTACACAGGAAGTGTTCCTGAGTAAGTAACCGTACCTGAGGCAGTGCTTAAAATAGTAAACGATGTTCCCGTCGGCTTACCTTGCACAATTCCAGAAACAACATTTGCAAATGCCCCAGTAAGATTAGCAAAAGTTACGGTATCTCCGACAGATACCAGTGACGAATCTGGAACAGTAAATGTAGTAGTAGTTCCGTCACCACTTGCCGCTGATATATTTGTACTGGCACCAGTGCTTGTATAACTAAACGTGTACTTATCAGTTTTATTTTGAACAACGTTAGTTATTGCTGAGCCGTCAGTATCAAAACCTGAAGAACTTGGTACTGTAACTGCTACAGAAACACTTGTAGTTGCAGTAGTGTCATAGTAAAAATTGTGTGCAACGTCTGTGGTTAATGTAGCAACATTACTTACCCTAGAAAGTGCAACAACATTTACGGGTCGGATTAACATAGCGCCGTCTATACAATATCTTGAATTACTAATCATGTTATTGACCGTAAATCCTGGTTCAACATATGCATCATTGCTTGGGCTTTTTACAGTTAACCACGCTGGATACCATGACTTAGCAAAATCAGTATTTGCTATTGGAGAACCAGCGGTAGCGGCTGGAGTAACAGCGCTTGCAATAGCACCAGTTACGTTTCCATCTTTATCATACCAAGTTAACGACATACCAATATCTTTAGTTACTTTACCGTTAGCGTTGGTATGTATTAAAAATGTGTACGGAGTACTTGGGTCTACAGGAATTGTATCAACAGCAACACCTAGTTCAGTAGACTGCACTGATGAAAAGTAAAGGGTAGTACTTGCTGGAAGAGTCGCAGTTAATTTATGGCTAATACCTATTCCACTTGCGTCACTAGTTCCCAAACTAACAACTTTAGTCCCATCAGGAATAGATGAGTGACCTGTTACGTAATCACCTATTTTATAAATATAAGGTTTAACTGCTGATATAAATTGTGTTGTGTATCTTGCATCCGTGCTTACTGCCGTGCTTGTAGCAGTTAACCCTTTTCGAATTCCGTGATAAAAATTTACATCTTCAGCAGGGGTAATTGTTAAAGAAGTGTTATTTGGAATAGGACCCGTAGTTGGATTAACTAAAGTAATTACTTGACCACTAACATTAGTTATATATGTATTTTGTGGAATATTAGCGGTACCTGTTACCACGTATCCAATTGCCGCAGTAGTTATTGTTCCAGACACGGTAATAGTCGTAGCACCTGATGCAACTGTTCCATTAGTCTTAATTCCAGATAGTGGAGTTGATGATACATTTGCAGGTCTAACTGATAAACTTCCAGACGTAATAGTATTAGAGAACGCTATACTTGCACCACTTGTAGGTTGAGTAGTAGGAGTAATATTTACTTTAAAATCTTTACCATTTTTATCTATAAATGTTACTACCGTTTTTGGAGCGAATAACCCTGTTCCAGAAATCACTAATGGAATAGCACCAAGTTTAATTTTAGACGTATCATCAACAGTAATGGTTTTTCCATTTGATGCTGAGACAGTCGCTACGGTCTCATAATTAGGTGTTAGTGTTCCAGAACCTGAATAGATGTACGCAAGTTTTCCAGTAAATGAAGAGAAGGGGCTAGTAACAATATTGTTGGTAAAGCTAGTTCCATTAGTACTAACAATAGACTCATCAAGAATTTGTAAAACCATACCATCGGGTTGAGACGCGGGACCACCAAACCCGTCCAACGCAGCGTCCGCTGCAGTGTACGTATATTCGTATGGGTAAAAATTAGCATAACTATAACTAGATACTGAGTTTGGATACCATCTACCAACACCCTCAACAAATGATGATGTGTTGTAGTCGGGCAAGATATTTAATGGCGCAATTTGTTTTACTGGATTTCCCGTATAGGACTCAATTAAGTTTTTTAATCCTAACGAAGTTCCAGATAATGAGTAATTTCTAATAATATTTGTTAAAACAACTCGTGCTTGAGATATATCAGATATTTTTTTTAAATCTGAGCCGTACTCTTTTAAGAACTCTTTTAGTAAAACTTCGTCAATATTATCTATGTCAGACATTTCGTACACTGCTTTTACTTTTGCTAAATACGTATCAAAGTGAAAGGCTAATAAAGCAATAAAATCTGCTAAGTCTTGGTTGTAGGCACTTGTACTTAAACCCGTGTAGAAATTTGGTAGATGTTCAAGCAATACGTCTTTTGTGCTTTTATCTTTATTTTTATAAACAACCGAAGAGGATGTTTCACCAATTTTTATCCAATTAAAATTAGTGTAATGAACATTACCGTTTGCAGATATAACATCAGATACAGACAGTGTTCCCGTGTAATTAGTCGGAGCAACATAAGCAAATAAAGAATAGTAGTACTTGTTATAGTCTTTACCATAGGGGTTAACACCCTCAGTTCCATAACCAGAACTATTAACAGGGTTGGATGTAGTTGCTGTAGTAGCACCAGTATCGTAAATATGAAAAGTATTTGTAATGCCAAGTTGTTCACTAGCCGTAATACCAGGCAAGGTTGTTGTAGATGTAGTGCTAGTTAAAGAGTTGCCTGCGATACGAAGCACATCTCCCTCAACATAATTACCACCACCATTTACCACTGTTGGAGTACCACCCGATGAGATACTTACTACCGCATTTTTTCCTTTAATAGCATCAGTTGAAACTGGGCTAACAGATGTCATAGCGATTCCGCTTGCAGCACCAATATCCACTACTGTTAACGCCGAAATAACTCCGCCCGTATTAACTCCGCTTACTTTAAGAATTACGTCATCAGAAAATCCAATACTTGTCCTACTTGCTCCAGTAGCAGATATTGTAGAAGGGTTTGGAAAAATTAATTCTCCATCGTCAGGATTTTGAGGATAACCAAAAGGGCTACGTACTAGTACATAACGAAACCAATTCAGGTTTGTTTTTGGACGTTCCCAACTAACATGTGTTACGAGATAATTAGACGGACGAGCATCCATTGCAACTTTATAGGTAGAGTCAACAATAGAAATTGGAGCCATATTATGAGCCTCCGTTAGCAGTTACCGTAATATAAGTTGGTTCATAAATAGGTATCTCATTAATTGCACATGACAAATCTCTTGAGCCTGGAACAATTCCGTTGTTACCTGTAACAGTAATTATATCATTGTTAGAAAACGCTATAGATAATCCAAGAGGGTTACTCAAAGTTACAGTAAGACCATCAGAGCTTACAGTTGAAACACTAAGCCCTACCGAGGCATGGGTTGTGCTTACAACTCCACCAGTTGTTACAGAAGCAATCTTTGAACCTTTAAAAATTCCAGCCGTTCCTGCGGCTAAAACTACTGGAATTGAAGTTGCCGTGGTTGCTGTTATGGCTGGAGACACTTTTCCAGTTTGAGTATAGATAGTGCTGCTGGAACCAACTGCTGTTGGAACTGCGGCTAGTTTTTCATAATCAGTAATAGTAATAAATGAGACACCATCAACCGCTTTACAAGTAGAGTAAATTTCACCTTCAGAGATAAAATCATTAAATGTCACATTATCAAATTTAAACAAATTTTCTAATGCTGCTTGAACATTGTTAACAACGTCAGAACTACTATACTGCGGAAGCACCTGAACTGTAACGGTAAGATATGGGTAAACTGGAGTAAAGTCTTTTAATGTAACTGTTGTACCAGGAGCAGTTTTATTGTTAAACATTTTTGTTACGCTTGACTTTAACGAGGTAGACGCCACTCCTCCACCAGAACCAGCAAGATAAAGAGCAACAGAAGAGAACGACGTGGCAAGAGCAATTGCTTTTGCTACACCATTTACCGATAAGGCTAGGTTAGCATAATCCTGAAGAGACACTGCACGATTTAAAGTACTTAATGCCTTAGGTGCATTTGTTCTAATGGAGTCCGTAGATTCCGCATCAGCACCTCCACTAAGTTTAGTTGAGTTAGTTACCGTAACTCCTGACGTACCATTTATTGTGGTGAGCGTTCCTTTGGCAACGTTTCCTAAACTAGGAGCAGTAGTTGTGTATCTGTAGGATACTCTAATAGTAGTTGTTGAAGGTGGGATTTTTCCTGAAACACCGTCGCCAAATTTAATGTGCGTAACACCTGCGCCATCTGTGTAGGCTACGTATGCATAATCTGTTGCGTCTGCGTCAATGATATTATTTACGCGAGTATAAATAAAACTATACCCAGATTTTACCGAGAAATTAGAATCAATAAATACGCCAGCGTTTACTAATGAAAATACTTGATTTGCTGTACCGTCTGATGTACCTACGATTTCATCAACAACTTTTTGACCTTGAGTAACGTTACCTGCAGCGGTGCTAGTAGCACCTACGGCTACATCGCTATCTAGAGTAAACAAGATAGCAGGATTAATACTATCGCCCTGAGTGCTTATTTGAGTCCCCGCTGTAACAGTAACTGGAGACGTAGATGAATTAGTAAAAGTAACACTACCAGTAGCGGCTGAGCCAGTACTTGGAATGTAACCTAATAAGTTTGCTAGTTTAATTACGGTATCTCTTTGGGTAGCCGTATCAAGAAAAGCTTCGTTAGCAGCACGGTCAGCCTGATAGTTAGCCAAATCCCCCATGTATGAAAAAAGCTCAAGGAGAACAATACCAAAATCGCTAGCATCACGAGACGTCCATTGAGGTGCAAAATTAGGAATAAGTCCAATTAAGTCATTTCTAATTGCTGTGAATTCCCTAGACGTGTAGTCCATCTGCGGAACATATAGTTCATCAGCCATTAGATAACCTCAATCATTTCGCCTGTATTGGATAAAGATGCCGTAGTAATTTTAACAGAGTCCGCGAGTCCAGAAGGGAGACCATAAGAAAGAGTAACCGTTATGGACCCTAGTGAGTCGTCATAACCAGCCTGAATTTCAAATAGCCGTAGTTCTGGTAACCACGATGTAAATACTTCAGCAATTGCTATTTTAGCATCCTCAATAGCCACAGAAGACGTTTCAAACAGCAAACTACTGAGATTTGCCCCATAATTATGATACCAAATACGTTCGTTAGTTCCTGTTGATAGTAACGACAAAATTTTATTTTTCCATACTTTAGGGTCATTATCTGGGATAACACCGACTTTACCTTTATAAAAACTAAAAGGTAGGTCTATTACGTACGTTGTTTTTGGTGTAGCCATTAGAACGCTCCTAGCCATAGTGGGAAATTAGGGTCTCCGCCTTCAAACATTACCCAGCAACCATCTCCAGGTTGCGGGGTATAGCCACCAGCAAGAGTGGCAGTAACAATCATTGAGGCAACAGCAGGAGATGCAGGTGAGGTAGTTGCTGCCTGAGCCTCTAAAGTGTTAGCGGGGTCATTGCTCATCCAAACAAATTCAAGGTAATCATTTGCAGCCAAAGTAAGCACATAATTCCAAGCAGGAAGAACATGATGATTCTGGTTAGAAGTAGTTACCTCACCATTAGTCCAAGTTAAATCTGAACCATTTTTACGCAACCAAAAGTTTGCTGTAGAAGTTCCATTATTTGAAACCTGTGCAGAAAACTGGATATTGTATTTTCCTGCGTAAGTAAACTTAATTCTTGACTTGTATGTGGAATCTATCGTAATTCCATTATTTTCCGCAGTCGTGTTTAATGTAATAACTTTAGGGGTATTGGCTGCTGTTAAAGTTTGAGTAGT
>Ga0114964_10001315_pt1 | contig 18160 bp, 14 predicted proteins | sample C_131016_MF_Meta_FD_92638 | JGI IMG/M metagenome (GOLD analysis project Ga0114964, IMG submission 92638) | Freshwater microbial communities from Lake Croche, Canada to study carbon cycling - C_131016_MF_MetaG | ecosystem: Environmental > Aquatic > Freshwater > Lake | place: Lake Croche, Canada... | reverse complement strand
TCCATCAAGTCTCCCCTCACTTGACTCGGGTTTGGATCCATCAAGTCTCCCCTCACTTGACTCGGGTTTGGATCCATCAAGTCTCCCCTCACTTGACTCGGGTTTGGATCCATCAAGTCTCCCCTCACTTGACTCGGGTTTGGCTCCATCAAGTCTCCCCTCACTTGACTCGGGTTTGGCTCCACCTTTCTCAAAGGTGGAAAAGGTGGAAAAGGTGGACAAAAACTCTCGTACCCTAGGCGCATATCTCTCCTTCGGTAATAAATTCTCTATTGAATTATGTTTTTGATGTATGTCTGGATCTTTGCTTCTGAATATACCAACATCATCCGTCGGCAAATTCACTTTGCGCCTTGTATACGTCTCTTCGGATTGAAATACATAATGTGCAATATACGCAAATACCTTACTGTATTCCAAATTGCAATGATTAAATGGTCCTGGTGGCTGAAATCTCTTATTAATCGTTACATTCCTCGCCTTGTTCCGAATATTATAAAAGTGCGGATTCGTTGCACTCAATATTTGCGATGGTCTGACAAATGATTTTACGTGTTGATCCAAGGTCCCATCTGATCTCGTATAATTATCTAAGATAAGGCCTTCGGGTTCTTTAATATGATTGTTTGTACCAAAATAAACCCAATTAACTCCCAATTGATCCGCAAAGTGGAATTCATATAACAGAGCTTTTATGGTCTTAAAATAGTTGAGGATTATGAACTCGTCTGCATCTAAATAGATCATCCAATCCGCACCCAAAAGTTGTGCGGCTTTTGCAGCGCGCATCATTAGCGGCAACTTGATCGGACTATTCATTTCGCATCGTTCCACAAAAACGCGCTTATCAAAATTGGCAAATTGGGGTCCAATAGGAACCTGAGACTTGTGATCAAAAATATAGATGAGATCAAACCCGATGAGGAGGTGATGGGCTGCCCATTCTTTGATGTTTTTTTCATCCCTAGCGTTTGTAAAAAGAATGACGTTATTGACCATTTTTCTGTTCTCAACTGGGATCTGATGGAACTTTCCTAAATTGTTTACTTGATTTAGAGAGAACTGTGACATAATAAAGATTTTGAATTTATAATATTTATTTTAACTATTTAATATAATGGGAGATCGTCCGAAAACTTATACTTATGATGGAGTTCGTTATAGATATGTACCATCCACAACTAACTTTATAGGCAAGAGGGGAATATGGGATGAGGAATATGCAGTACCAGAATATCTTGTTGGTGTTGATGATGATAGTAAAGAAATAACTAATCCTCGCCTTATTAATGTTATAATGAATAGAAATGTTACTGCTTCTCCAGCTCCTCCAGCTCCTCCAGTAAAGAAAAATATCATTTTACAAAATTATGAAGGTGAACATACATATTTGAAAACAAAGTTAAAAGGTTGTGGTTATTCTGAACTAGAAGAACCATATAATGTTCCAGAAAATGTATCCACTCTTTACTTTCTTAAAAAACCTGAATATTCGTATGGTAACGATAATTTTTCTGTGAAATCTGATTTTAAAAAAAAGATTAACGAATTTAAAGACACCCACACTATTTTTTATAGGCCTTATAAAGGACCGCATTTTAGTTGTTTAAGAACCGTAAGTAATATTTATGATAGTAACGTAGGTGGTGATTGGCGTAAGAATTTCCCACATTTCCGATTGAAATATTTGGAAGGTGGTAGAAACAACAAAAAGACTAAAAAAATAAGACCTAAGAAAAGCAAAAAAACAAGGAAGTCCAAAAAAACAAGGAAGTCCAAAAAAACAAAGAAAACCAAAAAGTCAAAGAAATAAACAAATAAACTTATTTTATCCAAATACTTTAGAATAAAATGAGTTCGGGTTTTGAGAAACAAATACAAGATTGGGTATCTATTGACAATCAATTGAAAATTTTAAACGATAAAGTACGTGATTTGAGAGAAAAGCGCAACTCTTTAACAGGAAGTTTATCAAAATACGCGCAAAATAATAGTTTAACCAATTCGGCAATCCAAATCAGTGACGGAAAACTCAAATTCGTCAATACCAAAGTGACAGAACCGCTCACATTCAAATACTTAGAGAAAACCTTGGCAGAAATCATTAAAAGTGACGCGCAAGTCAAGCAAATTATTGATCACGTCAAGGCAAAGCGTGAGACCAAGGTTGTCCCTGAAATAAAGCGGTTGAATACAAATTAAAATATTATGTAAATAATGTATATGACTAGTGCATTATTAGAAGCCCAAGATTTCACATTATATCAAGAAGGAGGTAAATTGATGAGTGGTGGTTTCACTATTGGATCCAATGCTGAAGGAGAAGGAATACAAGAAGGTGGAAACTCAGGATCATCGCATCTAGACAATTTAGCAATGCCTTTGTATTATTTCTCTCAAAGCGGTGGCAAAAACAAGAAGAAGAATTTGCATAATTATGCAGAGTCTGATCCTGAATCAAATGGAGTTATTAATAGTGATCTTTATGATAAACTTCTTGGAATAATGGAACATAAGGAAGAGAAACAACCTAAGAAAGACGAGAAGAGAGAAAAAGTTTTGAAAAAACGTGGGACAAGAAAGCACGTGGATAATCCTAAGCCAAAAAATAGGAAAAAATCTAGGAAAAATAATTAGATTATATTATTACCCTATCTACCTAACTATAAGTCTTCCCCCACTTCACTCGGGAGCTTTGCTAACTATCTAACTATAAGTCTCCATTCATCCCTTCAGGGACTATTGTTTTGGCTCAACAAAGTCTCCACCCACTTCACTCGTGTTTTGGCTCAACAAAGTCTCCACCCACTTCACTCGTGTTTTTGCTCAACAAAGTCTCCACCCACTTCACTCGTGTTTTGGCTCAACCTTTTCTAAAGGTTGATGTGGACTGTAATCGTAAATCGCAATTCCAATGTCATCGTACGAAGGGAATTTAGTGACTGTAAAATTTTCCATATTTTTATTGTCTCTGCAATACTTCCAGTCCTGTTTCCATTTTTTCTCTGCAAATTCGCATAGTGAGTCTGCATTCATTGTCAATACAGCTTCGTTGTCCTCAGTAATATCCAGATTTAGCAAATCCCAGAGGCCGTCTGATGCAGCAACAATCCTCACTGTGTCTTTTTTCAAGTCAAATGTAATGACCTTTAACTCTGGCGCATATCCTGTAAGCTCGTTATGCCCAAGCGACTGCGTTGGAACAATTGGGTTCATTCCAATAAAGTTGATATTGTAAGCGCGTTCCATAGTGATCTTATTATCAGTATGAATCTTGGGTTTATTTTCAAGATTTTTCTTATGAGTATAAACTCTCCCCTCTCTTGTCAAACGATCTAGTTCTCCCGGAGTTTGTGCAATCTGTGGGGTCGTCATAAAGACGCGTTCTCCGTTGATGTAGACTGCAAGTTCCGAGTCAGCGACGTTTCCAATGCTGATATAGCCTATCCCAAAACCATTTGATGAATTTTCGGTAATGATCTTTGCATACACAAATGTTGAGCCTGAGTGGGCCATATTGCATTTTTTCTGAGTCCTGTAGTCACGAATTTTTTCTCTAACACAATCCACAGGATCAGTAGCTCCCATAATCTCGTCTTGATTAAAGCTGCGAATCGCGTCTATGCACTCATTGCCGCCGTGACCATCATATAGTGCAACATAATGACCCTTATTGCCAAAATCGTCTACAAATGAGCCGCAATAAGGCGCGTCCTGACCTTTACCAAGATCTTTTTTTGCAGTTCCCATCTGCACTTTACCCACCTTTTCCACCTTTGGGAAAGGTGGAGCCAAAACAGAGTCCTCTAAGGAAGGAGTCAGATTTGATGGAGCCAAAACAGAGTCCTCTAAGGAAGGAGTCAGATTTGATGGAGTCAAAGCAATGGTCGCAGACAGGAGTTCATCTTCGGACTGCGAATCAGCTATGTCTATAACACAGTCGTGCGATTCATTTTCTACTTCAACAATTGGAGAAACTTGTTCAACTGTAGGGTCTTCAACAATTGGGAGGGCGTCTCCAACTAGAACGCCTAAGTCGTTTTGAATATTTATAATCCCAAAATCATTCATAATCATATTTTGAGGATTGCACTCCATATCATTAGTGGAGGTTACTCTAGTGAAATCGGTCATTTTAGTTTGATACTCTGGTTTGCTTGTAGTTGTACTTTAAATAATTACAACTAAAAGCATTTCAATTTTTTTTGGAGAATTAAATCTCTCTCCTCCATTGTGAAACTATTTTTGGTTCAAACCTTTTCAAAAGATTTAAGAGTTCCAGTTATTATAATTAAAAGGCGACACCAAAATTTCGGTTATCTGATTCCTCCAATGATCCACGCGCTGTTCCATCGCAATGTCTTTCGCCGTTCTTGGATAAGGGCTCGTGTTCTGCATCATCTCCTCCTCTTCGCTAGTAATTCTCGGCTTATATCCATAACAATTGACACCAAAACGCACGCGAGGGTTATCAATAAAACCGCCATTCACCCCAGGACGTCCACAATCGTGTTCGTGTCCTTGAATTGTTTGCAACTGATCAAACGTCGCCTGTTGTGTAGGGAAAAGCGCCATCTGTTGATCCGACCAACCATAATTACACCATTCACCACCTTTTTTATACGCATCTTCTATTTGCTCATAAGTCGCTAACTGTCCATCATAAGCCTTACACAATGCCTTTGCATCTTCAAACCCGTAATAATTTCCAGGAATATTGAACACCTGTTTCTTCCTAGAATAAGACGGCGCTTGAGGACTCTCCACTGGTTGCGGCTGAGTCACCTCCACTTGAATTTGCGGCTCCCCTGTTAACAAATTTTTCAACGATGCAACAATATCAATATTGAAGAAATATTGTAGACCATTTATGATTATTAATACAACAAAAATTCCTACAGTAATAACAATCAATGTTATACTTGCAGGATTACTGCCTTGATCTGCAGATTGTTGCTGTCCAAGCATTCCACTATTATTATTGTTGTTATTATTTCCTAAAGATAAAAATATTCCAATATATGCTACAATAACGACAATAATTATAATAAATACACTTGGATTCAATAGATACGCATTGACATAATCATAAATATTATCTGTTTGACTAACTGAACTTGCACTCACTTCCATATATATATATTATATATTATTGACATCTTTTTTTCTATAAAAGAGACAATACGCCTTTGGACTAATTAACTTTTTAGTATCTTTTATTTCTGCAACCTCTCGGTCATTAAAATGATACCATTTGCCATTTGCATTTTTTACTGACGCCGTATAATGACCGCCACCTACTCCACCACTATGATGACAAATTCCGTATAAATCATATACATATTGCTCTTTTTTGTAACCAATCACATATTTAGAAAGATCCAGATCTTCCAATGGAAAGTCCACTAAAATTTGATTCTTCTTATTGCTTGCATTAAACCTCTTTAAATCTATGGCCAACACAGAAGGAAAACTCCAATATGATATTTTCTTCTTCACGTCCTGCTTCTTTTGCGTGGCTTCATTGAACCACGCATTGTCCCCTTCTAAAACTTCGCCTTCCACATATAAATCAAAACAATTTTGTAAAGTGGGACTCTTATTACCTTCTGGAATCGGCAGATTAATCATAAAATATGGCTCAGGACTTGAACTCAAGACTTGCCCAGTTTCAAGAGATATAATTTGTGACACGTGTGTTCCATAAAAAATATTCCATATTTCGGAATAGTCCTTCTTGTACATATTCTTAATCATTTCAAAACACTTTATTGCCATTTGATCAATATCATTTTCTGCTTCACCATTAATCGTCATATTCACTTCCCTTGAAAGCGAGTTATGAAAACAGTCAATCACGAAAATCAAGAACTCTGGTAAATCATTCTGGGAATAACCAGTGAATAAATCCATTCCTTTGATTTGGGCCAACTTCTGTACTGTCGCAATGAATTTGCCTGGACTAATTACACAGTTTTCTTTCCACATCATTTTTCGTAAACTATCCCATTCAAGTATCATCGCAGAATCATATATGTTTTTTATTTTCCTCTTGTAATCTTCTTTGTTCAATAAGTCATTGAGTTCATAGGTATGTGATAAAATTTGGAGACACGAGTTAATATAACAAGTATTGCCTAGGTTGACCAGGCCCGAAAGACCTCTATTCTTATATTGTTGGTTTTGTTGGAGTTGTTGCATATTGATTCCTAACTTATTATTATTATCAAAATATACATTTAAACATTTTTTTTAAATATTTAATATTATATTAGATTATGTCCAGCCACACTTATAGTAGTAATCGCGCTCACAATATAGGAACCACGAATAACAGTAACAATAGGACCCGCCCAAATAGTCACTATAATTCCAATAGAGGAAATAACAATGGCAACAACAACAATAATAATCGGGCCAACAATTTCACTCTTACATATGATCAACGTATCTTGGTTTCAATGTATCAAACATTCTATGAAAATATTACAAGACAAATAGAAGAACTTTACAGAGCTCAAGATGAAATAAGAGGAAACATCAATAATATTATTCGTAGTCGTAATTCAAATATATATACCGATTTTTCTGGAAATTCACATAGACAATTTGGAACTACAACTTCAAATAATCAGCGTGTTTATATTGACGGGCAACCTTATATTCTTGAATATCAACACCAATACATACCATTTAATGCAAGAAATAATTGGAGTGATTCTTCTTATAACTATTCATCCCATCATTATGCAGATACTTCTGGTAACTTAGGGGGTGGATCTACTCCATATGATGGATATAATGCATTGAATTTTTTACAACAATTTTATAACAATGTTCCGATTTTTCCAAATAGTCAACAAATTATCGATGGAACCTTAGTTGGTCCTTTTTGTCAAATGGTAAGTCCAACAAATAATAGATGCCCCATCTCTCTTGAACCTTTTGAAAATGACTCAAATGTTACGCAAATTCGTGGTTGTGGTCATATTTTTAATAGCGAAAATATTCAGGCTTGGTTCAGGAGCAACGCAAGATGTCCTGTTTGCCGTTATGACATACGCGACTATGTACCTTATTCCTCGCCAACTACAACTGATCCATCTGGTTATCCAGTAACTTCGGAATATGAAGCCGAAACAGAAACCGAACCAAGTTTAGAAACAACTACAAATAATTATGAACAATCACAAAATACTCCACCTTCACAACCAAATCCTATTCCCCAAAATAGGAACGAAGAGAGAAATAGTAATCCAATAAGGCCACTTAGTACAGGCGCGAATTTAACTGGGATGATCTTAAGTCAGTTATTGAGTTCTGTCACAAGAAATCGTGTAAATGTTAATAATTCGCAATATACTTATGATCCATCTAACAATGAAATAATATTAGAGGGATTTTTGAGAGCTTTTGAATAATATAAAAACAAAACAATATAAAATTAATTTGATAATAATGGATATAAATGAATACAAGAGCAAAACAATCTAATTTTAAAAGATCGGAAGATGACAATAGTGTATCTTCAACCGCCACTTCATCTGATACAGATGAAATGCCGACTACAGAAGAACACGCCTCAACTAAATTACAAAAAAGTCAGAGTCAGAGTCAGACTCAGACTCAACCGTCTACATCTAATTCCAATATTATTGTAAAAAGCAGTACAAATGTACTATGGGTTGTATATGATGCAAGCAAAATATATTTGCTGTGGGTATTGCTGCATTTTAGCGCAAGTCAAGTTTATGTGCCGATTTGCTCGCCTTTTTCATTTTGGGGATTTATCATCACTCCTATTCTTGCAGCCACGCCACAATGTAAGGCATTGCGTTGGATAATCAACACTGGTGGTAGTACAATGGAAACAATGTGGGTGATTTTAGGGGTTTGGTTGTGTTCAAAAATTTGCATACCATATACCAATTGGCCAAATCCTATGCAAAACCAACCACGGATTTCTGGATCAAGCAGTAATCGTGATCGGGCACGCAGTTATGACTACATTCACAAGGAGAAAACTTAATCATTTTATTAAAATATTTGTACTTCATAATGATTTATATATTTTTACAAAAAGATATAAAGATAACATACATTATTAGAGTATAATATGCAAAGAAAACAGACTGTAACTACCTCTACTATTAATGAATCTCCCCTTAGAAAAGGCCTTCCTTGGTCTTCAAATGAAATAAACCGCCTTCACGCCGAGTATGAGGTTAAGGAGCTCAGTGTTCACGAAATTGCTGCACTTCATAGCAGAGGTGTCCGCGCTATTTTACATAGACTTGCTGATGAGGGGCTCATTGCTAGTTCTTGGCTGGATGCCCGTGGATGGGAGTTTCCTGTTGCAACTGAAAAAAAAGTACTAGAAAAGGTCACATCTGTTAAGAAGGCTGTTGCTAAGAAGGAGTCAGTTTCTGCCAAGAAGGCAAAACCAACTACAGTTAATATTAGCGTTGAAATTGATGAGACACACGACTACACTGGATCTTCTGATACTGAGTCTGTCTTCAGTGATGGAAGTGATGAGGACTACACTTTAGAGGATGCGAAGAACGACTATGATCCTTATTCTATGAGAGATAAGATTAAGTTTTTCAGAGGGATCCTTGGTTATTCCAATTAAAAATATATAATTAAAAATAACAATCAATATAATAATATTATGGCTAAGTAAGTTATAATATTATATACACACTCTATTTTTCAACAACAACCTCCTTTGCAACATTCTTGATGATTTTACTAAAAAACTTTTCATCTTCTTCGTCTGTTGCTCCACAAGAATTCGTCATTATCTTTGAAAACTGAACATTCTTTTTGGATTGAGAATCCATAAATTCGGGGTTTTGTTCTTTCCATTCTTTCAACTGTTTCATATTTTTCTGTGAAACATATTTGATTGCTTTTTTCATATTCTCTCTTTCTTCATTATCTTTTTCCCATTCATTGTTGTTTTTAATATACATCACTTCTCTTTTTAGGTCACTGCAGTGAATAGGTCGTTTGGTAACATCAAGTTCTTTCAATTCACGAACAAAGATCTTACTGATTCCATTTACATAACCTAGTTGTCCAATAGATTCCAAATCACCTAGTTGCAAATTCATTTGATTCACAAACTCCATTATGTTCAATGCATTTGCACACTTTTCATTCAAGAAAATACTCATATTGAAATTATTATTGTTTGTGTTGTTGGTGTTGTTGGTGTGATTAGTAGTATTATTGATCACCTTCGCTTCTTTTGCCAACTCCATTATTTTTGAATTTTGTTCTATTAATAACTCCTTGAACTCTTTATTCTCTTTCATTAAATACATTATTAAATCTTGACTACCTATAACCTCATTTTTTGGTAGTTGGTCCTTGGATTTTTTATTTGCTTCACAATACTTTTTGTGTTTTGAGAGACCAGAAGAATATAAGTATTTTTTGCCACAACAACAAAGATAAGGGTTTGGATCACATTTTTTTTCTGCGTCTATTGCAAGATTTTTTGTTATTCTTATATGTTTAGGTCTTGATATATGAATGTTAAATGAATTTTTGTTATGTGTTTTGAAGTTACAATAATTACAAAAAAACTTTGCATTTTTTTCTGCGGATAAGTTATCCAAAGTTGCATCCAAAACGCTTGAGATCGCGTCATTTTGAGATTCTATAACAGGTTTCTTTAATTTTGCCTTTGGAGTAGGGAATGGTTCTACACTGTTTAATGTCGCATTTAGTGTTATAAAATACTCTTGTTCTTTTTTTCTTGCTTCACAACTGTCAGAACAGTTAAAAAAATTAACTATCTCCATATTCCAATTTTGCCATCCTCCATTTTTTCTTATAGTTTCATACAGTTTGCATTTATTATTAAGATCATTGCAAGCTATCTTATGTTGATATTTTCTTTGAACAAAATTTGTTGTGTGTCCAACATATAACTCTGTTATGCATTCATCTTTACAAATTATTTTGTAAATAATTGTACTTGAATAATCAATATCATTCTTAGGCATTATATTATAATCTTATATTATAATCTTTAAATTATCTTAAAATAAAAAATTTTAATTTTAAGATTTAAATTATCGCATCTTAAAATTCCCAGAAAATATTGAAAAAATTATGCTCACAAATTTTTCAATAAAAAAAACGAAATTTAGAGCATTATGGTCACAACACGATTTTTCAAGGGTCTTTCGGTCATTGGAATAGGCCCCTCCCAAAATTGGACATTTTTTTATGTCCATTTTTTAAAAGCGAAAAATACTTTTGAAAAGAAAAAAGTGGTTTTTTTGAGGGAGACTGAAAAAGCAATAATTTCTAGGTTTGCGATGTTTATTGGCAGCATATTGGAGTGTTTAATATGAAGCTTCGCTCAAAATTAGACACAGAATGGCACCGGCCCTACTTCTTGGATCCAAATGCGCTTGTAATAGGAACGTTCCCTTGCTTTTGGTTATTGGTCTCTCTCAAGAATTCATCAAATAACAGGGTTTTCACTTCAGCATTCTTCAATTTCTCCAATTTATCTTCAAATTTGTCTTCCGGAGTAACCTTTTTGAGTTCTTGGATTTCACGTTTGAACTTTGCAATTTTTCTATTACCAACTATACCATTCATTGCCCACATTTTCTCCAATACTAAGGCAAAGACTTGCTGCACTGGTTTCATAATCTGATTCGTAATATAGTGCGAATAGTCTATCTTCAAATTGGCTTGTTTAATATAGGTCGGCGTTTCTATTTTATCGCCTTGAAGTGCCTTCTTATTCGGATTATGAATGTATACAAACGGAATTCGGTCGCCTGAGCTCGGCTTATTTCCTGGGTCTCTTGCTGTAATCCTATCCGCCAAAACCTTGTGAGAAATCTGCTGCGGATTTTTATAGCCTGATCTGAGCGATTTTGTGATGATAAGTTTATCAATGGGATATGCTTCATTGACAATATTGCGCAAACAAGTGCGCAAGAATTCCTTTGCCTTCTTAATATCTTGCTCTTTCATCAAGATGTCAATAATCCCGCCATAAACGTCTTTCACTATTGGTGCATTATCACGACGCTTCAAGACGATTCCCATTTCTTTGCGCTTACATTTATCCGGATCATCTTCATAGAGCATTCCAACATAGCGTTTTTTAGATAAGAGACAGAAGGGCATAAATGTCTTCTCATATTCCAAATCGTGAGGGTTTTTCAAGAACTGAGATGCTAAATGGCCAGCTTCTTTCGCGAGCTCAATTGTGATTTCAAGCGCCTTCTTGCCCTTAATCGGTTCGCCTTCTAGGGTTTGCAAATTGAATGTAAAGAATACCGAGTCCGTGTCACCATATATGTACTCAGCTTTCGTCAATACAGGCCCATATTTGGTTGTATCACATACTGCGTCTCCATAAGTCTCTTCAATAATTCGCTTGGCATATGTCAACAATTTGCGACCAGTTGCTGTTGTAGATGCAGCAATATCTTTTTCATAAAATGTGCTCGTCCTTGCACCACACTGTCCATACAAGGAATTCGCAGTTACCTTGTATCCGAGCTGACGCTTATCAAGCACATTCTTCATAAACTCATCGGTTTGTTGGGGGATCAATTTCCTGGTGGTCTTACGAGCCAACAAGAGCTCCTCCAAAATGGACGGCATAATTGCTCGGCTGCCTTCAGGGAATTGTGCGAAGCGGCAGATCTTGTACCCACTTTTGATCTTTTCAGCAGCCGACGTGGCAGATTTTCTCACATATTTGAAGGTGTCATAGCAAATATCCACATATTCATAACCAGGCAAATTATCGTAGATGAATACTTCGCCTGTGTCATCGGTTTCGCCAGTAATAGTCAACAGCTCATTGTTCAAGTTGTATTCTTTTGTCCACACCTTACTATCGTGTGACAAATTCTCCGACATCATTGAACTGGGGTAAAGCGACGCATAATCCACACACGCCACTGGATTATCAAGATACAAGTCGCACTTCGGATCTAATACAATGGCGCCTTCATATCCGTCATCGGAATCCAGTTTCTCCAATACAGGCATCAATGTTCCCTTTTCCCTGCATTTCTTCGCTACATAACTGGTCAGCTTGATGCCTTGGCCACGCAACACTAAGAAACTGATCGGGACGGAACAAATGGACGCCATTTCTATGAAACCAGTCAATACATCCACTTTGTTCATCAAATAATGCACGAGGTTACAATCCTGAATACAGTATTTCGCAATGATTGCACGTTCATCGTCAGTTCCATTGGTGAGTTTAAAGATGTCCTTAGGTGTTACATCATCCTTCGCCAAACACCACCGCACTTTCTTGGAAAAGTCTGGCTTCAAATTGGCATTCACAACAAATTTGCATCCAGTTTTGTCCACGCTCACTACTTGAAATTTTGCGCCATCTTCATAATAATCTGTGCTATGACCAATTTCTTCTAGATGTATGTAGCTGCCTTCTAAGAGTCCTGTCATATTTCCGGTCTTGATTGTAGACTGACCCAAACTGGCATCATAATCAAGCGTCTTCACATAGTCGCCAATAAAATGACCAGCCACATAATCCAATTTATAAGAGGTCAAATTCTCTTCACGACGGAAGAAGTTGTACAGATCCACTTGAATGCGACCATTCATTTTGATATATTTGAGATCGTGTTGGCCACTTGCAATCTGGATACTGGTTTCTTCCAATTTGTAACGCTGTGTATCACGGTCCATATTCGCACAAATTTCCCCCTTGTTTCTAGACAACTTCAAGAATTCTTGGACACAATTATTTTCTTCGGCACGGCGAAACATAAACTCGTAATCAAAACCAAATATGTTGTAACCAATAATAATATCGGGATTCTCACGTTGAATCAGATCAGCCCAAGCAGTCAAGACTTGTTCTTCTTTTGTGTATGATTCCAGTTGTGAGTTTTCAGTAGATGACAGAGGTGAACAAGTATTGAGGGCAATACAGTGGTTCAAATAAGGGTCCTTGTCACCATATTTCAAGAAAGTGGAACCGATGAATGTCACTTTATCACCTTCCAGTCTAGGGAAGATTTTACACAAAGATATATTTATCTCATTGAGCTTCGTGTCGCGGTCGTATTTTTTGTCACACAATATGTCCACTACTGTGCCTTCAATTTGCTGTTTGGACTTTTTCTTAGGTTTGTATCCATAATAGGCAGTGCCTTCTTGACCACCTTCCAAAGGATCAGTGTCTTGCTCCAAGTTCATAGACTCAAACATATCTTCAATGTTCATTTGACCATCCAGATCGTCACCCTCTTTTTTCATACTTCGCACAAGAGTTGTAAGCCAAAGCTCGGTCTTGTCTTTCACTTCTTGCTCACCAGATGGCGCCTTTTTCGGATACACCAAATCTACAAAATCCAAGGTCTTCTTGAATCCGAATGCGCATAGCAAAATCTCGCGCAACTTATCCCTACATAGGTCGGGCGTAAGATTATCTGCAAATTTTTCAAAGTGTTCCACAATATTGGTCGCCAGTTTTTTATAGGACTTGACCGGAATGGGGAAATCGCCGTGACTACTACTAGCCTCAATATCAAAACTACAGATCTTGTAGGGGACCCTTTGTTCCATTTCATTGAGCGCCATTATGCTTTTGTAATCAATTGCAAACTCATAAGTGCAACTGGTTTTCTTGTCCATTTTGAATTCTATGGTCTTCTTCTTTGGTAGGGCGATCCAGCCAGAGGGGCTAATGTTTTTAATATGAAAGAATCGGAGGAGTGGTGGAATATTGGCCTCATACAAATAAGTTTGAGTGTCTCCGAAAATGAGACCATTCTCAAGGAGCTTTCTGTCCTTACCATACCACAGATTCTTGGCTTTGTTGAAGACCTGATTGTTTTCAAAACTTATGAATACGAATTTGTGCTCTTTGCCACCGTCAAATCCGTAGAGTTTCTTCTTCTTGATGAGTTTGCATTCGCAAATGGAGTCTTGATAATATTTGCCGATCTTTTTCTTGAGGAAAGATAAGAAGGCAGATTTTGTTCCTTGAACCCAAGATTCGTCTACTTTTACATAGAAGAATGGCTTGAAATTTTCTGCCAAGATGGAGCAACTTTCGCCTTTCTCATTGATACCGAACATTTGAATGACAAACTTGGCATCGTCCTTCCTTTCTTTCCCGAAACCTTCCTCGTCGGAACTGGCCTCTTGGTCCTTCTGATTATATACGTTAAAGTCAAAGATTCTAAAAGCTGATTCCATTTGGTTTGATGTACTGGTTATAATATTGAGTTATTTCTAATTCAATTTTTTCAATGTTTACAAATTTCTATAATTGAAATTGCGTTTTATAAATTATTAAATGATTTAAATATTTGACAGGATAATATATAATATATTATCTTGACAAATGTGCATTCAAAAAGGTTGTAAGATTAAACCGTGTTATAATGTAGAAGGACAAACAAAAGCAATTTATTGTGCATCACATAAATTAGAAAATATGGTGAATGTGAAAGACAAAACTTGTATTTATGAAGGATGCAAAAAACAACCAACTTATAATCTAGAAGGACAAACAAAAGCGATCTATTGTGCATCACATAAATTAGAAAATATGATGGATGTAAAAAACAAAACTTGTATTTATGAAGGATGTAAAAAACAACCAAATTATAATCTAGAAGGACAAACAAAAGCGATCTATTGTGCATCACATAAATTGAATGGAATGGTTGATGTAATAAATAAAACTTGTATTATTGAAGGATGTAAAACTAGACCAACTTATAATCTAGAAGGACAAACAAAAGCGATCTATTGTGCATCACATAAATTAGAAAATATGATGGATGTGAAAAGCAAAACTTGTATTATTGAAGGCTGTAAAAAACAACCAACTTATAATCTAGAAGGACAAACAAAAGCGATCTATTGTGCATCACATAAATTAGAAAATATGGTGAATGTGACAAATAAAACTTGTGTTATTGAAGGCTGTAAGATTAGACCAACTTATAATCTAGAAGGACAAACAAAAGCGATCTATTGTGCATCACATAAATTGAATGGAATGGTTGATGTAATAAGTAAAACTTGTATTTATGAAGGATGTAAAAAACAACCAACTTATAATCTAGAAGGACAAACAAAAGCGATCTATTGTGCATCACATAAATTAGAAAATATGATGGATGTGAAAAGCAAAACTTGTATTATTGAAGGATGTAAAACTAGACCAACTTATAATCTAGAAGGACAAACAAAAGGAATTTATTGTCTAGCACATAAATTAGAAAATATGGTAGATGTGAAACACAAAACTTGTATTATTGAAGGCTGTAAGATTAGACCAAATTATAATCTAGAAGGACAAACAAAAGGAATTTATTGTCTAGCACATAAATTAGAAAATATGGTAGATGTGAAACACAAAACTTGTAAAAGCAGTTGGTGTTTTACTCGCGTTGAAGAAAAATACGATGGATATTGCCTTTATTGTTTTATGAATTTGTTTCCAGACAAGCCTGTTTCACGTAATTATAAAACCAAAGAATATTCAGTAGTTGAATTTGTCAAAAACAAGTTTACAGATCTATCTTGGGTTGCAGATAAAATAATAGTTGGTGGATGTTCAAAAAGAAGACCAGATTTATTATTGGACTTAGGTTATCAAATAATTATCATTGAAATAGATGAAAACCAGCATATTGATTATGACTGCAGTTGTGAGAATAAACGGATAATGGAGTTATCACAAGATTTAGGACATAGATCTATTGTTTTCATACGTTTCAATCCAGATGATTATAAAAAAGGCGTAAAAAATATATCTTCGTGTTGGGGTCTAGATAAAAAAGGGATTTGTCTTGTAAAGAAATCAAAAAAGAATGAATGGACTCAGCGTTTACAAGCATTAGGAGAACAAATAAAATACTGGATAAATCCAGATAATAAAACAAACAAAACAATTGAAGTAATCCAATTGTTTTATGACGTTTAATTCAGAAATATAATATTAACAACTTACTATCTTTTATATTTTGCTCATCTTTTTTTAAAAGTTGACTTTTTTGATTTTCTCGTCTTTTTAGATTTTTTTCCAACCTTTTTTGACTTTTTAGATTTTTTCCCAAATGCAATAGGAGATAACTTATCTTTTGCCCACATAGATTTTTTTGCTGCACTAGTTCTTCCAATACAAATTGCGATTTTTTCAAAAGGCGTTTTACTTGTTAAATATTCACTAACTGTAATAGAAGTATCATACCCATTATACATTAATCTTGATTTCGGATTGAATTGGGACGGATCATATATCATATAAGCACCAGGATCATCAGGATCATCTGGATTATCAGGATCTTCAACCATTTCTGTTTTTATTAATAATAATGCGTGAGAATCAAGAGTAACTCCTACATCTTTTAGTTTTTTTATAGCATCAGCATTATATTTTGCAAAAATAATAGTAGCGTGACCTGGATCCATTTTCTCCAATAGAGTTTCAATATCTTCCCGAATTGTTTTTTTTTCAAGTTTCCCTTCAAAATAAGGATCTAATTTTACAATCGTTGTAATGTTGCCTAATCCTTTTTTCTCTAGCCTACGTTGACATATTGTTGCATCCAAAGATTCATCATCAATAATTCCTAATGCTCTTATAGCCCATCCAACGCATGCTTGTTCTTTTCCGGTAAAATATGTATCACCACTTTTTGCATATTTATTATGTAATAAAGTAACGCGTTTATCAATGTCGTGTAATATACCATGATCTGAAGTGCTTCCGACTTGTGCAATATAGTTATCATTACATTTGAAAAAACTATAAGACGGTGCATCTGACCTTATTATTCGTCTAAATTTTGGTTGTGGTTTTTCTAATTTTTCTGATATTTTTTTAGGTTCTGGTGGGACTTCTTTTAACATATATTATTAATATATAATATTTGTTAAACTAACTTTTTCTTAAGATTTACCATATTGTTTTGATGAACTTTATTTGCGTCCATACTTGCAATATTGTTTTTGAGAGAAACCCTTAGGTCTTTTGCAGTTAATACTCTTCTTGTATTTTCTGGACCACTTTCCGCCTTTTCTACTTTTTGAAAAAGTAGAGCCAAATTTCTTCCCACTTTTTCTAGTGCGGCGGCCACCCATTAGACTTTTGCCACCCATTAGACTTTTGCCACCCATTAGTCTTGATCCCCCACTCTTTTCATCAATCCATTTTTTGAAGGATTCCATACTACGATCCCCTTCATATTCTTTCACACTAGTTCCAGAAATAACCTTAAAATTAGGGAACCCTGTTGGAGCGGGTCCAGTTAGTTCAAGCAATTCTTTGCGCATTTTAAGCACTTCTTCTTTTTGTTTTTCTTTTTCTTTGCGTTTTTTCTCATCTTTTTCATCAATATGATCTAGTTGAAGCATATTTATAACTCCAGTTTCATCCAACAGTTCCTGGTTTAACATTGCAATTGTTACACCATCTTTTTTGATAACAGATAATTCTTTCCAAGCTGGCTTGGCATTATCACAATGTCCACATCCTATCATAAAGGTAAATAAAAACAGCTTTTGTCCCGAGTGAAGATTTTCAAGAATACCTTTCATTTTTTCAATGGTTATTTTAGGACTATCAATTTGTAGATTAGTATATTTATTTACTTCACCAATAGTCACAAAGTTGGCATTTTGGGGAGATGATGAACTATGGGAAATATTAGATTTATGTGAACTAGATTTTGACATTATAAAATAAATATAGAAAATAAAACAAACTCATATTTTTCATATTTATTACAATTTTATATTAGTCTAATATATATGAAATTTATAATTATTTTAATTTTAGTGACATTTTTATCGGGGCTTTATTTTTGTATGACAAATACTTCAGCTAAAGCAATAGAAGCTCTTACGAATAATAATAACGGAAAGCCTAGATGCCCCAATATTCTCCTACAAAAGAACGCCAAGTTTTATTTATATAATTCTGACGTTGCCATTGTTCCAGGTGTAAACCCAATTGAATTTGATAATTTAGAAGATTATACTGAGTTTATAGAATGGCAACGCGCCAAGGGTATTCGTTGTCCTGTGTTATATTTACAGAACACTATTGATGCACAAGGTGAAGAAGTATACAAGATCCGACCAAGTGTAAGTGAACCACAAGGTG
>Ga0114964_10001313_pt1 | contig 18173 bp, 17 predicted proteins | sample C_131016_MF_Meta_FD_92638 | JGI IMG/M metagenome (GOLD analysis project Ga0114964, IMG submission 92638) | Freshwater microbial communities from Lake Croche, Canada to study carbon cycling - C_131016_MF_MetaG | ecosystem: Environmental > Aquatic > Freshwater > Lake | place: Lake Croche, Canada... | reverse complement strand
GAAGCTTTCTTTGTGAAGTATGGAAACAAGGCAGTTATCTTTGCTCACTTCGTTCCAATCATGAGAACTTTTGTTCCTGTCGCAGCTGGTGTTGGCAAGATGAACTACCCCTACTACCTCCGTAACAATATCATCGGAGCATTGACTTGGGGGCTAAGCGTTCCACTTATCGGTTACTTCTTAGGAAACATCGCTTTCATCAGAGAGCATGTAATCGTAGTAACACTTGTGATGATTGGGTTATCTTTTATCCCAGTTATTTTAGAACTTATAAAAGCCAGATCTAAAAAACACTAACTACGAAAGTAGTCAATTAGTGCCGACACAGCTTGAGCTCGGTGACTGAGGGCATTCTTCACTTCTGGTTCTAATTCCGCGGCTGTGACATCAAATCCTTCAGGAATAAAAACTGGGTCGTAACCATGGCCATTGGTGCCACGTTCCTCGGTAGCAATGGATCCTAACCAGATTCCCGTAAAACTAGTTTGAACATCGTCTGTAACAAGTGCGATGGTGCAAATAAATGCAGCAGCTCTGTGCTCAGGTGCAATATCTTTCAACTGTGCTAAAAGTAACTGGCGGTTAGCAGCATTGTCTCTAGTGCCTGACCAGATAGCAGTGAAGATGCCGGGTGATCCACCTAGGATTTCGACGGCAACTCCAGAGTCATCAGCGATAGCTGGAAGACCGGTGTGCTGGTGTGCAGCTTTTGCTTTGATAAAAGCGTTTTCCAGAAAACTAGTTCCATCTTCAACTGGTTCTGGACCGTCGTAACCTACTAGCTCTAGACCTACTGGTTCAATGATTGCTCGAAGCTCCGCTACTTTGCCTTGATTATGTGTGGCTAAAACAAGCTTCATTAGTTTTGTTCTAAGGCTGCTATTTGCAACTGGGTCAGTTCTGCGGTTCCAAGAATTGCTAGATCGAGAAGAGCATTGAGTTCATCTCTATCAAAAGGAGCAGCTTCAGCTGTTCCTTGAACCTCAACGAACTTACCTTTGCCAGTAACAACAACGTTCATGTCTGTCTCTGCTCGAACATCTTCGGTGTATGCGAGATCAAGCATCGGTTCACCATCGATGATGCCTACAGATACAGCGGCTATGGAATCGACTATCACTTTGTTGTTAGCAGGAATGTGACCATGTTTGATGCCGTAGTTGATGGCATCAACCAGAGCAACATAAGCTCCTGTGATTGCAGCAGTTCTAGTGCCGCCATCTGCTTGTAATACATCACAGTCGATAACAATGGTGTTCTCCCCCAGCGCTTTGAAATCAACTGCAGCGCGAAGGGCTCTACCGATAAGTCTTGAGATTTCGTGAGTTCGACCGCCAACTTTTCCTTTGATGGATTCACGATCGTTTCGATCATGGGTCGCTCTTGGCAACATTGCATACTCAGCAGTTACCCAACCCTCACCCTTGCCGACTTTCCAGCGAGGAACTCCTGGCGTAAATGATGCGGTGCAAAGCACTTTGGTTGAACCAAAAGAAATAAGCGCAGAACCTTCCGCGTGCTCGCTCCAATTACGCTCAATGGTTACTTTACGTAACTGGTTTGCCTCGCGGCCATCTACTCTTGACATTTTCCCTACCTAGTTAGTTGATCTGTTCAACATTTTGAACTTCAGGTCCTAAGAACCTTCTTGCAAGCTTTGCAAAACTTGTTGCATCCCCTGTTGCCTGAAAACGTAGTGTCGGCTTGGAAGTTTCTGCTCTCAACAGGTTATGAGCCACCAAGGTGCGATAGACATCTTTAGCTGTTTCTTCAGCAGATGAAACGAGAGTGACATCCTCACCCATGACGTACGAAAGCGCACCGGTCAAAAGTGGGTAATGGGTGCAACCTAGAACTAGCGTGTCCACCCCAGCTGCCTTGATTGGCTCAAGATAGGTTTCAGCTAACGCAATTAGCTCAGCTCCGCTGGTGACGCCGCGTTCAACATAATCGACAAACTCGGGGCATGATGCGCTACTGAGTTCTAAATCAACGGCAGCTGCAAAAGCATCATCGTAAGCCTTGGAAGAAATAGTTGCAGCAGTTCCAATCACCCCGACTTTGCCATTGCGAGTTGCCGCTACTGCACGCCGCACTGCAGGCTGGATAACTTCAACAACTGGAATGCCTCTGCCCTCGGTGTATCGCTCACGAGCATCTCTGAGCACAGCAGCAGATGCAGTATTGCAAGCAATAACTAAAAGCTTTACGCCTTCATCAACAAGGCGATCCATAACATCAAGGGCTAGGGTTCTAACTTCGCTAAGGGACTTAGGCCCGTAAGGAGTGTTGGCGGTATCGCCGAGATAAATAATGGATTCATTAGGTAACTGGTCAATGATTGCTCTGGCAACAGTTAAACCACCGACTCCGGAGTCGAAGATACCTATAGGGGCGTTATTCACTAGATAAGTCTATTGGCGCGAGATTATTACTCCCCAGAGCCATCCCCTGCTTCGTTTTTCTTCATTTCTTCAAATATTTCTTTACATTCAGGACAAACAGGGAACTTCTCGGGATCTCTATTAGGAATCCAAACCTTCCCACACAGAGCAACAACAGGGGTTCCCATCACAGCAGATTCAACAACTTTGTCTTTACGAACGTAGTGAGAGTAACGTTCGTGATCACCTGGCTCCAGTGGAGCTAGCTGAGGATCAATAATGATTTGCGGCTTTTGTTGAGTTTGCTGCTCCATGAATTTATCCCTTAGCAACATTTCTCACTGCGTCGGCAACTCTTTGCGCAACATCAGCATGGAACACACTTGGCACGATGTATGAAGCATTTAGTTCTTCCGGTTCAACACATCTAGCTAAAGCATCCGCAGCCGCCAACAACATGTCTTCAGTTATCTGTGATGCTCCAGCATCAAGTAGTCCTCTAAAGAAACCTGGGAAGGCTAAAACGTTGTTGATCTGATTCGCAAAGTCACTTCGACCGGTTGCAACAACTGCTGCATACTGTGCTGCTGCCGCTGGTTCAATCTCAGGAGTTGGATTAGCTAAAGCAAAAACAATTGAATCTTTTGCCATCTTTTGAATATCTTCTGCGACTAAAAGGTTTCCTGCCGAGACACCGATGAAAACATCTGCGCCGACCAAAGCATCTTTCAGGGTTCCTTTTTGACCGGCTTTGTTAGTCGCGCCTGCTATCCACCCCAAAGAAGATTCTGGATTGATGTCATTGCGACCTACGTGAATGATTCCTTTTTGGTCAACAACGGTTGCATGCTTTAACCCAGCTGCAAATAAGAGTTGCAAAACTGCTGTTCCAGCAGCTCCTGCTCCACTCATGACAAGTTGAACGTCACCGATTTTCTTACCAACGACAGTCAGTGCATTTCTAAGAGCTGCTAAACAAACGATTGCAGTCCCATGTTGATCATCGTGGAATACCGGGATGTCTAGTTCAGCTCGCAATCTTGCTTCAATTTCAAAGCAACGTGGTGCTGAAATGTCTTCTAGGTTGATTCCTGCAAAAACCGGTGCAATGGCCTTAACAGTTCTAACAATCTCATCGGTGTCCTGGGTGTCTAGACAGATAGGGAAAGCATCGATGTTGGCAAAGCGCTTGAATAGTGCAGCTTTTCCTTCCATAACTGGAAGGGCAGCTAGCGGGCCAATATTTCCTAGCCCTAAAACAGCAGAGCCATCGGTAACAACAGCAATGGTGTTTCTTTTGATGGTAAGTCTTCTCGCGTCGCTTGGATCTTTAGCGATAGCTTCACAGATACGAGCCACCCCTGGTGTGTAAATAAGGGATAGATCATCACGGTTACGAATTGGGAGTTTAGATTCGATGGTTAGCTTGCCACCTAGGTGGGCTAAGAAAGTTCTGTCTGAAACTTTGCCGACAACAACACCAGGGACAAGCTTTAGGCTTTCAACAATCTGCTCAGCATGCTCCGAGTTAGTGCACGCACAGGTGAGGTCGACTCTTACTCGTTCGGCATCCGAGTGATTCACATCTACTGCAGTAACCGAACCGCCAGAGCGCTCGATAATCGAAGTTAGTTCGCTAACCGCTGTGTTTTTAGCAGGAGCTTCTAAACGAATAGTTATTGAATACTGAACCGATGGCATCATTGACATGTATTTAGTCTGCCACGAGTAAAGATAAATACCTGCTAGTTATTGGCATCCGCATCGCCGAGGGTGGCTTCTAAAGTAATTTCCTTGCCATTACGGGTAAGTTTCAAGGTGACTTTGGAGTTGGCAGATTTGGATCTGATGGCTGCAGTGAGCTTGGCAGCACCATTGATGCTCTCACCGTCACATTCGGTGATTACGTCGCCAACTCTTATTCCAGCTTTTTCTGCAGGACCGTTGGGGGTTAGTTTCTCCACCTTGGCACCAACACTAAAAGAGGCAGCCGCATCAGAGTTAGTCATATCCGCTACAAAAGCTCCGAGTAAACCATGGCTTACCTTGCCGGTTTTGATGATCTGAGTTGAGACCCGTTTACCAACGTTAGAAGGAATAGCGAAGCCAACGCCAATGCTGCCCGACTGAGAAGAAGTAGCGGTAGCAGTTGCAATAGCAACGTTGATTCCAATTAGTTGACCTTTGTCATTGATTAGAGCACCGCCTGAGTTACCAGGGTTGATTGCCGCATCTGTCTGAATAACGTCTAGGTTGACCGGTGGTGCATTTGTGCCATTATTCCAAAGCTGCAAACTTGAACCACCGTCTTTAGGAACAGCAGAAGAGGCAACCTGAATAGTTCGATGCATGGCCGAGACAACACCTGCGGTAACAGTTGCGTCATAACCAAGTGGAGCTCCAATAGCAACCGCGAAATCACCAACGTTGATTTTTGAACTATCGGCAAACTCAATTGGGCTAAAACCGGTACCGGCTGCTTTGATAACAGCTAAATCGTTTGTTGGATCCGTGCCGATAACTTTAGCCTTGAAAATCTGGTTGGCACTTGTCTTCACTTCAATAACAACATCCGAGGTGGCACCATCAAGAGTGACAACGTGGGCATTGGTGAGAATGTATCCATCAGCTGAAAGAACAACGCCTGAACCTGTGCCAGCAGACGATTTTCCTGAAACGGAAATAGTAACTACCGAAGGTAAAGCCTTGGCGGCTGCACCGGTAACCCAATTAACACTGCCTGGGTTATTTACCGTTACTGTGTTTGACCCAGATAATAAAGGCAAGACACCACCAACTGCTGATGCACCTACGAAGGCACCAAGTATTGGTCCAAGCACTGCCACCAAGATCAGAGTGGTGGAAGCTTTTGCTTTAGAGGCAGGAACAACCTGAGGTTGTTGTGGCAACTTTATTGGCTCACCTAAGAACTGATTGTTGTAATGGCTCTTGTTATCTGACATAGAACTTCATTCCCTACTTGAAACACCTGAAAGTAAAACTACGGGGTCAACTTCATAAGTTTATGAAATACTCCTGTGAAATTTCTGCAAATCAGCAACCCCAAGCTTTGAGGCTAGGCAAACAAGGCTTAGCCACCAATCTAGGGATGTGAGTAAATGGTGGCAATTCTTTCTCAATTACCAGCAACGTGACTGGATAGGCGTTGGTCAAGATATTTGGTCGAACACGAGTCCAACTGGTCAATCCAGAAAATAGGTATTCAATCGAATAACTAACAGCAAGATTGACCTGAACATAACCTTTGAACTTGGTTTGATAACTGGGTTGTGCAGTTGAAAAACTTGATGCCAATCCGACACTGTCGACAATCTGCCACTTATAGCTAATCGGCTTAAATCTGACTTGAGCTGCCAAACCAAGCAGCTTTGTCTTCACCAGCTGCAAACCAGCGGAGGAAGTCAGTTGGAGATTCATACCAACCAGAATCCCTGAACTAGGTTTCACAAATATTCGAGGAGTAGTTGGCCTAAAGCTCTTCAGTGCTGAGATCAATTTAGTTTGGCTAGGTTTACCAACATTCACAATGGCGATCGGTTGACTCGGTGGATACAAACTCCAACAACCAACATGCCCTGATTGCAGCAATGAGGACATTAGATCTGGATTGACTCCATTTGGATAAACCAAACATCTTGGTGCTGTCGAACTTGGCGCACCAATCGCCAAACTTATCGAACCATTCGTTCCTTTGACCAAAATGGCGTTGCTTACACAAAGCAAGAGTTCTGCTGAATCGCTAACTGCTCCAACAGTGGTGCTGGTGACACTAAAAGTTGGTGGGCAGGCTGGCGCCTGATGCCAGAGTGTTGAAACCAGTAATGAAGTCAGCAAAAGCATCCAAAGAGCATAAGTCCTTACTGAATGGACTTCCGAAGTTATCAACAGTAAAAGAAAAACCCCAACCGAAGTTGGGGTCTATCTATCTAGTTGCGGAGGCAGGATTTGAACCTACGACCTCCGGGTTATGAGCCCGGCGAGCTACCGAACTGCTCCACCCCGCGGCGAAGTTCAACTCTAACACAAGACTGTCTACTTTTTGCTGGCCGCCAAAGCTGCTTCAATTGCTGCCTTTAGACGAGCATCTGCCTTACCAAACGCAGTCCAGTCGCCAGCTCTCATAGCGGCATCTTTATCGATCATCGCTTGCTTGGCAGTTGCCAATGCAGTTGCTAGTTGCTGGGCTTTGGTCTGACCTGGGTCAACTGGAGTCGGAGTTCCGCCTCCACCAGATCCTGCATTGCCATCAAATAGTGCATTCAAAGCTGCATCTAGGTTATCCTCGAAAGCGATCTTGTCACCAAAGGCAACAAGCACTTTCTTGAGTAGCGGGAAGGATGTCTCACCGGTTGACTGAATGTATACCGGTTGGACATAAAGTAATCCACCACCAACAGGCAAAGTCAAAAGGTTTCCATTGAGTACTTTGGTTGAACCTTGGCGCAAAATGTTTAGTAGCTTCGACACTTCGCTATCAGAGTTGAAGTTGTTCTGCACTTGGCCAGGGCCAGGAACGATTGTTGTTCTAGGAAGGGTGAGTAGCCGAAGTTTTCCATAGTGCGATGACACTTTGCCATCAACAGTTCCAGCATCAGAATCAGCAACCAGGTAAGCAGTCAAAATATTTCTACTTGATTCACCAGTAGATCTTGGGATGAAAGTTGAGTAGATGGAGAACGATGGCTTTGGTTGGGTTGGTGCTTGCAAAGTTAGGTAGTAAGGAGGTTGCAGTGAACCTGTTCCCTGGCCTTGATCAACTGGATCATTTGGTGTCATCCAAGCATCTTGCTGCGAGTAAAAAGCTCCAGCGTCAGAAACGTGATACTGACCTAAGATTCCTCGTTGCATCTTGAACAAGTCAGCTGGGTATCTAACGTGCGAAAGCAAAGCACCAGACATTTCAGATACTGGGCTCACAGTCTTTGGGAAAATCTTCATCCAAGTTTTTAGGATTGGATCTTTGGTATCCCAGGCATACAGCTTGACAGAACCGTCATAAGCATCAACTGTTGCCTTAACCGAGTTACGAATGTAGTTGATTGAGCCTTTCGGTATAGCTGATGTTGTTGAACTGTCAGCAATAGTGCCACCCAGACTTTCAGCTCTTGAGTATGGGTAGTTAGCTGAAGTGGTGTATCCATCAACAATCCAAACAACTTTGCCTTTGACAATCGCTGGATAGATGTCGCTATCTAAAGTTAGATATGGAGCAACTTCAGCAACCCGATCCTTAGGGCTTCTGTGATAGAAAATCTGTGACTTATCGCTGACTGCATCGGATAGCAGAATCTGTTCACTCTGGAACTTCAATGCATAAGATAAACGCTTGACAATGCCGTCAAGAGTTGGGCCACCATTACCTTTGAAGGTCGTCATAGTTTGCTGGTCGGTAGCGCTTGATGCAGACCCAGCTGGATAATCAAGTTCTCGGCTAGTCGCACCCTTTGGGGAGCCGACGATTGAATACTCTGGGGATTGCTCACCGAAGTAAATACGCGGTTCGTATTTACCTAGCGCACCAGAAGATGGAATACCAGCTTGTAAGAACACCGGTTGACCGTCAGTAGATCTTCTGTTTCCATAGGCTGCCACTAAACCGTAGCCATGGGTGAAAACAATTACATTGTTATACCAAGACTGAGAAGTACCAAGACCTGACTGGTTTAGCTCACGAACAGCAAGCACCGTGTCCTGAATCTTGCCGTTGATCTTGTATCGGTCGACATCTAGGTGATTCACAAAGTTGTAATACTGACGGTATTGTTCAAGCTGTTTGAAAGAAGAGCTAACTAAGTTCGGGTCAATGATTCGAATTTGAGCAGCCGTCTGAGCATCAGCCTTCAAAGCACCTGCGGTTGCAGTTGTCTTAGCTTCATATTGAATAGTTTGAACTTTATCTAGACCATAAGCTTCGCGGGTTGCTGCGATGTTTCGGTCAATGAAATCTGCTTCAAGAGTTCTTTCATTTGGAACCACTTGGAAGGTTTGGACAATGCCTGGCCATGCGCCACCAAGTAACACTGCACAAACCAGCATCAAAGCAGTTCCCAGCACAGCCAATCTCCATTTAGCTATAACGGCAACAGCTAGATAGATAATTGCGACCACAAAAGAGATAGCAGTGAGAATCTGCGCTGCCGGAATAGCAGCGTTCACATCAGAATAGGTTGCACCGGTGTATAGACCTGATGCGCTAGTCAAAGTTTCATACTGACCTAGCCAGATACTGATACCAAGTAGCGCCATGAAAACTGAGGCAAGAACTGCAACTTGAATCCTGGCTGCCTTAGTAAAACTTGATTGCTTACCGTTGAACTTGATACCGCCATAAACCAAGTGAAATATCAGCGCTGGAATGAGGGACAGCACAGTGACCACCATCAAATAACCGATGAGGTTCACATAGAAAGGTAAGTCAAACAGGTAGAAACCAACATCAAGCTTGAATTGCGGATCTAGGACACCGGTGTAACTGTGGTTTAGGAAAGTAAGCACAGTAGGCCATTCGGACATTTGGGATGTGCCGAGAAATAGTGCAATGAGCAAAGGAACAATAATCATTAGTCGCTTACGCAACTTATCTAAAGCTGTTCGGTACTCCCCTAAATCTCTGCCAAAGAAATCATTACCAGTGGCATAAATAGGTCTCAGTCGCCAAGCAATATACAGATTTAGCCAAACCATGACTCCGGCAAAGAGTGCCGAAGCTACCATCACCAATGCTTGTGCCCATATCTGTGTTGTGAAGACGCTCAGATAACCGAGTTGATCAAACCAAAGCACATCGGTGTATACCCCTGATGCACTAACTAAAGTAATGGCAAGTACTGCCACGATTGCTAAAGAAATAACTAGCGGTGCACGCTTACGAACATTAACCTGATTTGCTTGTGTCATTTATTTTCCTTTTACTTTGTGCAACTTGGAAGACTTTCAGTGCCCGTACTCGAAGCAATGGCCTTAACTGCCTTCAACGAATCCTGGAGATTAGAAACTTTTACCACCCTGATGCCATCTGGAACGTGTCCAATAACTTCATCACAGTTATCACTCGGTGCTAGGAACCATTTAGCCCCAGCCCGCAAAGCGCCATACAACTTCTGTCTAATTCCACCGATGGGACCAATTGTTCCATCCGGTGTGACAGTTCCAGTGCCAGCTATCTTCTTTCCACCGGTTAGAGCTCCAGGGGTCAACTTGTCATAAATAGCAAGCGCGAGAATCTGTCCACCGCTAGGTCCACCGACGCTACCAACTTCAATATCTATTTTGAATGGGAATTCAGGAACACCCTGAACATAGATTCCCATCCGCCATTCTTTATCTATCAGTTTTGGTAGCACTTTAACCTCTGAACGTTTTCCATTTCGTTCAATTAGCAACTGCACCGGAACTTTACCTTTAGTGGCACGAACAAGAGCTTTTACTTGATTAAGTCCAGTGGCTACGTCACCTTGAACTTTTAGCAAGGTATCGCCAGCTTTCAAAATGTTGCCAGCTGGGCCTGACTTGGTAACTGAAGTTACTTTCACAGATGAAGTGAACGGTATATCCAAAAGAGTAAGAGCAGCAGCTTTAGCATTTGCTTGAGAATCAAGCATCATCATGTCTGCCTCTTGATTGAGCTTTACATCGTCCCAACCTGGAGGGTACACATCATCTTTGTTGATAATGGCAACAGTTGAATCCAGCTTCGCTAAACCAACGTCAAACCAAGATGCTCCTCTGGTGGAATCACCTTTAAGTGTGACAGTCAGCATGTCAAGGTCCCCTGTGGTTGGGTAGGTCTGCTTACCTGTGATTGTAATCATTGGTTTTCCTGCAATGTTCAAAAGAACGTTATAGACAGGACCGGCTTTCTCCACCAGATAAGGAGTTGGAGCTATTGCAAGAAACAGTCCAGCACCGGTAATTGCTGCGAAAACCAACCATGCGACAATTCGGTTAGCAAGGCTTCTAGGTTTTGGAGTTTCTGCATACAAAGTCATTACTAACAGCCTAGGTCAGTCCAAGCCACTGACTAGTAATCACCTAGCCTTTGTCTCAGATAGCAAACGCTATTGGCGAACATACCCGCCAGTTACCTGAAATTCGCAGGAGTTTGGCCTTTCAACACATAACTTATATTCCATGAGCGATCAGAATTCAAACGGCGAAAGCATGCCAGATCCAGAAGAGCTTCGTCGCATCTGGGAAGAGATGCTGAGCCAGGGTTTTGACCCTGAAGCGTTAGCCCAAGTTGCTGGCTTTGATGGCACACCGGAATCTTTGCAAAAGCTCTTTTCAAACATCCAAGGTGCCTTCTTGCTGCCAACTCCACCTGCCGAAGGTTCTGGTGTGAATTGGGATGCTGCGGCCACAAGAGCGAAAGATCTTGCCAAGGTTGGCTCAATCGTTCTTGAGGATTCATCCCGAAAGCAACTAACTGAAGCTTTAGGCATTGCAAACCTTTGGCTAAATGAAGCCACTGGAATATCTGAAGTCCTGGTTGAGCCTAAGGTTCTCAGTAGACAACTATGGGTCGATGATGCACTGCCTTTGTTCAAAGTTTTAGCTGAACCAGTTGCTGATCGAATGAATCGAACTCTTGGCGAAGCAATCCAATCTCAATTACCTGAAGAACTTTCAGAATCTCTTAAAGGTGCTAGCGAAATCATGCGCTCTGCAGGGGCCATGATGTTTGCTATGCAATTAGGTCAAGCTCTGGGACTACTCTCCAAAGAAGCTTTGACTGGAACAGAGATTGGTTTACCAATCTATGTTGAACAGCGACCAGCTTTCATTTTGCAGAACCTGGAAGAGTTCATCAACAGTTTGGAACTTGGACCTGATCGAGACCAAGCATATATTTACATGGTTCTTCGCGAACTTGCTCACACCAGATTGTTCAAGCATTCACGCTGGCTTAGAGAAAAAGTTGTTGCACAGATTCGTGAATACGCCTCTGGCATTACTTTTGACACTTCTCGCATGCAAGAACTATCTGAAGACTTTGATCCACAAAACCCTCAAGAGCTTCAAGCTGCTTTGGAATCCGGCGCTTTCCTTGCTGAACGCTCCCCTAGTCAGCAACTTGCGCTAAACAGCATTGAAACAAACCTTGCGCTTATCGAAGGCTGGGTCGATGCGGTAACCAGTGAAGCTGCTAAACGACTTCCTAAAAGTGAAGCCGTCAGAGAAGCGGTTAGACGCAGAAGAGCGACCGGTGGACCTGCTGAGAGGACCTTCCAAACTCTAGTTGGTCTGGAACTTCGACCAAAGCGTATGCGCGAAGCCTCAGCACTGTGGCAACAACTTGGCGTCGCTTTAGGTAATGACAAGCGCGACGAGCTTTGGGACCATCCTGATTTACTTCCAACTGCAGCAGATATAGATCAACCTGATAAATACGTAGCAAGGCTTAAGGCAGATTTAGGTATTGACGATGCGATGGATCAAGCTCTGAAGGATTTACTCGGCGAGTAACTGTTTATAAGTCCAGCAGGAATATTATTTTTTGCTCACAATGGTCTTTGTGTTACATCGAATAAACAAAGCCCAACCAGCCATCTGGAAAGACCCAACGACAATACAGATAGGTCTTGGCCCAAATTCCATCACCTTACCTGAACTAACCCCACAACAAGAAAAAATTATCGACGCCCTATACAGCGGTTTAGTTGATGGTCAACAAGAAGTAATCGATTCCCATACAGATTCAGAACAGGGTGAAACCCAGAACCTGATTCATCGCCTGGGGAGCGTCATCGAGAAACCGGTAGTAGGTATTTCTGTCTATGGGCACTGGCAACAGGTGGCCTTTGCTGAAATAGCGAGAGCATCAATCGATTATCAGGTCAATGGAGAAATGGTGCTTGCCGAAAGATGGCAGCGGAATATTCATATCGACCAATTAGATAAAGCAGGACTACTTTTCACTAAGGCACTGTTGGCTAGCGGAGTGGGGAGTGTGATTACCCATGACGATGGCATCGTGGTGCAATCAGATCTTGGTGAACTGGGTTACCCCAAAGAGTGCTTAGGAAAAAAGCGATTCGAAAGCTTGCAGCAAGAATTATCAAAGCTGTCTTTACCAGTTACCAAAAAACAACGAATCATCGCTCTAAATTACAGACCGGATAAATCGCTAAAAGTTTCCTTTGCTCTAGTCGTTGGTCATTTAGCTCTTCGCCCAACAACTTACTCAAGATGGCTCAACCGTGATGTGAATCACCTTGCCATTACCTTCAACCTTGATTCGGTTGAGGTATCCCCTGTGGTCACCCCCGGACTTACCCCGTGTTTGAATTGCTTCCAAGAATCCAAAGTCGATGAAGATAACTCTTGGCCAGTGATGGCAAGTCAATTAGTTGATCTACCCAGAGTGCGAGATGACAGCGCAGCACTACTAACCGCAATTGGCTTAGCGACCCGTTCTGTGCTTAGGCAAATAGACGAATCAGCTGGTTTTATTCACACGGGCGACCCTCAAGGTGAAATAAGGAAGGGCTACCGAGTCGATTATGCAACCGGGACTGTTCAAAGAACGAGCTATGAGGTGCATAGGTTATGCACCTGTCAGGAACCTAAATTAGATCTAGGTAACGACTAGGGTTTCGCTCTCGATCATCAGCAGTATCTCGTTTAGCCCAGGTGATGTGTAACTGGTCTTTAGCTCTGGTTACTGCAACATAAAACAGGCGCTGTTCTTCAGCAATCTGTGCCTCCGTTTTGGCATAACTAATCGGCAGATAGCCTTCGGTTGCTCCGATGATGAAAACTATCTTGTATTCCAAACCTTTGGCCGCATGAATTGTACTAAGCGTGATTGATTCCTTTGTTGGTTCATGCTGTGATCTCTGACGTTCTTCTATTTCACTAGCAAAAGTTTTTATGGTTGCGTCATTCCCAAGTTCATCAGCTATCTGAACAAAGGAATTTAGTGCTTCCCACTGCTCCAGTTGAGCACCAGAGACATTAGGAGCGATGCTCTGCCAGCCAAGACTTCTTGCTATCGCAGAGACGCTCTCGTAAAGAGCTTTACCGGACGGGTTCATAGCTTCTGCACGAACCAGCCTTACCGCAGCCATGATCTCAGGTCTATTGAAATACCTTTGACCACCGCGAACCTGATACTCAACGGAGGCATCCGCTAAAGCTTTTTCGATGTGTTCTGATTGACCATTGATTCGATAAAGAACCGCAATCAGAGATGCCTTCACTCCTTTTGACATAGCATCTTTGATTTGATTAGCCACCCAAGCACATTCTGTTGCCCTGTCCACAAAGGATTGCACCTGTGGTGCAACACCGCTTGGACGAACTGCCTCGAGAGGATCAAAGATTTGATTGCCCCTAAGGTGATTGGCAACGTGAATGATTTCTGGCGTCGACCGATAGTTTTTGGTAAGAGTGATTACGTTTGCTCCTGGATATCTAGATTCGAAGTTCTCAAGATAGGTGGCACTTGCTCCAGTAAAGGAGTAAATAGTCTGGTTTGGATCGCCAACAACACAAAGATCACTTCTATCGCCTAACCAGGTATCGAGAAGTTCTTGCTGCAGTGGTGAAATGTCCTGATACTCATCAACTGTGAAGAACCGATACTGCTGGTGAACATGCGCTAGCGCTCTAGGTTCCGCTCTAAGCATTCCGGTGCAGAGCAGCAGAACATCCTCCCAGTCAATTTGCTTGGCTTTGACCTTTGCCTCTTCGTAGGCCACTTGAATCTCATAGCTACGAATAGGTGAAAGTCCTGCAATGGTAGGTCGGTTAGCCATCCGTTCTGCATAGCCTTCGAGAGAAAGCATGGAGTATTTACGCCATTCAATCTCAGCTGCAATGTCACGAATGCTGTTGGGGTCAAGTCGTATCTTTAGTGATTCAGCTGCCTGACCAACAGCCCTTGATTTGGATTCCAAAACCCTAGGCGCTTCAATACCAAAAAACTCGCGCCAGAAATACTCCAGTTGAGCTAAAGCAGCAGCGTGAAAAGTTTTGGCATTGACCTGGTGAACGCCAAGTTGGCGAAGCCTTGAACGTAACTCACCAGCAGCTTTATTGGTATAGGTCAAAGCCATCACTCGATGTTCTGAGAAATCACCACGGAGAATTCCATATGCAATCCGGTGAGTGATAGTTCTTGTCTTACCGGTACCAGCTCCGGCCAAGATAACGGTTGGTCCTAAAAGTGACTGCGCTGCTTCTCGCTGTTGTTCATCGAGAGCATCAAGAATATCGTCAGCTTCGTATTCCATTAGTGCTGATCAATCTCAGTTGCGGAAATTATTTCTTCACCCAGCCAGTGTTCAATCAACGACCTAGCAATAGAAATACGATTCGGTAAGGAGATTTCTTTTGCTTCTGCTTTGAGTTCCGCTCGGCTAAACCAACGCAGTTTGGCAATCTCAACACCATCTGGCTTATAGCTATCGGCATGATTGCTCGAATCAACTCTTGCAGTGAAAGCCAACATCAAAGAATACGGATAAGGCCAAGATTGGCTTCCCAGATAAACCGGATCGGTAACCAGTAAACCTGACTCTTCGAACATCTCTCGAACCACGGCTGCTTCTAGAGATTCAGCCGCTTCAACAAATCCGGCGAGTACTGACCAGCGATTATTTTCCCAACTACCTTGAGTGCCAAGCAGAATTCGATCCTGGTCATCAATGATGCTGACTATTACAGCCGAATCGGTTCTTGGAAATAGTTCACGGTCCTCAGCAATACACATTCTTGACCAACCACCCTGTTTCATTATGGTCAGCTGACCACAATTCGGACAGTGCTGATGTGTTTCATGCCAGTTATGAATGGCTAACGCTTGGGTGACGAGAGCCGCATCCCTTGGATGTAATCCCGAACCACTTCTTCGAAGTTCAATCCAGTTAGTCGGGTCTGCTTCAATCGCGTTTGCCGCGTTATCGCTCAGCACAGAAAGAACAATGGCCGTTCCTTTTGGTTGATCACCTAACTCGACGGTTGTTCGACCCAAATACACACGGTACTTACCGGCTGTTGATTCCTCTGTTGTGAGTAATCTCAGTTCACCATCTCGAACAAGTGTCTTGCCTTTATGTAACACAAGGATTCTGGTCTCTGGTTCTAGCCAGAGCAGGTCAAACAGTTCAGCACTATCCCGATTAGCCCCATCGCGGTCAACGACGGCTTGAGCTAGTGGCAGGTGAAGAAGTTTTGACATCTAATTTTTTCTGTTTAGGTGAGATAAGAATGCGTGGCGATAACAGGTCTTGGGGCTAATCTTGTCTAACCTGAAATGCATGGGCAAACCTTCCTTGATTTTAGCGGCGTTAGCAGCCGACGCACTCCCGGGCATTCGATTCGTTCAGGTTCAGAACCTAACTATTGAAGGCGACGGACTCACTACCGAACTACTTACTACCGATGAGGGCCGAAGAATCCTCCTCAAATCCCCTAAGACTGCGGTTGCCGCTACCGACCTTGGCACAGAAATTAGAGCACTTAGGGTGCTCAAGAATGTCGCTTTGCCTTTTAGTGTTTCTGCGTTGTTGGGCCAAACCTCCCCTAAAGCCATTCGTCAGGCACTGGCCTTTGAATATGTGCCGGGTTCACCTATTGATCTTTCAAGGGTCCGCCTTGAAGATCCAATAATCAATTCCATTGGTCAAGCACTGGCTCGAATTCACTCAATTCCTTCAAGCTTGGTCTCAGATGCTGGCCTGCCGGAATACCAGCCAGCTCAACGAGTTCGCGAGCGAGTGGCTGAATTTGATAGAGCTATGGATACCGGCAAAATCCACCGCGATTTATTAGAGCGTTGGCAAACAGCACTGCTGGATGTCAACTTATTCCGCTACCAACCGGTAGTTGTTCACGGGGGTCTTAGAAGCGATGTCTTGCTGGCTGAGGGAACCGGCATAGTTGGTGTCACTGAGTGGCGCAGTCTTTGCATAGATGACCCAGCCTCGGATCTTGCCTTTATCTATGGCGAAGCTCAACCTGAAATAGCAGCAGCTATCACCCTTGCCTATGAGGGTTCAATCAGAGCCGATAAGAACCTGAAGCAACGAGCAAACCTTTACTTTGAACTCTCCCTTGCAACTTATCTTTTGCAGGTAATGGCCTTAGGTGATGAAGCTGGCATTGAAGAAGCAAGTTTGATGCTTACCCAGCTGCACCAAGACCTAACCGAAGGCTTACTGCCTAGTCTTACTCCAACCGAATTTGCCAATAGCGCTCCTGAAGTAATCACCCCAATCTCCCAGGCAGCCAGTTTTACGGCTCCGGTAACAATCATTACGGAATCGATAGAAGTGATTGATTTAGCCGAAGTAGCGCCAATTACGGCTGAAGATAAGCCTGAAAAGCCTGAGGACGAACTGTTCTAGTGCTTTCCTAAGCCCTGGACTTGTCGTAATCTAGTGGTTGAAAGAAAGAAGCATCATGGAAATCAGAATCGGTTTACAAAACACCTCTAGAGATATCGCATTTGAGTCAAAACAGACTGCAGGTGAGATTGAGAAGGCTGTTGAATTAGGTCTAGGTTCTGAATCAAAACTGTTGAAGCTTGTCGACGACAAAGGTCGCATCTTCATTGTTCCTACCGCTGCTTTGGCTTACGTTGAGATCGGTGCCGAAGAAGCCCGAAGAGTTGGATTTATTGCCTAATGGAAATTGCATTCATTCTTGTTTACGGTTCACTACTTGGACTGATGGCTCCTTACCTGCTTTCAGGTAAAGAAAACTACGGAGTCTTACTTGCCCCAGCACTCTCCCTTGTTTTCGGTTTCGGTATCTGGACCATTTTGACTTGGGTTGGGTTTAGTTATAGCGACCTATGGATTTGGTTGATCACAATGCTTGCGATGCCAGTAATGATGATTGTTGGAGTGAGAGTTATCAGAGCTCGACGCCTTGCTCAGGAATCAGCAACTAAGTAATTAGGCGGTTAGCCCAATAACTTCCATCCTGGAGCTATGCGCTCCGGTTAGTTCTGAAATAAGTGGTTCCAATTTTGAGTACGCTGCCAAGTTCACTTCGTTTTCTTCTTCAACGGTTAACTTCTTGGTTTTTGGAATGTGCGCCAACTTGCGATTATCAAAAGCAGCTCTTAGTTCAAGTAAGACATCACCCATAAGTCTTCTCCCCCACAAAGCCAAACGCGAACCTAAAACTGGATCTGCTTGAATAGCTTCCGTTAGAACTCGCTTAGCGAACTTCTCAAAAGTTTTATCTTTCAAAGCTTTTTCAACTTCAGCCTGCAAATCATCATCAAGACCAGAGGCAAGTCTGGAATAGAAATCGTCAAGCAAGCCCGAAGTCAAATAAACCTTGACTACCACTTCATACCAGTCAAGCCCAATGGTGTTTGAATGAAAAACAGCAATACGTTCTTTGAATGGATTCATCTCAGCTGCAGGATCTGCTCCAAGGTCAACTAGTTTCTTAGATAGTTGACGGTACTTGTCAAAACTCTTAGCTGCAGCTTCGCTGAGCTCTGCTTTGAATGAAGTGTTAGGTGAATACTTTAGAGCTGCTGTGAGGATCTCAAAGTTAGATAACTGGAGGTATGCCAACTGACCCAGGAAAGCTTTAGGTTCAGGAGTGTATGGCTTGAGATTGATAGCCGTAGTGTTACGAGCAGGCTTCTCTTCAGAGCGCGGGGGAAGGGTTAGCTGCTTGGCAACCTTACGTAAACGTTTCAACCATTCGAACACCGAACCATCTTAACCTGCCCTAAGCACGGTTAGACTTGCCCTGATAAGACAGGCGGCCAAAACTATTGGATTTCAGCGACTTAGGCAT
>Ga0114964_10001312_pt1 | contig 18185 bp, 17 predicted proteins | sample C_131016_MF_Meta_FD_92638 | JGI IMG/M metagenome (GOLD analysis project Ga0114964, IMG submission 92638) | Freshwater microbial communities from Lake Croche, Canada to study carbon cycling - C_131016_MF_MetaG | ecosystem: Environmental > Aquatic > Freshwater > Lake | place: Lake Croche, Canada... | reverse complement strand
CTATTCCTTCTGTTGCGCCAGTAACCTCTACAGTTACAGAAGCCAATATAAAAGTAGATGGGATTGTGACGAATGCTGAATCAGAACCTACACACCCCCTTAAAAAACCACAGACCGCAAACCTGAGCGAGCAAAGCAGTTCTGTGCCATTGGCTTTGTCGCTGCCCTCCAATGAAAGTCATCTCAGTGATTCCGCGGACACTGCGGCATCCATGGGTTTTGGCGTGAAATTGTTATTGGCTTTGCTGGTCATCTTTGGGCTGGTTTTGATTGTGGAGCCCAAGGCAAAGGACGATTTCTTGGATTTCTTTAAAAATTCAGGCTTGATCATCAACTCAGACTCCGCTTCTGAGCGTGAAGCCATGCCTGTTCCATTGCAGCTGACTGAGGTCCCGACAGCTGATTCCCCCGTGGAGGAGAGCAAATCTCCCAACGGCCCTATTGGTTCCAATGCAACAATGCCAAGTGACAGTAGCGGTTCCAATTCAACAGCCAAGGTGGGCACATCATCAGTGCCGATCAACTCCAATTCAAAGCCTGACACTGGCACAACGGCCCAAAATCCAGACAATTTGAATACCCCCAATTCCAAGCCAGTCAATACAAAGTCTGTCTTGATCAACAATATGTCTCCCAGCTCCGTCCCAAATGTAAATTCAGCGTCATCGACCAATTCAGCCACTTCAAGCAATACAACTTCAAGTGGTACTCCATCTCAGGGTGCGCTTCAAACGAAAGAGTGAAAGTAAAGGTAACTTTACATTGAGTGAGCTGTCATGGGTAAAATAGGATCGTGTTTTTTGATGGCCAGACTTGGCGAGAGGTCGAATCCAATTTGCACAAATTTTGTTATCATCAAATAGTCAATTTAGCATCATCATTTAGGAGCATAGCAATGACATCACGTCGCGAATTTTTCGTCAATTTAACCCTCATTGGAACAGCCTTGGCTGGCGGTCAAGTTTTTGCTCAGGCCACCCTGGCCGAGAGTGATCCACAAGCTACTGCTTTGGGTTACAAAGCCGATACGACCAAGGTAGATGCTGGAAAATTCCCCAAACATGATAAAGCACAAGCTTGTAAAAATTGCGCCTTGTTCCAAGCCAAGCCCACTGACGCAGCAGGCGGGTGCCCACTGTTTGCTGGCAAACAAGTGTCCGCCAATGGATGGTGTAGCGCTTACAATAAAAAAGCCTAAATTCTTTTGAGTCAAGCGCCTAGGCAGTGAGCAATGAAAATGTTGCTCATGCCTAGGCGTTGTCATTTGTGAGAGTTCTTGGCTGAGCTATATTTTGTGCTTGTAAAAGTCAAGTAGAAGTAAAGACAAATAATCAATGTGATTTGATGAATCAGTTCAAGGCTGAGATCATCAAATCATCCAATATCCCCAGGGCTGATTATTAAAGATTCATGTAGAACATAGACAAACAATGCATCCTATTTCCACTCCAGCTGAGTTGAGCTCGTCTTTTTTGGGCGTGTCTCGTGGGGCGCAATTGTCAGTTATTGTCCCTACATTCAATGAGGTTGACAATGTCGAGGTAATCATTGAGCGTGTGAGACTTGTCTTGAATGGAATCCGCTGGGAGATCATTTTTGTTGATGATGACTCTCCCGATGGAACCGCAGCCAAGGTGAAATCCATCGCTATGCTTGATCCTCAAATCAGATGCATCAAGCGCATTGGTCGCAGAGGTTTGTCCAGTGCTTGTATAGAAGGCATGATGTCAAGCAGCGCAGATTTCTTGGCCGTAATGGACGGGGATTTACAGCATGATGAGTCGCTATTGTCCACCATGATGGATATCATTTCTAAAGATGATGTTGAGCTTGTGGTTGGAACAAGGTATATGGAAGGCGGCGGCGTAGGAGATTGGGATAAAAAGCGACAAGCGTCTTCGCGTTGGGCAACCCAATTAAGCCAGAAACTCTTGGGGGTAAGTCTGAAGGATCCAATGAGTGGGTTTTTTATGATCAAACGCCATGCATTCGAATCATGTGTTGGCAATCTTTCCAGTATGGGATTCAAAATATTATTGGACATAGTCGCATCAGCGCCTAAGCCTCTTGTTTTTAAAGAAGTTGCATTTCAATTTCGTGAAAGACATGCAGGCGAGAGCAAACTTGATCAACGCGTCATATGGGATTACTTTTTATTGTTGATCGATAAAAAACTAGGCTCACACATTCCAGCTTCCTTGATCTCGTTTGGAATCATTGGTTCAATTGGCGTGTTGGTCCATTTGAGTATTTTGGGGATTTGTCTAAATGTCTTGAGTTTGTTATTCACCAGTGCCCAAATATGCGCCGTATTGGGTGCAATGTTCTTTAACTTTTATCTCAATAATATACTGACCTATAGAGATCAAAAGTTGAGTGGCTTTGATTTCTACTTGGGGTTGATCAAGTTTGTCTTGACATGTAGCGTGGGGGCCGTGGCCAATGTGGGCGTGGCATCATTTATTTATAAAGGCTATGGGTATTGGGTGTTTTCTGGTATGGCAGGTATATTGGTGGGCGTCGTATGGAATTATGTGGCAACATCTTTGGTGGTTTGGCCCAAGAAACGACCTAAAATCAACGCCTAATATTTTTGCTCAGCCTCAAAGAGCTCAAATTGAGAGCTTAAATCTGTCATGTTGTGGAGTTGGATCATTAAATATGTTTTTAAATCAGTCGATCCAACTTAAACCCTTGGAGAAGGGTGTTTTTTTTATCATTGTACTGGTGCACTTTGCATTGGCAATGTCGTTTCATCTCTCTCCCGATGAAGCTCACTACGCTTTGTATGCAAATCATTTGGATTGGAGTTACTACGACCACCCACCCATGGTTGGATGGGTTCAGTGGCTCATGTCCCAAGTAAGCGAAACTGATCTTGTCATGAGACTGGTGCCCATGTTTTGCTGGGTGTTGAGTGCTTATATGTCAATGGTCTTGTGTCAAAAATTTCAGGTCAAGTATGCTGTGCGAAATGAAGTCAGCGCTGAAAAATTACCTGATCAGTTACCAAAAATTCGCAGCATCTTGATACTTTGGATTACCTCGCCGTTGTTGAACCTCTTGAGTATTGCATTGGTTCCAGATTGTTTATTGATGGCGTTGGTGGCGGCCTTGATGTTGTTGACCTGGGAGATGGCCAACTCAAGGAATGTCCCAACGATACAGCAATGGGTGGTACTTGGCATTTTGTTGGGTTTTTTGGTCTTTCCAAATACACTGCTATCTTTTTCGCAATGTCTGCAGCCTTTGTACTCTTTAAAGTCCATGGTTTCAAACTTTTGAGAGAAAAAGGTTTTTGGCTGGCGATCGGAATCGCATTTGTGATGATCACTCCAGTGCTTTACTGGAATTTCAAGCACGAGTGGATTTCATTCATCTATCAATTTGGTCATGCATCAGGATCACAAACCTGGCAATTGCACAAAAGCATTGTGTATTCGTTGGTTTTGTTTTTTGCGTTTGGACCTTTGCTCATCGTCGGTTTGGTATCTAATAAACGAGTGAAAAATCCAAACCCGGTCTTGAAGGTATTCACCAAAGACTCGAATCGAGCTGAGTTCTCGGAAAAGTTGGACAAAGCAAGTATGACAGACTCTATGTTTTCGTGGATCTTTGCATTACCAACTTTTTTAATATTATTGATTTTAGCGGGCCGCGGTAGTGCCCTGCCACATTGGATTGCACCCGCTTGGGTCGCCTTAATTCCTTTGGCGGCATTGGGACTTGATCGATGGAGGCCATTGAAAACAAAGTGGTGGATGGGTGTATTGAGCTTCCAAGTGGTTAGTTGTATGGCAATGGCTGGATTGTTACTTTCTGCAGGTTTTGGAGCCGAAATTGACGAGTCAGCCATTAGCTTGGCTGGCGAGAAGCCAGTTTCAGCAAAGCCCAATCCATTTGCTGACTTAATCGGATGGGATCAAGCAGCGAAAAAAGCGGTTGAGTTGGCTGTCCTTAACCATGTAGATACTTTGGCCGTCATGAATTGGACGCTTGCTAGTCGAATCGCTTGGTATGCTAGGCCAATGGCAGTTAAAGTCATTAAAAGCCATCATGATCAATTCGATTTATGGTTCGGTCCAATGCATCCAGATGACAACGTGATATGGGTAGATTGGTCGCTGATGACATTTGATCCACCCGTTGAAGATCAACAATTTGAGTCTTGTGAGCAATTGGAACAAATGCCAATCAAGCGCATGGGCAGGCAGGTCGCTCACTTTAATTTTTTACTTTGTAGAAGTTGGCAGGGGAATCATCTTTCGAGATGAAAGTTTAAGAAATGATCAAGCCAAAAGAAAACAAGAATGCAATGAATAACACATTCATGAATGGTCGTTTTAATTACCATATCTTGGTGAGCTTTATCATATTGGTTCTGGTCATTACCTCGCACTTGTGGTTCAAGGAAGTAAATCAGCAATTCTTTATTGGTATCAATGGATACTCAAAATTCATGGATCCAAGCATTTGGTGCAGCTTGACTTTATTTGGGGATACATCAATCCTATGGCCCATCCTAGTACTCTTCATGTGGAACAATCCTCGAACAGTTTTTGCGGCTGTATTTGCTATCCCATTCGGTGGAACTTTGTCAGTACTTTTAAAGCATTTATTCAATGCACCTAGACCTGCACAATGGACTGGAGCAACTGACATCACAATTTTAGGACCGGTTCTAACGGGGAATAGTTTCCCATCAGGGCACACCATCACAGCTTTTGCCGCCGCTTGCGCGATCCTCGTGACAATTGAATTTGAAAATAAAATCAAACAGAAATTCATCGCTCTGTCGATATTTGTATTTGCGTGTCTTATAGGATTGTCACGAGTGATGGTGGGTGCTCACTGGCCGTATGATGTTTTCGCAGGAGCGTGTGTGGGGTGGATAGGAGGGATTAGTGGGTTGATACTTGCTGATCGATTGGAGATTTTTTGGCAAAAAATAATCATTCAACAAGTCACACTCATTGTATTGTGGCTGGTTAGTTTCTATAATTTATTTAGAGAATTTGAATATTCTCAAGGGGAAGCCGCTGTCTGGATTTCTTTTTCACTAACAACAATAGGGGTAATATTGTTTTTTTTGTCAGGCAAGAAAAACAACAAATCAGTTGCATTTTTTTGAGTTTCTATCCGATTTACAAATTAGTCCTGAAGAAGTAATTTGTTCGGACGATGAGTTGTCTATATAGTCTCCATTCGAGCCAATTCTGGTATTGTTGGATGCGGTTCCTGTGTAATCTTTATTCGGATTTGGTGGTGGTTTTTTTTCTTGCTTTTGATTATTGATCAATTGATTTGCGTCAATTCTGAGTTGAGGTTGGAATTGACTCGAGCCCGGAATATTTGAGTTGAGGGTATTGAATGAGCCTGAATTGGCATTGTTTGACGTCGTTGTAGGATTATTCTGTAGGGTTTGAGAAAAAGATGTTGCACAGCAAAGGGAAAACACGATTGTTGAAAAAATTACAGCAAACACGTCAATTATCTGGCGAAAAATCATTTTGATCTCCAATTCTTTGCGAGTTTTACATTAAAACGAGAGGAAATAAACTACAGTGTTTTGAATTGTATTCAGTTGATCAAAAATCGAGATATCTGTCAAGCGTAAACAGAATTACAGTAGATTAGTCAAACGAATTTTAATATCAGTAATATTGACAGAATTAATTAAAAGAAGAAATTGAATAAGATTGGATTACTCAAAATTGTTGTGATAATCTGTAATGAGGTTGAATCTAAATAGTTACTATTGGGGCTTTGAATGGAAATTGTTCAACCGTTGATTGGCATAGTTCTAATACTCGCGATTGCCTTTCTTGTTTCTGAAAACAGAAAGAGCATATTGTTCACTGGCGTTCTTAAGGGTATTGCATTGCAATTCGGTATGGCGCTGTTGCTACTTAAAACGCCAGAGTTTCAAAATATATTTCTTAATTTAAATGATGCTGTTTTGGCTATTCAAAAGGCGACGCTAGCAGGTACATCTTTGGTCTTTGGTTACGTCGGTGGAGGCGTTTTGCCTTTTAAAGAAATCAGTGAAGGTGGATCATTTATCTTGGGATTTCAAGCCCTTCCAATGATATTGATTTTTAGTGCATTGTCATCAGTACTTTATTACTGGAAAATATTGCCAATTGTAGTTAGTATTTTCGCATGGTGTCTCAGACGAGTTTTTGCACTCAGTGGAGCCACGAGCTTCGCAACCATCGCTACAGTATTTGTGGGTATGGTTGAAGCACCTTTGTTGGTTCGACCCTATTTGAAAGATATGAACCGTTCTGAATTGTTCATCGTGATGGCATCAGGAATGGCAACCATATCTGGAACTGTTTTGGTGTTGTACGCTACTTTCTTGCAAAATTCGGTGCCTGGCGCAATTTCACATCTTTTGATTGCTTCCATGATCAGCGCACCTGCTGCGGTAATGCTTGGTTTAATGGTTATTCCGCTTACTGTCGAGCAGTACAAAGAAATTAAAACTGATCAAGTGGACTTGACATCATCAATTAGGAGTTTATTCAATCAAAATCGCAATGATTACTCAATGATTGAATCGTCTGAGCATCACAAACGTGCAAGCTTAATGGATGCGATCAGTGATGGTACATATCAAGGTCTTAAGCTTTTGGCCAATGTCATTGCAATGCTTATTGTTTTGGTTGCACTGGTTGCATTGGTTAATAATTTCTTGGGTTATCTACCGAATGTTTTTGGTAGTCCATTGACGCTACAAAGAATAGTGGGATGGTTCATGCAACCTTTTGCGTGGACTTTAGGGCTCGACTGGAGGGACTGTGCGGTTGCTGGTCAATTATTGGGAACAAAACTTGTTTTGAATGAATTCATTGCCTACTTGGATCTATCCAAGATACCTGTTGACGTGTTGTCTGATAAGGGACGGGTTTTGATGACATACTTACTTTGTGGTTTTGCGAATTTTGGTAGTTTAGGCATTGTGATTGGTGGGTTGGGTGCAATGGCGCCACAAAGAAAAAAAGAAATTATTGAACTGGGCGCACGATCCTTGTTGGTGGGTATGCTTGCGACTTGCTTATCAGGATCAATGGCAGCCATAATTTTGTTCGGATTTTAAAATCTTCGATCAATCGACTTGGAAATTGCACATGCCAATCAATGCCCAATTGATAAAGGCGCACTCACTGCATGAGGATGGGCAGCTAGATGATGCCAGGCTAATCTATGAGGGTATCTTACTCATAGAGCCTAGCCATTTCGATGCATTGCAGTTGCTCGGGATGTTAATGGCTCAGTTAGGATTTGATCAGGAAGCACTTCAATTGTTACTAAAGGCGGTCGAAGTCAATCAAGGCAATGCAATTGTTTTCAATAATTTGGCTTTACTGTTGAGTAAACAGAGGGATTATTTGTCTGCAATTCATTATTTTAGTAAAGCGATAGAGGTCAATCCAAGTTACGCGGAAGCTTATTACAACAGAGCTATTGCATTACAAATTTCGGGAGACTTTGAGATTGCAAAGTCTAGTTATCTCAGTTGTATTGCCATCAATCCAGAATTTTTTAGTGCGCACATCAATTTAGGATTCATCTCTGAGTTCAGAAAAGATTATGATTCAGCTTTGATTCACTATAAGAATGCATTGAATATTAAGCAAAATTATGCGCCTCTTTACTTTAATTTGGGTAATGTTTTTAAAGAGTTAAATCAATTTAAAGATGCCATTGAAAATTATGATCTTGCATGTCATTTTCAGAAAAATTACAAAGAAGCCTTGTTTAATAAAGCTTGTGTATTTGAACTAGAGGGTGAATTTGAAAATGCATTGACGACATATGATGAAGTTCTTGAATTGGATTCAAAATACATTGAGTGTTATATCAATAAATCGATCATCTTTTGTAAATTGCGTAGATTCGATCAAGCCCAGATTGCTATTGAAGGAGCTTTGCCTTTTCAGCGCGATCATCCCGCGGTATTAAATCAACTAGGGATAGTCTTGCGGTGCTTGAAAATGCATTCTTTGGCATTGGAGAAGATTTCTGAGGCCTTGAGCATAGATCCTCAGTTTGCACTTGGGTATGTGAATCAAGGCAATGTCTTGACTGAATTGAATAAATTTTCATTGGCCTTGGAGAGTTACAACCGTGCACTTGAGCTTGAGCCTGGTATGGCGAAAGCGCAGTGGAATAGAGCGTTACTTTTATTGCAAATGAAATTCTTTGATCAAGGTTGGTCTGAGTATAAATATCGATGGAGCGGGGCAGATTTTAAAACCACTCAATTAAAAACAAATCGACCATATTGGCAACCTGGCGATCGAGATAAGCGTTTACTCATTTGGTCTGAGCAAGGTATCGGCACTGAGTTCATGTTTGTAAATTTTTTGACCAAGGCACACCTCATGTCTCACCAAATTGAAGTTCATGTGGAATCACGGTCTTTGGATATTTATCGCCGGTCTTTTCCCAGTTTGAAATTTTCATCCAATGAAGTACTTTTAGATGAAACAACTTTTGATTGTCACCTACCGATTGGAAGTTTGCCACAATATCTTTTTGTAAATGAGAAAGAATTTAGATCCAATAATCGACCTTATTTGAAAGTAAATCAGTTACTTTGTGATCAATTGCGGTCGCAGTATAAAAGAACTAGACCATTGGTTGGAATCAGTTGGGCCACTAGAAGTCAAACCACTGGTCTAGATAGATCTATCAATTTAATGGAATTTATTGATTCAATTAAATATTTGGACTTGGATTTCATCAGCTTACAGTATGGAGATGTAAAAGATGAAATAAACGAAGTCAATACAAAATTTGGTATCAATATTCAAACTGCCGATTCGATAGACAACTACTCCAATATTGATGGGTTATTGTCTTTAATTCAAGCTTGTGATTTGGTTTTGTCGATCGATAATTCGACAGTACATTTTGCAGGAGCAATTGGGAAAAAAACGTGGGTGATGCTTCCGTTTAATGCCGATTGGCGTTGGTTTAATGATTGGGACCAGTGCATGTGGTACCCAAGCACTAAACTCTTTAGGCAATCAAATCTAGGTCATTGGGACTCAGTTTTTGAGCGCTTGAGACGGGAACTTGCTACACTTTAGTTGAGTCCCTAAATGGGCACTTTTTATACAGGTAGAGAGGCAATTACTTTTTGATCTCTTTCATATCCCCAATGAATTTTCCACCTCGTTCAATTTCGATTTCTGAGTATTCAAGGTTGCCAGTTACTTGACCTGAGGCATTGATCTGAAAATGTTCGCGACAATGAATTTCATCTTTTAAGATACCTGAAACGCTGATGCTGTTGGCGAAAATCTTGCCTGTAACTTGGCCAGTTCGTCCAATTTCGAGGCTACCTGCTCTCAACTCGCCGTCAACAGTTCCGTTGACAGTCGCGTGTCCAGATAATGTGATTGAACCCGTAATTGAAACACCCTCACCGATGTGAATATTGGTGCTCTTATCATTTGCTCTTGATGGCTCTGTTCGAGCAACTAGATTATTGTTATTCGTCGTGGTATCTTGAATAATTGGATACATTGCCATTTTTAGATAACCTTTGTCAAATGAATAGTTTTGAATCTAAACCATAAATATTGTAAATCTTTTTAATTTAATTCGACATCGAGTGTTCGATATATCTAGTTAAATAGTATAAAAGTATTATTTATATGCTGGACTGATGGGCTGATAAGCGTCAGTCAAACAAAAGCTTCAATATGATTGTGGATAAAAAGAATTTCCGTTTTAATGTATTTTGTATGTTTTGAGTCACTGATTTCTCCATGGCAAACTGTTGGTATATTGATCCGAATTCATTGATCTATGGCTGCCATTGATGCTAAGGACAATACACTTGCTCGGACCGTTCCTGGCAAAAAATATTCGATGCTATGGCGAACGAACACTCAAAGCAATGTCGTCCAATGGCTTACTTTTTTCAAAGCTGATTTTATTGAACGTTGTTCTCTAAAAAAAGATCCCAGTTCATTAATGAAAAACTAAAGTTATTGGCTTTCCCTGGGTTATGTGTTGTATTTGCTGCACGATTTCAAATGGATAACTCAAAACGGATTGGGTCCAAAATAGTGTTAAAATCATTGGCTCGGCGCTTTAGCTCAGTCGGTTAGAGCGATGGAATCATAATCCACAGGTCCGCGGTTCGAATCCGTGAAGCGCCACCAAATGCACTCCTCCGGATATTAGGCTCTTTCTACTGAAATGCTAATCCGATGAAAAAAGTCATAATAATTGCAGGTCCAAACGGGGCTGGTAAAACGACTTTTGCACGAAACTTTCTCCCCAAAGAAGCCCAAACTTATCAGTTTATTAATGCTGACCTTATTGCAGCTGGTCTTTCACCTTTTAATCCAGATTTAGCAGCTTTTAAGGCTGGAAGAATAATGCTGAAAGAGATAGAAGCAGTATCTTTATCAGGACATAATTTTGCATTTGAAACAACCTTGTCTGGTGTTCATTATTTAACCAAAATAAAGCGTTGGCAAAATTTGGGATACACCGTTAAGCTTTGGTTTATTAACTTAAGCACATCTGAGTTAGCAATCGAAAGAGTCAAATCTCGTGTACAACAAGGCGGACACGACATTCCTCATTCAACGATCTTGCGTCGATTTAGATCTGGTCTAAAAAATTTAGAAAAATTCAAGTTAATCGTCGACTCTTGGGTTATCTATGACGGTGACGTAGACATACCAAAATTAATAGATTGGAGCGCCAATGAACACTAAGGACATTCGATTATCTAAAGATCCTGATTTGGCTGGATCCTTTGATGCAATTTTAAGAGCAGGTCAATCAGCTGTAGATCTAGCTATTCAAACCAACACACAAATTGTGACTTTAGTGGATGGAAAAATTGTCTACCGATCAGCAGAAAAGCTTAAAGAGGAGCGAGAGCTCAATTCTCATCCAACTGTTTCAATTGTTAGGACAATGGAATCATAATCCTGGTTCGCGGTTCGAATCCGTGAAGCGCCACCAATTTATTTCCGGATGATCGGCCCTCTTTGCTTAAATTTTAATCCGATGAAAAAAGTCATAAGTATTGCGAGACCAAACGGTTCTGGTGATACGACTTTTGCATTAAATTGCTGATCAATAGCATCAGAAACCAATAGCGTTACCAATGCGGGTTTAGTTAATCCCCGTTCATCTCCATTTGATCCAAATTGGCCCTTTTTAAAGCGAGGGGAATTATGCTGAATGAAATCGAGGCAACCTCTACTTCTGAACATAACTTTGCATTTTGAGGCGGCCTATTCTGACGCTCATTATTCAATTCAAGCGTTGTCAAAACTTGGGCTATAAAGTAAAGCTTTTTTCTGGATTATCTTCGGCTGTTTTGAGATTGAGAGAATCAAATCTCTAGTAATTCCAAGAGGGCACAACATACCTAGCGAAACGATCATTCACAGAATTACCTCAGTTCACAGCAGGTTGTGAGCTTTAAAGGTGATCTAGAAGTGATATCTTTGTCAACTGTGGGTTTATTTATGAACTTTCAACAGATGATTTTTCATTTGGCAATCCTCAGACCAAAAACAACTCATTGATAACGTTTCAATTGTGATACAAACAATATCCGGTCATGAGGTTAAGGAGTCAACGCTTGATTACTTCAGGCAGTTTGTTTCTTGATCTATGTGCATTAGAACGGGAGCAAGTTATTCATTGGTTAAGGTTAACCCTGGTCTGAGCAGTGCAACGGAAATTAATCATTCAGAAATATTGGTTCAAAGACCATATACAACTGTTTTCAAGCTATGGGTGCAATCCATGCACATGAAGAATTGGTGTATTTTATTTCACGCATTTAGAATGCTATGAAATCGCCAAGACTTTGATTTGATATCCTCATGGAAACAATGTTGACTTGAGATCATGGGGACAGCAACACATGCTTTAAGCACTGAATAACTCATAGCGACTATTCCTATTAAAGTGTCCCTTACTTTAAATAGTAATGTCATGCTCGTCAAAAAAAGATGCTTTTTGAGATTTTTCTCCAATATATGATGCGTGGTGTCATACGAGCGGATATGAATTAAAATACAAAACATTGACTAATACCCAATGAACTGATTATTTATTGTGAGTGTTGCATTTCAATGGGCTGTGATCAAGTCGTTAAATCGCTAATTTTTTCAAGTCTCTTTCTAAATATAAAGGCTAATCATTGTGGAAAAAAATAAAACATTTGTCCAAGTCAGAGATATCAATATTCACTATGTGTTATCGGACTTTACTGATCCATGGAGTACCAAAGAGCCTGAAACATTTATCCTTTATCCTGGGTATTGCCGAAATACTGAATTTTGGAAAGCTTGGCATGTGTTGTTGGGGCGAAATTATCGTGTGCTTAGTCTTGATGCTCGGGGTTATGGCGATACCACCAAGCCACCAGAGGACTCTGTTGTAACGCCAGAGTTACTAGCAGGGGATGCCATCGGACTTATGGATGCCTTGGGTATTGAAAAGGCCCATTGGGTTGGCGAGTCTACTGGAGGTGCTTTAGGCTTGGTGGCGGCCTTAGAGCATCCGAACAGAATATCTTCAATTACTCTTTTGAATACTGCTGCCAAAATGGGCAATGAAACGATTTCTACTTATGCTTTGGGAGAGGTTGATCAAGCGGCAGCTTTGCGTAAATATGGTGTGGCCGAGTGGTGCAAACAAACATTACAGTACCGAATGGATTTGAGCAAAGCTCCAAAAGGATTGGAAGAGTGGGTCCCCATTGAAATGGCAAAGACTCCGACCTACATGGCCATAGCTGCATTCAAGTTGTTTGCACATGTAGACTTGACTCCACGCTTGAAAGAAATCAAAGTTCCAACATTGTTGATTGTCGGAAGTAAATGCACAGAGCGTCGAAGAAGTCACATGGCAGAGATGAGAGATCTATTGCCGATTTCAAAACTAGTGGAGTTGGACGGCTACGATTACGGCATTCATTTCTTGGCTCCAGATGCAGTGGTTGCCGAGGTCCAACATTTCTTGGCTGAGCATTCATGAGTTTTAATGTGTGTTCACCAACTTTGAAGGGTGTATTCATAGCTTTTGCCTTCTTGTTGACTCAAGGAATTGCTCTTGCGCAAGTTTATCCCGACCATCCTATCACTTTGGTTATCCCGTATCCGCCCGGGTCCAGTACCAACGATATTTTGGGGCGACTATTGGCCAAAAGATTGTCTGAAAAGTTGGGTCAACAAGTGGTGCCCGAAAATCGCGCAGGCGCAAGTGGTAATCTGGGCTCTATGCTGGTCGCTAAATCTCCACCCAATGGATACACACTTTTGGTCGGAGTTGCTGCACCGCTTGCGGTGGGTCCCAATATCAATAAAAATTTGGGATATGACCCCATCAAAGACCTGTCACCTGTGGCCATGTTTGCCAGTACCCCCTATGTGATGGTTGTCAATTCCAATGTTCCTGCGAATAATTCAAAGGAATTGCTTGCACTAGCCAAGTCCAAACCAGGTGACTTGAATTTTGCTTCCTCTGGTGTTGGCGGAACTCCCCATTTATGTGGGGAATTGTTCAAGTTCATGGGTGGCGTTCAAATTACTCACATTCCATACAAGGGCGCTGCTGATGCAATGACCGACTTGCTCAGTGGTCGTGTTGAGGTGTTGTGCACTGGATTTACTGCGTTGGAAGAGTATATTAAATCAGGACGATTAAAACCCATTGGAATTGCAACGAGTAAACGTTCCGATTTACTCCCCAATTTACCAACCTTTGAGGAGCAAGGTCTTGTTGGCTTTCAGGTCAACTCATGGACTGGTTTGTTTGCTCCGGCCAAGACACCTGATTGGATTATTAAAAAATTATCCCTTGAGGTTCAAAAAATCACCAACGATCCTCAGCTTCGAGCGATACTCTTCAAGCAAGGGTCTGAACCAATGTACATGGATCCAGATCAATTGGGTTCTTTTTTGAAGTCTGATACTGCGAAGTGGGGGGCTGTCGTTAAAAGTGCTTCGATCACTGCCGAATGATTCATTTCTTGGTATATAAAAGTATTTTTTGAATTGAAGTCGTAAGAATTATGCCTACATTCCAACTATCTGAGAATGTGAATATTCAATATTCTGACCATGATTTCAGTAATCCCTGGGATCAGACAGAAGCAATTTTATTCTTGCATGGCAATGCTGAAAGCCATCAGGTTTGGTTCAATTGGATCCCACATTTGGCCAGACATTATCGGGTGATTTGTCCGGATATGCGTGGCTTTGGCGAGTCCACTCCGATGCCCGTTGATCATGCTTGGTCGCTGGATGAGTTGGTGGATGATGCGGTGAAACTCATGAATGCGTTGGGGATTGAGCGTTTTCATCTGGTCGGCGCCAAGCTTGGCGGAACCGTTGCCCGAAGATTTGCAGCATCCTATCCGCACAAAATTTTGACATTGACTTTGGCTGGAACTCCTGCAGCGAACCGTGGTGATTTGACAGAACGTACCAAAGCATGGACCTTGGAATTTGAAACACATGGAGTATCAAGGTGGGCAAAGCAATCTATGCAATCGCGCTTGGGTGCTCAATTCCCAACTGAGGGTGTGAAATGGTGGATCGAATTAATGTCTCAAACCCCGGTGAGCTCTCAAATTGGTTTTATGAAGGTTATTCCTTCAAGTGTGATCACGGATGATTTACCTAACATTAAATGTCCTACACTGGTTATTACCACCCAGGGCAGTGCTCTTGGCTCTTCCGAGGAGGTCAAAGCTTGGCAGTGTCAAATCGAAAATTCGAAGCTCATCGTTTTACCAGGCGACTCCTACCATGTTGCAGCGAGCCATGGGGATGAGTGTGCACAATTGATGTTGACATTCATTGAACAAGCTGCTTATTAATATAGCTCGTCCATTAGAAGATTAAGGCGACAAATCTGTTGGAATCCATGAAACGATAGTCTCATTTCTTGATCAGGTTCTTTGACTGGGTATTTGATGCGTTGAGACTGGTATCCATAGCTTTTCTAGGGTTTACCCTATCCATCATTCTTTAATATTCACTATTTGGTTCGCAACACACTTCGTTTTTGTTAGACTCAGCTTTAATCCTTGGGGATGGCCCTAAAGGTACTGTTTAATAGGATTTTTCATGAAACTAGCTCGTTTTTTAATGTCGGTTTTGACCGCTTGTCTTGCCTTGTCTTTGACGACTTATACGCAAGCGCAAACTGTAAAGATTGGTTTTTTGAGTACCTACAGTGGCCCTGGTGCAGCCCAGGGCGATCAGTTGGACAAAGGCGTTAAGCTTTACATGAAACTCAATGGCGATAAGTTGCCACCTGGCGTTAAAGTTGAAGTGATCACTAGAGATGATACCGGTGCCATTCCTGATGTGGCAAAGCGCGTTGCCCAAGAATTGATCGTGCGTGAGAAGGTTGACTTTTTAACTGGATTTGTGTGGACGCCCAATATGGCGGCAATCGCACCCTTGACGACTGAAGCCAAAGTTCCTTATGTCAGTATGAATGCTGCTGGTGCCAGAATCATGAATACCGCGCCATACATGGCTCGAGTCTCTTTTACGCTTTGGCAGTCTGCCTATCCATTGGGTCAATGGGCGGCTAAAAAATATAAAAAGGCTTACACAGCGGTTACCGACTTCGCTCCGGGTCACGAAGCTGAAGAGGGATTTATCAAGGGATTTAAAGAAGGTGGTGGCGAAATTGTCGGTAGTGTCCGCATCCCCTTTGCCAACCCAGATTTTGTCCCTTTCATGCAAAGAATCAAGGACGCCAAACCCGATGTGATTTTTGGCTTTAATCCAGCTGGCAAAGCAGCAACTGGCATGATGAAGTCTTATGCTGATTTGGATTTGCCAAAGGCGGGCATCAAGTTCATTGGCACTGGCGATATCGTTACCGATGAGGAGCTTCAAAGCATGGGAGATGTCACATTGGGTGTGACCACAGTTCATCACTACTCTGCGGCCTCAGATCGTCCGGCCAATAAAGCATTTGTTGCAGCCTATAAAAAAGAGTACGGAGAATCTTTAAATCCCGGCTTCATGGTAGTGGGTGCTTGGGACGCAATGGACGCAATCTTTTATGCAATTCGTGAACAAAACGGGAAAATCGATCCAGATAAATCCATGGAATTGCTTAAAAAATGGAAAAGTACCACCAGCCCTAGAGGCAACGTTTCGATCGATCCAGAAACACGAGATGTGATCAACCCAGAGTATTTGCGAGAAGTTCGAAAAGTTGGTGGCAAGTTGGCCAACATAGAGATTGAAACAATTAGCGCGGGAATCAAAGATCCCATGAAAGAATCAGACAAGAAAAAATGATACTTAGTAAAAGAGAGTGTTCGGATAGTTTCATTGAGTAGTAAATAAAGTTGATGGATTCGATCATCTCTTCTTTTGTCAGTGTTCTTTTTCATGGTTTGGCCTATGGAATGATTCTTTATGTCATCTCCGTTGGCCTCTCCGTGACCATGGGGCTCATGGGCTTTACCAACCTCGCCCATGGTGTATTCGCCATGGCTGGTGGGTACGTTCTGGTTATTTCACTATCAAGATTCAATATCCCTTTCCCAATTGCGCTGCTGTTGTCGTTTGCCTTGGTGGCTGTGGTGAGTGTTGTTTTAGAACGATGGCTTTATTCCCGACTCTATGGCGCAACAGAGCTTGAACAAGTGCTTTTGACCATTGGGATTATCTATATTGCAGTGGCCACAGCTCGTTTGGTCTTTGGTACTTTGCAATTGCCAGTCATGTTGCCAGACTATTTGAAAGGGCAAATTTCTTTTGGATCAAGAGACTTCCCCGCTTACCGTGTATTTCTAATTGTTTTTTCATCGTTCATGATCACAGGTCTTTGGTTTGGATTGGAAAAAACAATATGGGGTGCCATGGTCCGCGCCGCTGTTGATAACCGACAAATGGCTCAATCCATAGGGATCAATACAAAAAAGCTTTTCAGCGTCACTTTTGCGCTGGGGAGTGGTTTGGCGGGTCTGGGAGGTGCTTTGGGGGCGGAAATTGTAGCGATCCAGCCCACCTATCCATTTGAGCAATTGGTTTATTTCCTGATTGTGGTTTCAGTGGGAGGATTGGGCAGTTTAAGAGGTCCATTTGTGGCGGCCATGTTGATCGGAGTCACCGATACAGCCTGTAAATATTGGGTGCCAGAAATGGGCTCATTTTTCATCTACTTGGCCACCATTGGGCTTTTGTTATGGCGGCCCATGGGTTTGTTTGGGAAACGCACATGAGTCAACTCATTGGATTTCAAGCGAACCCAAAGCTCAGATACGCTGAGTTCTTGCCTTGGGTGATCGCATTGTTGGTGTATTTCTTTTTGCCAGAATATTTATCGCTCGGTGCTCGAGTTTGGACTTATATATTATTCGCCCTTTCTTTGGACCTCATCGTAGGCTACTCAGGCATTATCACCTTAGGTCATTCCGCCTTTTTTGGTGTAGGTGCCTATGTTTGCGGTATCTTGGCGGCCAAGTATGGCATTTCGGATCCGCTGTTTCTATTGGTGGTGAGTGGCTTTGCTGCTGGACTTTTGGGACTTTTGACGGGGGCCGTCATATTGAGAACAAAAAAGCTGACTCAATTGATGCTGACTCTGGCGATTGCTGCACTGTGTTTGGAAGTGGCCAATAAAGCAACTTCGATTACAGGTGGTGCTGATGGCTTGTCAGGAGTATCCATCGCACCAGTTCTGGGAATGTTTCGATTTGATTTGTATGGAAAGACCGCCTATTTGTGGAGTTTATCCTTGGCTTTTATAGGCTGGTGGGTCATCAGAAGAGTCATCTATTCCCCCTTGGGGGTTTCAATGATTGGGATCCGCGAAAACTCATCGCGCATGCAGGCCGTCGGCGTGAATGTTTATGCGCGTCAACTTAAAGTTTATACATTTGCAGCGCTTGTGGCTGGTGTAGCCGGGGCTATGCTCACTCAGACCAATCAATTTGTCGGCTTGAGCGTTTTGGGGTTTGAACCCTCGGGAGAATTATTGGTCATGCTGATATTGGGTGGAGTTGGCAGAATATATGGTGCATTTATAGGCCCATTTATTTTCATCATTGCACAAGACTATTTGGCCAAGCAATTTCCTGAATATTGGAATTTTGGCATCGGTGTGCTGTTGATTTTTGTGGTCCTGTATGCCAGAGGTGGAATCTTGGG